>ERZ780207.3528-NODE-3528-length-9883-cov-11.856939_pt1 | contig 9883 bp, 3 predicted proteins | sample MGYA00510977_ERZ780207 | MGnify/ENA primary metagenome ERZ780207 (study PRJEB29588, sample SAMEA2151383) | human gut metagenome | biome: human gut; feature: human-associated habitat; material: faeces | place: Denmark | collected 2008/2010 ... | reverse complement strand
GGCATATTCTTTCGCAATAATGTTTCCTTTACGTACAGCCCGTCCATTACGCTGCTCAAGATCCGACGGTCGATCGGGTAGGTCAAGGGCATTACTGCCCTCTTCCCCCCTCAGAACCGTACGTGAGGGTTTCCCCTCATACGGCTCAAGCTTTTCAAAGTCTCTGTTCGTGTGCAGAGACCGGCTCATCCTACTTCTTGTTTCCATTGTTTTTACGAGATAATTTGAAACATTCATCATGAACCAACAGATTGCATTTCCGTCCGTCTTGTACGGTCGGCATTACATTCCATGCCTTATGCGTGTCAATCGGTTCACCACATATCGGACATTTCCGACCTTGCTTTTCCCATAGGTAAAGCAGGGATTTACGTCCTTTCAGCGTCACAAGCATCTTTGACTTCATTCTTTTATTGAAGTACAGGCGGCAGTCTGCGTCAAACGGATTCATGTCCCCCTTTATCTGCGTATATTGCAGAAAAGGAAACGAAGATGCCAGTTTCAACAAGGTAAGTTGGTCTTCTTTGCCGTTTGATTTCTTGAACTTAGCCGCAAAAGTCCAGCTGTTCCCTCGGATATTGTGCCAATAGCGGTCTTTTATCCACTGTTTCCCTTTCTTGGAATGACGGCGTTTAGCCCATTGCCACAAGGCGAGAAATATCTGATGGTCGATTCTGTGAAAAGAATCACGTGTCGCCCCATGCTGATAATATGCTCCCCATCCTCGAATTTTAGCATTCAACATCCTGATTAATGATTCCTGCTTGCAACCCTTATGACCTTTTGTCACCTTACGGATATTCTCCATAAAGCGTTTTTCGGCTTTCTTGGTCGGCTTGGTCAATATTTCATTGCCGAATTTGCGGATGTTGAAACCGAGAAAATCGAAACCGTCACGGATATTGGTTATCACCGTCTTTTCTTCTGATAAGGTCAGACCTCTTTCAGACATAAAGTCGGTTACCAATGGCTTGATTTCCTTTTCAAGTGTTTCACGGTTCTCGCAGGTAATTATAAAGTCATCAGCGTAACGGACAAGATTCACCATTGGCGAATATAACTTACCTTTGATTCTAACTCGTTTATATTTCTCTGCAAGGACTTTCTGCAATCCGTCCAATGTCATATTGGCAAGCGTGGGAGAGATAATGCCACCTTGTGGCGTTCCCTCCTCTGTCGGGAACATCTGTTTGTTGAAGATATAGCCGCATTTCAACCATTTTCGGAGTATTGCCTTGTCCATAGGGATGTTGGCAAGCAGCCATTCATGGCTGATATGGTCGAAGCACCCCTTTATGTCACCCTCCAGAATCCATTCGGGAGAATAGCCTTTTCGGAGAATGTTATGGCATTGCATTACCGCGTCCATACAGCGGCGTTCCTTGCGGAAACCGTATGAACGTGAGTCGGCTGTTGTTTCCGACACTGGTTCTAATGCCATAAGGTAGAGTGCTTGCATGGCTCTGTCTTTCATTGTCGGTATTCCCAACGGTCGCAGTTTGCCATTACTCTTTTTGATGTGGACTCTTCTCAATGGCTTCGGCTGGTAGCCTCTGCGTTTGAGTTCGCTTATTGCTTGTGTTTTTGCTTCGGGTTTCTCCCATGTTTCCATGTCCACTCCGGGGGTGTTGCCACCTCCGTTAGAAGTAACTCTCTTTACGGCTAAGGCTTTTGCGTAAAAAGAGTGGGTCAGCGTCCACTGCAAGGCTTTCACCTTGTTGTATCTGCCTTCCTTCTGAGCCTTTACAATACGCGCTTGTAGCTTTCTGACAGCCAACTCCGCTTTAGTCCAGTCTATTCTGTCCCAAAGTGTTTGCTGATTGTCAGCAGGCGCACACGATGTCTTGTTTTCGTTCATTTGCTTTCCTCCTTTTGAAAGTTCTAAAAGTTAATTGTAAAGAATCACCATTTGACAACATTCGGTTTGATTGCCTACCTAATGTCGTCACAGAAGTCTGCCCACTTTCGTGTCGGATGATGTCGCCCACATCAGCCCGTGATGTCGGTTCAATCCGTATCCGCTCCATTACAGAACGGCATTCGCTTTTTCTGTTATCTTATACCTGCACACCATTCGGCTTTCATTGCTGTCAGCTTACCTGTCATTTTTACATGACAGGAGATATACAGGCTTACCATGTTCCACATAGATAACTAACGGATAGGTTAGGTTCTGTCTCATCCTCCGGCGGTGCTTATATCCGTGTAATCCTACCATGGAGAGGATTAACCGACCGCTTCCCTTTTGGGTAGAGTGTGCCAGTATCTTACACTCTTTCGTGACATTACGAAGTTTACTAACAGTTCGCTTGCGCTAACCATACTATCCAGCCTCGCCACTCTACGGTATGATACTAACCGTACTTGACTTCCCCTCACGGTTCTGTCTTGTCTTGCGAAAGTGTACTTCGTCCCGACCGCTTAATACAACATTAAGGTGCATCGGTCGGTAGGCTACCGCTGACGGAACAGCGGGTTAAAGCTGATACCCGTAAGTATCATTCCAACAATTATCTATGCGACTTCATGTCGCACCCACGGTGTATCAAGGTGATGGATGGCGACACATCTTTTCTGCGCATTCACGCCCGTTCCGAGCATACTTGTGGAGCCGAACAGCACTCGCACTGTCCCTGCGTTCATGGCATCTATCACCGCCTTACGAGCCTTATCCGTCTTACACTCCTGAATGAAGCGCACCTCACTTGCCGGTATGCCGTAATCCTCCACCAACTTGCGTTTTATCTCGCTGTACACGTTCCATCCTTCCCCCGGCTGATATGTACCCAAGTCGGAGAACACGAACTGCGTTCCTTTGTGCGCATCGTATTTGTGGTAATACTCCGCTATCATTTTGGCGCAGTGGCTCGCCTTGTTGTCGGAGTGGTCTTCGTAATTGGGGTCTATCATGCGCATATCCAAAGCCATCTTCCGCGCGTAGTCGGTAGCGATGAGCATCTTAGCCTTCTCTTCCGTTTCAGACAGCGGCAACCTGCCCAACAACGTCGCGTCACCTGTCTTGGCAAATTCCATCAGTTGTTTGATGAAATACTCTTGGTCGGGTGTAGGCGGTATGTGGTGCAGTATCTCGTTCTTGTGCGGACGATCCACACCCACGTCCTCCGCCGTGCGGTAGTCGGTGATTTCGTTGTAAAAGGCGGCAAGCTCCGGCACTTTGATGAAGTAGCGGAAACGCTCCTTCTGCACCACGTTGTTTGTCACGTTGAACTCGAAGTCGGTCGTCTTCTTGGCGAAGATAGCCGCCCATGCGTCGAAACAGCGGATGTCCTGCCGTTCCAGTTCCTTCGGGCGCAGGTACTTAAAGAGCAGGTACAATTCCGTCAGACTGTTGGAAATAGTCGTGCCGGACAGGAACGTAGCCCCTAAGTCTTTGCCCGTACGCTCCTGTATAGTTCGTATGGCAAAAAGCATATTCAGGGCTTTCTGGCTCCCCTCCGAGTTTCCCAACCCCGCCACACGGTCATGCCGGGTGTTGAAAGTCAAGTTCTTAAATTGGTGCGATTCGTCAATGAAGATATGGTCGATACCCATCTGCTTGAAGTCCACCACGTCATCCGTGCGCGACTTGATGGCGTGTTCCACCTTCTCCAGCTTCGCTTCAAGGTTGTGCTTGCGTTTCTCCAGCCCTTTCAGCATCGCCCGCGACACGTTCTTGCCCTGCTGCCGCAGGACTTCGAGATTTTCCTCCACCGTGTCAAGTTCCGCTTGCAGTATGCGCTGCTGCAACTCCGGCGACTGAGGTATTTTCCCGAACTGGTCGTGCGACATAATGACGCAATCATAGTCATTGTTCTTGATGTTGTTGAAGAAACGCACACGGTTGGCGGTCGAGAAGTCCTTTTCCGAAGCGTAGAGAATCCTCGCATTAGGATATGCCGCCTGATAGGTTGCGGCAATCTCCGCCACGTTCGCTTTCAATCCGATAATCATCGGCTTGTGCGCCAAGTTTAGACGTTTCATTTCATGCGCTGCAATACACATTATCAGCGTTTTACCTGTTCCGACTTCATGGTCGCATATCCCGCCGCCATTCTGTTTTATCATCCAGACGCAATCCTTTTGCGACGGATAAACGCTTTGAATCCCCCGACTTGCCAGCCCTTTCAGGTTGAGGTCAGGAAACGTCTGGTGCGAGCCGTCATACTTCGGGCGCACGAAACAGTTGAACTTGCGGTTATACATCGTCGTGAGCCGTTCCTTGAACTGCGGCGACTGTTCTTCCAACCATTCGGAGAACCCGTTACGGATTTCGTCTATCTTCGCGTTGGCGAGCTGTATGCCCTCGCTGTCGCGTACCTTGATGTCGTTGCCGTTCTCGTCCTTGCCGATACTTTTCATCATGTCGGGGCAGGTGTTGTGCAGGGCGTGCTTCAACAGGTGCATACCGTCATAGTTCCGGTAATAGCCCTTTACTAAAAACTCGTCCGTGATCTTCATGGTGCGGTAGCCGCACGCCACGGAAAACTCGTCCATGCTTGCGGAGTAGGCTATTTTCACGTCCGTGTCGAAAAGGTGGCTCATGTAGGCGGCATACACGCCCGTGGGAATCCAGCGTTCCCCGAAATTGAAGTCGAGGTCTTCAAAGGAGATGCGCTGCGGTTCGGCCTCCTTCAATGCCTCCCACGCCTGTTTCACCTCCGGCATCCGCTCACTTTCGGGATTGTCCTCCATCCAGCCCTCTATGCGTTCCGCCTTCTCTATCACGTTCCCCGCGATGAAGCGGTCTTTGATTTCGTAACCGGTTACGAGCGGGTTGTAGAAGATGCGCCCCTTGAGGGCACCAAGCAGTTCCTCTTCCGTGGTGTCGGTTATCTCCCGCATATAGCCGAGATTGACCGTGCCGAACTTGTTGAGCGATGCGGACAAGGCTTCTTCGGGAGAGCCTGCATTGACACGGCTCTCCACCGAGAAGGAAACGGGACGGTCGAAGATGTCCGCCTTGACAAACTTGCCGTCCTCCGCACGTTCCAGCGAAAGGATGTCGCGCCCTCCGGCATCCATCATCACCAGTTTCACGTTCTGTCTGGCGTTGAGGTTACCGTAACGCATGACAAACTCATCGTAGTAGGTGTTGAGATACCCGCGCTGCGGTTTGTGTTCCGTATGGTTCTCCGTCTCGTGGCTATACAGACGTTCGTAAGCGTCACGGAGCGATATATACAGCATCGCTTTCTCTTTTTGATAGCCACGGAGGTCGAGCGGTTGGAAGGTCGCACCGTAAGGCGTGAGGTCTTTCAGGTAACCGAGATTGCGTGAAGCATCCAGCACCATCGAGCCGTCACGGTGGTGTGGCTCCAGCAGGCCGTTGAACGGACGGGGAGAAAGGTCCATGACTTCCTCCTTCGGCTTTTCCGTTTCAAGTTCCGGGAACAGGGAAGTGGCAACCGTTTCGGAAGTAGGCACAACTTCTGCCAGTGTTTCAGGTTGCTTTATTTCTTCCGTTTGTTCCGGCTTTTTATCCATATTGTCCGAAGAAGGCGCAAAAGCAGGGTTCAACGTGTCTTTGATACCCATCTTTTTCAGTTGTTCCTGCCTGTGCCGTTCTGCCTCAAGCCGTAGGGCCTTGCGCCGTTCCGCTGTCAGACTCATCATTGTCTCATAGAAGCCGTTGATGGGAGGATTGGTTTCCCAATCCAGAGTGGCGTAAATGTCGTCCGGGTCGTTTGGCTTTTCGGCATTTTCCGGCTTTTCTTCCTTATTACCGTTTACCGGCTTGGCGGCTTCAACGGGTGGAGTAACTTTGACTTGCGGTTTAGGCGTGGACGGCATAGGCTTCGGCTTGCTTTCCTTTTTCGCTGCCTTTTTCTTTTTTGCCGGTTCCTCTATGGGCATACCCCAAAGGTCGAGCAGGGTAAGCTGCACGGCTGACGAATGGTTGGGTTGGCGCGGCTCAATCTCCGGCTTTTCCTCTATGGGCTGTGCCTGCGGCTTCTCCACTCCCTTGACAGGCTCAATTACAGAAACGGGGGCTATTACAGAAGGTGATACCTTTTCTGTTTTCGGAGCAGGTTGCACTTCCGCAGCCGTGCTTTCCTCCTTTGTCGGATGCAGGCTGTGTTTCTCATACAGTTTCCTGTCAAGTTGTTGCAGTTCTATTTTCAGATGCTCCCGCAAGTCTTCCGCCAGTTGTGCGATGTCCCCACAGTGCAGGAGTTTATAGGCTGGTTTCCCGTACGGGTCGGTACTTCTGATCAAATCCGTGTGTGAAAGCGAGCCGATGCTCCATACATACCCATTTACGGAAGTGCCGATAGGGGTCTGTTCGGTCTGCACGAAGAGTTTTTCGTTGTAATACAGTTCACCATTCTTTCCGCTGTTCTTTTGCAGGATAATCAGGTCGCTGCCCACCTCCGTTCCCGCGTTATCCGTAAAGAGGTTGTTCGGCAGGCGGGCTACGCCCACCAGATTGGCATGGTTCATCATATACTCGCGTATGGGCGCGTTGGTCGGGGCATCCAGTACCCCCTGCGAGGTGATGAACGCCACGATTCCGCCTTCACGCACCGCGTCAAGGCTTTTCAGGAAAAAGTAATTGTGTATCGTCCGTGCCGCCGAGTGCCTTGCAGGATCCTTGCTGCCCGAAAATTCCGGGTCGAACACCGCCACATCGCCAAACGGTATATTGGAGACAGCCAAATCAAAATGGTTCATGAACGGCTTTTCTATCTTCTCGAAGCCCTGTACCCTTACTTTCTGTCCGGGATGCAGGTGCTTCAGTATCTTGCCCGTCATCAGGTCTTTCTCAAAAGCCATGATGTCCGCGTCCGGTCTGTTCTCCAGCACGGCGTCCACGAATGCACCGACACCTGCCGACGGCTCCAGCACCCGGTCGGGACGGATGCCGTGTTCATGCAGCACGTCCGCGATGGTCCCGGTTATCTCCGGCGGGGTATAGAAGGCGGTCAGCACGGACTGCTTCATGGCATCCATATACCGTTTGTACTCCGTCTCGTCTTTTGTGTTCTCCCGCAGCAACCTGTGCAGTTCCACGGTAGGGGCAAACAGTTCGAGGTCGGACTTCGCCCAGTGGACGGCATCCGTCAGTTCCCTTGCAGGGTTGAGTATGCTCTTCAGTCCCCCGAAACCGCAATAACGCTCTAACAAGAGCCGTTCGCGTGCGGTGGGTGTGCGCTGTTCCCTGTCAAGGAGGAATGCCGTCCGTATCGCCTCGATGTTGTCCCGCAGCCTCTGTTTGCGGTTAAACGCCATACTCTTCGATATAGAGGATGACGGCTCCCGTCAGCTCCGTGTAGAGCAGGTCATATTCGGGCGACAGGGCGAAATTGTCGTCCGAGAGGTCATAGATGGAGAATACGTTTCCGACAAGCGGTAGCAGCTTCTGGGTAAAGGCTTCACATTTTTCTCCCGGTACTTCACCCGCAAATTCGTTCTCCACGACTTCGCGCAGGATGGCGTGCCTGGAGTAGCGAAGGCCCTCCGTCAGCACCTTCATCGCTAGTTCCTGCGCCCCGTCGGCAGGATAGCCTTCGAGCCTTGCCCGTTCATACGCTTCGGCGGCACGGTCGGCGCGTTCACGGATGAAGGTTTCATCGGTCGCCTGTTCAAACTTGTTCGTGGTGAGGTAGTCCAGCAGGTACAGACCGTAATAGGAAAAGTCGGTCCGACCCTCGTTTTTCTTCTTGTTGTTCATTTCTTTGGAATTTAGTGGATTGATAATGATGATAGGGATAATCGTTGGAAAACGAGAAGAAAAAGGCACCCGGTATCCCTCCGAGTGCCACCACTAAATCCAAAGTATGAGTGTAATCCGGTATCGAAGAACAATTCATTACTCTGAACAAGTGGCAAAGTTAATACTATTTCTTCCGTCCTGAAAATTTCTTGTCCTTTTTAGCCTCCGGGAACACAAAAGTCGTGTTATATTCCCCGTCAAAGGCGACAACAGCATCGAAACTCTTGCCCTGTTTGCTCTTGAACCCTTTGAGCAGCTTGGTATGCCCTTCGGTGAGCAGGTCTTTGATTTCATCGTCGGACAGGGTGCGTCCCGCTTTCAGCCGGAACACGGGCAGTCCGCACTCCGTGTTGTCGCAGCGTACCACCTTGCCGTAGAACCGCATCCTGCCCGTGCCACACTTGGGACACGCGCAGCCGGAGTCACGGCTGCCGAAGAGCTTGTCGCACGAGATCAGTTCGGAGGTTATCTCACGTGTGTACGCCTCTATCTCCTTGCGGAAGGTGTCGTCGGACAGTTCCCCGCGCTCGATACGCGCCAGCTCCTTTTCCCATTCGCCCGTCATGGCAACATCGGCGATGCGCATCGTCTTGACGACGGAATTGAGGGCAAGTCCTTTTTCGGTGGGAACAAGCGACTTCTTGCAGCGTTCCATGTAACCGCGCTTGAAAAGCGTTTCGATGATGGAGGCGCGTGTGGCGGGAGTACCGATGCCACAGTCCTTCATCGCCTGCCGCAGTGCGTCGTCCTCAATTTCCTTGCCCGCCGTTTCCATTGCCGAGAGCAGGGTGGCTTCGGTATGCAGCGGCTTGGGTTTGGTCTTTCCTTCGGTAATGGACGAGCCTTTCGGTGTCAGCGTGTCGCCTTCCTGCCAGCCGGGGATGGTAATTTCCTCTTTTTCCTCGCCATAGACGGCACGCCATCCGGTTTGCTTCACGACGCTGCCTTTTACGGTAAACTCCACTCCGGCACATTCCGCCGTGACAGTGGTCACATCCTTGACGCATTTCTCAGAGAATGCCTCGACCATGCGCCCGGCAATCATCTGATAGATGGTATTGTCCTCTTTGGAGAGGAAGAGCGGTTTCTCACCCGTGACGAGCAGGGCATGGTGGTCTGTCACCTTGCCGTCGTCCACGCTGCGGCGTGTCGGGGCGGCTTTTGCCCGCACCTTGTCTTTCCATTCGGGCTGTGTGCCGATGAAAGCGAGCAGTTTGGGAATTTCGGCAAACACGTCTTCGGGGATGTAGCGGCTTCCCGTTCTCGGATAGGTTATCAACTTCTTTTCGTAGAGTTTCTGCGCGATTTCAAGCGTCTGTTCCGCCGTGAAGCCGTGCTTGGCGTTGGCTTCTTTCTGGAGCGTGGTCAGGTCGTAGAGCAAGGGAGTTTCCTCCGTCTTCTCCTTGCGCTCGGCTTTCGTGACAGTGGCGCAACCTGCCGCCTTTACCTTATTATATAGTTCCATCGCCGGTTCTTTCTCTTTCCATTTCTCGGAGGATGAGAATTTCACGACTTCGCCGTCGCAACCGTCCGTTGCGATATGGAGCTGCCAGAATGCTTCGGACGTAAAGCGGCGGTTCTCCCAGTAGCGTTCACATACCATAGCCAACGTTGGTGTCTGCACCCGCCCCACGGAATACGTGCCGTGTCCGGCGGCGATGGATAACGCCTGTGTGCCGTTGATGCCCACGAGCCAGTCGGATTCGCTCCGCGCTTTGGCGGCGAGGTAGAGGTTGTCGTATTTGCTGCCGTCTTCGAGTTTCCGCAGTCCCTCGCGGATAGCTTTGTCGGTGAGAGAGCTGATCCACAGGCGCACGAAAGGAGTGGTGCAACCCGTATAGTGGTAGAGGTAGCGGAAGATAAGCTCTCCCTCGCGTCCGGCATCGGTCGCCACGATGATATGTTCGCTTGTGTCGAACAGTCTTTTGATGACTTTTATCTGCGACACCACGCCGCTGTCGGGCTTGTAACCTTTCTCCGTCCTGACCTGACGGGGGACGAGCGTGAATGTGTCGGGAATAATCGGGAGGTTGTCACGGACAAATCCGCGCACGCCGTAGCCGTCGGGCATGGCAAGCTGAACGAGGTGTCCGAATGCCCATGTCACGGCATAACCGCCTCCCTCGAAATATCCTTCCTCTCTCTTTGTCGCGCCCACGATGCGGGCGA
>ERZ780207.3510-NODE-3510-length-9926-cov-2.729409_pt1 | contig 9926 bp, 2 predicted proteins | sample MGYA00510977_ERZ780207 | MGnify/ENA primary metagenome ERZ780207 (study PRJEB29588, sample SAMEA2151383) | human gut metagenome | biome: human gut; feature: human-associated habitat; material: faeces | place: Denmark | collected 2008/2010 ... | reverse complement strand
TGCACCGACATCCCGGTATGGAACACCGGAAGATTTCGCATGGATGATCAATTATCTGCATAGAAATAAGATCGGTATCATTCTGGACTGGGTACCGGCCCATTTCCCGAAGGATGCACATGGACTTGCTGATTTTGACGGAACTGCGACGTATGAATATGCAGATCCAAGACTTGGAGAACATCCGGACTGGGGAACAAAAGTGTTTGACTTTGGAAAAAATGAAGTCCGCAATTTCCTGATCTCCAATGCATTGTTCTGGATTGAAAAATTCCATATAGACGGACTTCGTGTAGATGCTGTTGCGTCTATGTTATATCTGGATTATGGAAAAGAAGAAGGGAATGAATGAGGAGACAAAGGGACAGGAGGCAGAAGAGCTTGCTTTCGATGATCTGGACCAGGTAGCAGGGGGATACAGCCTGCGGGATGCCAAGAAGGAAAAAACAACAGACATCAGTGCCGGAACGATCAGCAAGATCTGATGGGAGATATCCGGTAAAATCAGGAACAAAGAAAGGCAGGAGATGTATGATAAAATGGAAGAATTACTGGTCACGGGGGGTGTCGTTTCTTCTGGTGGCGGCGATGCTGTCCACGGGAAATGTTTCCACTGTGGCGGCTGCTGCATCGCAAAAGCAGCAGAAGAATAAAGTAGATGAAGCGCAGCTTCGGGAAGCGATCCGGGATGGAAAACAGATGGTAAAGGAATATCCGAATGGTCTGTTTAATTTCCTGGGAACCCAGATGGAGGTGAAGGAAGGCGATGGTGCGCTGGAGATCGCCGTGATCCGTCAGGGAGGCACCGAGGGAAGTGCAAAGGTTAAGTTTAAGGCAATCGACATTACCAGCTCCTATGGGGATGATTACAAAATTTATGTGGGAAAATCCCGTTTTTCTGCGCTGAAAAAAGGCAAGGATGCCTTTCCTCTGATCAAGACCGCCATGGAAAAAAAGGTGGATCTGAGCCAAGAGGATGCGACGGAGACAGAGACACAGACAGACGGAGAATCCTTGGTAGAGGATGCCATGGGTGCACAGTCTCAGGGGAAGCCTGAGGTACAGGCGGTTTCTGCTGCTGTAAACCCTCTGGATCAGTATCCGGATGCTTCAGCAGACACCGCAGAGAAGAAAACGGATACTGTCAAGTCGGAAAATGCGAAGGCAGACAGCAAGGGAACTTCTTTGAAGGTGCGCCGGGAGACTGCTACCGGAAAGAAATCCGACCGGCCAAACTGGAAAATTGCGGATAATTCCGAAAAGGCAGATGAGGTCAAAGAGAACTTTGAGCTCTTTATGGATTCTGTGGGAGGTACGGAAAAGACATTAAACTTTAAAGACGGAGAATATGTCAAATACCTCTATCTGGTTCCGAAGGATGATAAGATTTCCGAGGGGGAGGAGCAGCTGGTATGCGCACTGCTTCCGGAAGAGGATAGTGCACCGGTTGGAGATTCTTACAATGCATATGTAAATATCAAAGATAATGATGCGGTGGAAAAATCACAGTACACCTTTAGCAGTTCGGAGGTGAAGGCTTCTCAGAAGCAGGCGGTTGTAACTGTCAGACGTACCGCAGGAGAGAATTATTTTGATACGATCTATGTGGGAACCGGCGAGGGAACTGCCAATCAGGGGGCGGATTACAAAGCGGGTCTCAAAAAAGTGGATTTTTATGCCGGAGAGACAGAGAAGAAAATCTCCATTGATATTCTCAAAAATGAGTATCGGACAAAAAGCAGAGATTTTTATGTATTGTTAAGTCAGGATGGCACGTCTTATATGAAGGCATCCTGTCATGTGACAATTCCGGCTGATTCTGCGGCGGATGCCAAAACCTTAAAGACAAAGATTGCAGCAGGTTCTGCCAAGGCGGAGAAGATCAGTCCAAACGGATGGAAACCGGAAAACGGCCAGTGGGCGGTTTCGTCCAAAGATATGCGATATCTGCAGGGAGGAATCTGGCGGCAGAAAGAGGAAACACGTTTTGAAGGCACCGGCGGTCTGCGGCAGATGAAGATCAATAATAATGATTATACTTACGGGGCGAAGGAACTGGAATTTGGTTACTATAATTATGGAACCGGTAAAAACTGGACTACGACTCATAAGAAATGGAGCTGGAAAAAATTTAAGCGGGTTACCGTGACAGACTATCATCATGAGGATAAGTTTGGAACGCAGCTGTGGTATGGCGGCCGGTGTATGTGGAATTATGACGGACCGGTACAATGGGCAGTATGCAATAAGTCCTTTGACAACGGCCAGTGGGGACAGGACGTCACGATACAGAACTGGGCAAATGAGGGAAATCATTCCAACGGATATGTGGGCTGGCTTCGTCTGCGGTTAAAACAGTACAGTGCAAAGTGTGTGGCAACAGCGGATAAATATTATGCGACAACCTATAAGCTGGAATATAACAATAAGAACAAGAAATGCGAACTAAAGCAGGAGTCTGCCAAAAATATTACTCCGGTATTAAAGATTGATTCCATTTCATCTAATGTGCAGAACAGCAAAAATAATGTAAACGGCACATCTTATAATGTGTATCGCTCCGATGCCATTAACTTTAAATTGGAAAACTTTTCGGATGACTGCATGGAACTGGAAGGAATCGAAGCGTCTGTCGATGGGAAAAAATGGACCATGGTTTCCAAGGGAAGCAATCTTTCCGTTGTATTAAATGCGGATCTTTTTAAGAAATTTGATCTGTTTAGTAAAAGTACCATTTCCTTCCGGCCAAAGGTGTCCCAGAGAACTTCTAAACTGAAGTTTAAGGTTGCCAATAAAGAGCGCGGCACATTTTATGGCGTGGAGAACGGTCAGGAGTATTCCCTGAAACGTGGTGACAGTGTGAAGAGGATTACCGGACAGGGAAATGTTGCGGCATATAATCCGGCATTTTCGCTGGGAACCACCTGGAATAAAAACGATTATAATAGCGGCAGATTAAATTATCGGGCTGCAGCAGATCATACAAATCTGACGCTGGATCAAAATAACACCGCGGGCAATGTTGCGGACGTGACTTTAAAGGCAGAATATAACATTGTAAAACTTGATTACAATGATACTGAGCTGACGGTTATGGCAGATCCTAATACCTACCGTAACACATACACCAATTTAAAGTACACGATTGACGGTAAAACATATGACTGCTCGGATGCAAAACAGGTTCAGGAAATGCAGGATGCCATGGAGCAGCTTTATGCGAAGGACCGGGATGCGACGGTAACCATGTATTTTGAGTATCTGGCAAATCCAAAGTATTTAAATGGAAATGGCCAGCAAAATATTACGTTTGGAAAGCCTTCCGGTGCTAATGTTAATGTATATGATCAGGAGGGAGTGCTGTTAAATGCTGCGTCCCGTACAGTGAAGCCGGTGGAAAAGAATGGAAAATATACCTTTACCATCAGTGATACATGGAAAAATCTTGGCTGGGTGGATGGCACGAGCTGCACGATCCAGTTTAAGGGGAGAAAACAGACCTCCCTTGAGACAGAAGTAGATTTTCTGGCAGGCTCCGGCGGATATGTGACGGTGTCTGACGCAACGGATGTTCTTACGGACAGCAAAGGAAACAAGATGGGAAATCTTGCCAGAGATCTGGTATTTAACAATGTCAATCCCTTTACGGATTATACGATGACATCCTATGTATCACCAATGTATATCGGCAGATGGGGCGACTACTCTGTGGATGTCAATAACTCCGGTAATGCCGGAAAGGAGAACGTACAGAAGGCACAGAACAGGCTGAAGGATCTGGGATTTTCCGAAGATCTGGCAGGAAGTGTCAATATTTACTATGGAAATGTATTCCAGTATAAACCGGAAACCTATGCAAAGAGCAAGGTTTATTATGATTTTGTAAAGAGAGATACCTCTACTGCAACGGATAATACATTACTGGTACAGCTTACCCAGGAGGCCAGAACGGTGATCAATCCAAAGAAGAAGGTGGAGGTGCCTTTGACAGATGCGACGGTAACCTTTGCCGGCATCGACAAGGTTTCCGGGGATGAAGAGGGCTTTTATGAGTCGGAGGGCAGCTATGAAAAGGGTAAGACTTATACGGCAAGAGTGAATCTGGATTCTATGAGCTATATGGTTTCCGTACAGGGTACCGGTTATACGAAAGCATCCATTGATCCGTCCCAGTATATGTTCCCGGATAATTTCTGTGCAACGATCGATGGGGAAAGCACAGGTGTGCGTACCAACGGAAATGCCCTGCTTGATATTGCGGATGGGGAGACAGAGTTTACCTTTGGATTTTCTAATGGATCTGCAGTCAAACCAAATAAGGCAATTGTGACTATTACCAGAAAAGGAAATGAAGTTTATAAAAAGACTGTAAAAAGAGATGACAAGAGCAGCTTGTTTACACTCTCTCTTAACACACTGAAAGCAGGTGTTAAAGGGGGAGATAAAATGACCATACGGGGTGTGTTCTCCGAAAAGGTGCAGGGAAAAGAAGTGGATCATGTATATCCTGCAGTCAATGTGGGGCTTACCTTCCAGAATCAGCTGACAGCTGTCAGGGTGGCTTCCAGCTTTAAGACACCGTTTAATAAGGTGCTCAAGCTGATCGGCAAGGTCAGCACAAAGTTTGATCTGCCGTTAGATTATAATTTAGGAAATCTGGGATATACGACGCCATACACAGATCCGGAGACCGGGGCTGAGATTAATGTGATTCAGGTAGCATTCGGCTATAACAGCACAGTAATGAAGGACCTGAAACAGCAGCAGTTAGAACATCGTGCTGAGAATAAGGGAGAGGCTATAAGCGGACGGGATAATATCCGCCAGTATATGGAAAGCCTTATGGGCGACGATGGAAATGATGATGACGGCGATGATGATAACGATGATAAGGACGAGAAACAGACACCGGCTCCAAAGAAAGATCTGAATGAGAGCAAAAAAGCAGCAGAAAAGGCGCAGGAAAGTGCAGCTCCGCAAAAGAGCAGCATGGGTACCAGCAGTTTCAATTTTGATTTCAGTGTGGCAGTGATCCTGACGGTGGAATCCGGTGTAGATGCCGACGGGGAAGCAGACGGAAATTATTATTTTAATTCCCTGGCACTGATCGCTTCTGCTAATGCAGATTTTCAGTATACGGTATCCTATATGACGCCGATCGGTGTAGAGATTATTGCGGAACTGCAGGTAGGAGGAAAAGCCGTTGCGGCATTTTCGGCAGAGTCCTCTAATGGCAGCAGGTATGATGATGTCTTTAACCTGACAAAGGCGGGGGAAGATAAGACAGGAGATTTCCGTCTGAATAAGGATAATTTCTCTCTTTATACCAAGTTTATGCTGGCTCCGACCATTACAGTAGGTGCCGGTGTCGGTGTTGGAAAAGTGATCAATGTCATTGTGTCAGGTACAGCAGACTTTGATTTTGGCTTTACAATGCCGATCATGGGAGAAAATGAATCCTCTGCAGGCTATGGAAATGTCACATTAAGTGCTGCACTGAAATTAAAGATACTTTTTATTAAGAAAAAATGGACCCTGTATAAGGGCGAGAAAATGAGTCTCTTTAATTACGGCGCATCCAGTGTTGGAGAAATGCTTTCAGATTTCACAGAGAATTATCTCTATGAGGATATTGATGATGATTCCAATACAGAGAAATTTGCAAGAGATTATCTGAAAAATCAGAGTAAATGGCAGCCGTATGATATGAGTGCAAAAGCAGTAGATGCCGGAAAGGAAATTGTTCTGCAGGAGGGAGCATATCCAAATCCTCAGTCCCGGATCATAGAGATCGGGGATGAAAAGCTCCTGGCGGTATTTCTGACGGATAAAGGCGACAGAGCTGATATTAACCGTTCAGAGCTGGTATACAGTATCTCGAAAGATAACGGTGAGAAATGGTCTGTGCTGGTCAGTGTCAGTGATGATGGCACATGGGATGAAGCACCGGCTCTTTACAAGGTGGGCAAGGATAAGGTGCTTGTTACCTGGTCTGATGCCAGCCGTGAGTATACGAAGGAAGATGACACGAAGACAGTTCTCTCACAGCTTGATATCAGTGGAGCATGGTTTGACATTGAGTCAGAGAAGATGGGAGATGAATTCCAGATCACACAGACCACAGAGGACGAGGTGATGGCGGATACCGATCCTATGATCGCATACGACGAGGAAACAAATCGTCTGGCGGTTTATTACACCAAGACGGATTACGGGGATACCAGAAGCCAGCTTGACGAGAAAGCGAAGGAGGATATTGTAGCAGACGAAAATGCAGACAGCACCGGAGAGGTTACCACATATGGAGACATTATTAACGGTTACAATGTAATTGCCTGCCGTATGGGAACCCTTAAGGGAGATAACATCGCATGGGATGCAGCAGATCCGGAGCTTCCGGAGGCATATGGACAGAGATTTTTAGATCTTGGTGTGGCCGCCGTGGTATCGGAGAGTGCCATTGAGGTAAATACAGGTAATACAGTAACTGTTGAGGATGAAAACGGAGATATGGTGGAACGTCCGGTTACAGAAACAAGAACGGTAACGGATCTTGTGGTTGACGAAAACAGTGATCCCCGTGTAGTGGATTCCGACAGCATTTCTTACAATGGTCTGTCCATATATGCGTACACCATTGACCGGGATGCAAATCTGGAAACCACAAATGATCAGCAGCTTTATCTGCAGATTTATAACTTTGAGGAGGATACTTTCCATCATCCGATCCAGATCACGGCAGATGCAATGCAGACAGCAAGACCGCAGTTTGTACGCTGCAAGGGAATGACTTATTTATACTGGCTCCATGGTGGAGATATCCAGTATCTCAATGTCAGTGATGTTGTTTCTTCGTTGAATACGGAGAACAGCTATCTGGAAAAGAAGCAGGTTACTATGAAGGATCAGACTACGAGGGAAGTATATGTTCTGAACAAATATAAGAATGATCCGGTTGTGACAGCAATCCGGCACAGATCAGAGACGGATGCCGAGGGCAATGTGACAGAAGACAGGATCAGTGACTATGATGTGCAGGCAAATGATACCAGTATGTATGTGGTCTGGAGTGCAGTGGATACCTCTGTAAAGGACAAAGAAAAAACAGGGGCAGCAAATACTGTCAGGGAGACACAGCTTTATGGCGCATATTGTGAGCCGATGCTGGAAAGTGTGGAAGAATCCTTTGCATATGAGGATACGGATGAACTGACATATCAGTTTGCAGAAGGAAAAGACAACACCACATATCCGGTAAGCTTTACAGCACAGAAGGAAATGACTCTGGGAGATGGAACCGTACTGTCGCCGGGAGATGTATATCAGATTGATTACAGTAAGGACGAAGATCTCAATGGTCAGACTGGTGTCGTAAAGGCAGGAGATCCGGCGAAGGTGAAGTCCATCCGTTCTTGTGACGGATATAACTGGTCTGAACCGGTACAGATTACAGAGAGTAAGGGAGCCAATTATACAGATGTTTCCTTCCGGGTAAATGAGGACGGATGGATGCAGGCAATGTTTGCAAAGGGACAGCAGAAGCTTAACGACAACAATGTATTTGAGGAGGATGAAGCAGCAAAAGCCCTTTGTGTACAGAATTTTGTGGTAACAAGTGAACTGGTATATGGCGAAATTACCACTGATAAGGAGCTTTATACAAAGAATGAGACGATTGCATTTACTCTTGATGTAACAAATGACGGTCTGAAGCCGGTTACAGGTGCACAGTATCGTATGTATCTCAAAAACGGGGATCAGATTCTCGGAGAGGAGCCGGAATGGTCTGCTCTTGGGGATGTTGAAAAAGCAGACGGACCGGGAGTATTTCTGGGAGGAAATACCGTTACACTCAGTGGAAACGGTGATCTGAATGCAGATCAGATCGATGGCACAACGATTGTTGTGGAAATTAAAAACGGAGATCAGGTGGATACGTTAGAGAAGAAATTGGAAGAAAAAGCAGTATTAAGTATTCAGACAGATAATGTACAGCTGCTGGATGCAAAGACCGCCTCTGTTAGTCTGCAGATTGCAAACAGTGGAAATAAAGATTTCAAGGGTGATCTGACGATCAAAGATGGAGATCAGATCCTTGCAGAGGAAAAGGATTATGAAATTCCATATGGAGAGAGCCGGAGTCTGGAGAAAACTATTGATATCAGCACATGTAAATTTGGCGAAATCATGATACAGGAGGATGGCAGCCGGAAGGATGCGATCACGCTGACTGCAGAATATGGTGATATCTGGCAGCAGTTTGAGGTGAGCAGAGGGGTATCCCAGTGGGAAGGAATTGCTGCGGATGCTGTAAAGAGTATCAGCATTGGTCAATATGAGATTACAAAGGACAGTGCCTCTACAGACCAGAGTGTGCTTGATGCGATCGGTTCTGTACAGCCGTTGCAGAAGGTGGATGGAACATTGGAGATGACAGAGGATCAGGTTATGAAGCTGGATACTATTTATGACGTGGATGATTCCAACGGGGCAGGAAGCGACCTGAAAAAAGCAGGTTTGGATGCCAAGGGAATTCTGAATACAACCTGGTCTGTATCGGATGACAGCATCGCATATGTTGATGAGAACGGTGTTCTCGTTCCGTTAAAGGAAGGAGAGGTCAGCATTACCGCCAAGACATATCCGGGTGGTGAGATCACCGCAGCGGATCCGTTTGTTCCGACAGGGATTGACGGGGAGGAAATTGATGACTTTGGCACATTGATTCAGAGCGAGGGAGAAGGCTGGTTCCGAAAGGACAGAGCAATGTACCAGGTTCCGGAGAGTCTGATCCGGACCACTACGATCAAAGTGAAGGTAACAAAGGCTGCTGCGAAGCCGACGGAAACACCGGCAGTACCGACAGAAACACCAACGGCAGCACCGGGGGGAACACCGACGGCAGTACCGACAGAAACATCGGCAGCACCGGGAGAAACACCGAAAGCAACTCAAAAGCCGACAATGACTTCGGCGAAAAAGACAACGCTGAAGGTGACTGTTCATAAGAAAGGTGACAGGGTTACGGTGCAGTCTCTGCCAAAGGCAAAGATCACAACGGTTGTTTATAAGAATAAAAAGACAGCCTTGAAAGGAAAGAAAGCCGGAAGACTCCAAAAGTATGGAGTTGTTAAGGCTAACAAAAAAGGTAAGATCACGATCAGGCTAAAGAAAAAATTGAAAAAGAAACAGGCTGTCCGGGTAACTGCTGTTAAGAAGCCTTACAAGCAAAAGACAGTGGTCAAAGTGAAAAAATAATGTATCTGATCAGTTTATACTGACTGGATGTATCAGCAGTCCGGCGGGTCACTCTGCCGGGCTGTTTTTCCTGACGGGAAAGGAAAACAGAGATGTTTGAAAAAAATCAAATAATGAAAGAAAAAAGGCAGTTTGCCGGAATAATTATGGCATTCCTGCTGTTATACATCATAGGAATGGGAAATTCGTTGTGCCTTCCGGAAGCGAAGGCGGAGGAGCAGTCTCAGTGGTATGAAGCGGAGGAAGGACTGAATGCAGCAGGTGATGCAGCGGAAGAAATTGTGATCGCTGTGATCGACACCGGTGTGGATACCGCCCATGCTGCGTTACAGAACTGTCTGTGGGTGAATGAAGCGGAACAAAATGGACAGGACGGAGTTGATGACGATGGAAATGGCTTCGTTGATGATGTGCATGGTTACAATGTCTGGGCCGGAAATGGAGATATTACGGATTCTGATGGACATGGAACACATGTGGCGGGAATTCTTGGAATGAAAACAGAGCAGGGCCGGAATTTCGGTTACGGGGCACATATTATGATCGTAAAAGCAGGAAACAGCCGGAATGGATTTTCAGCAGAAAATTGTGTGAAGGCGATACAATATGCCGTTCAAAATGGAGCAGACGTCATCACCATGTCCCTGGGCGCAGACTATCTGGATGAA
>ERZ780207.3508-NODE-3508-length-9933-cov-2.511338_pt1 | contig 9933 bp, 7 predicted proteins | sample MGYA00510977_ERZ780207 | MGnify/ENA primary metagenome ERZ780207 (study PRJEB29588, sample SAMEA2151383) | human gut metagenome | biome: human gut; feature: human-associated habitat; material: faeces | place: Denmark | collected 2008/2010 ... | reverse complement strand
CTGCTCCTCAGCCTCCTTTCGAGAATGCTTACAAGCTTGGTAAGCACAATTACGATTACAAGATACACAAGCGCTACCGTAATAAGCGGCATGAAGTAGGAATAGGTGCGCCCTGCTATTGCGTTGCCCGCCTTTGTAAGGTCAACAACGCCTACATAGCCCGCAACCGAGGTTTCCTTTAAAAGCGCTATAAACTCGTTGCAGAGGGTAGGCAGAACCGACTTGAACATTTGCGGTATTATTATGTGGGTCATGGTTTGAATATAGTTAAGCCCCAAGCTTCTGCCGGCTTCAAACTGCCCGTTATCAATAGACATTATTCCGCCGCGGAATATTTCGGCAACATATGCGCCGGAGTTTATACCGAAAGCCAGAATGCCTATCGGCACGCCGTCGCGAACCGAAACAAAAATTATAAAATAGGCAATCATAAGCTGAACCACAACAGGCGTTCCGCGAATGACGGTAAGGTAAAGCTTGCAAATCGCATTGAGTATGCTGAGTAATATGTAGCCTATACCGCCCTTTTTGCGCAGCTTTTCGGCGTTTTTATCGTAGGTGGAGCGTACTGCGGCTATTACAATACCTATTACAATACCTATAAGCAGAGCGCCGAAGGTGATTTTTAAGGTATTTTGAAAGCCGGTAATCAGCTGCTTGTAGCGCTTGCCGTCTATAAATGTCAGTTCAAACTGATCCTTTAAATCGTTTAACCAATTGGGATACCATGCCGTTACGTTTAAGGTTGAAAGCAAAAAAGCATCTCCTTTTACAAATAGTATTCTGTACAACAAAGCCTCCCTCTGACGAGGGAGGTGGCACGGGCGAACCGCGGCGGTTCACCCGATAACAGCCTTATTGTTTTTTAATCAGTTAGCTTTAATGTATTTGTCAACTACCTTTTGGAATTCGCCGCTTGCCTTAAGCTCATTAAGCGCGTCGTTTACCTTTTTCTGCAGCTCGGGGTTTTTCTTTGAGAAGCAGATTGCATAATCCTCGTTGGCAAACTCGGTATCGAGAATTTTAAGACCCGTATTGGCAGCCACATAAGCCTTTGCCGGCTCGTTATCGATTATAACGCAGTCAACCTTGCCGCTCTTGAGCGCCTCAACCGCAACCGTACCGCTGTCGTAGCCTACAACATTTTTTTCACCGTAGCCGCCGTTTTCGGGTGTATCGGAAGCGTAAATGTAACCGGTAGTGCCCTGCTGTGTGCCTATCTTTTTGCCGTTTAAGTCATCGATAGTTTTAATATCGCTGCCCTCTTTAACTATTACAACCTGAACGCCCTTGGCGTACGAATCAGAGAAATTAACACTCTTTTTGCGCTCGTCGGTAACGGTCATACCTGCCATGCCCATATCATACTTGCCGGTCTGAACACCGGGAATGATGGAATCGAATTCAACGTCGGCAATTTCAAGCTCAAGACCCAACTTATCGGCTATAAGCTTGGCAACCTCGGCATCTATACCTACAATCGTTTCGCCCTCTTTGTATTCATATGGGGGGAAGGTGGCGTTTGTAGCCATTATGAGCTTGCCTGCCTCGGCGGTGTAATTGCTGTTTGTTTTGGTGTCGGACGCAGTGTCCTTTTTGCTGCCGCAGCCGCCGCAGGTTAAGAGCATCAGCAGAGCGGAAACGCCGCAGATAATTTTTGTTGTGAGATTCATAAGAGAAGTCTCCTTTAATAATTTCTTTTTTTGAGTCTGACGGTATTATAGCACCGCAAAATCGATTTGTCAATACCTAATTTGCATATTTATGATATTTTTTTGAATATTTTAAAATTTATCCGCATAAATCTGCATATTTAGATAAATATGCAATTAAGCATGCATAATGTGTATATTAATGCAACAGCTTGACTTTTCCGTATAAACATATATAATAAATCTTACAACGCAAAAAGGGGAATTTGAATGATTAAACGTTATATCGGCGACAGAGCATTTTATAAAATGGCTTTGACGGTCGCCTTGCCGATGATGATACAGAACGCGGTAACCAATTTTGTGAGCCTGCTTGATAATATTATGGTAGGGCGTGTAGGAACACTGCAGATGACAGGGGTTTCGGTTGTAACTCAGCTGCTTTTCGTATATAACCTGTGCATTTTCGGCGCGGTTGCGGGTGCGGGTATTTTTACCGCACAGTTTTACGGACAGCGGGACGACGAGGGTATCCGCCAGACCTTCCGCTTTAAAATTATGATTTGCGCGGTTATCGGCGCGGCGGGTATTGCTTTGCTGCTGCTTCGTGGAGAAGCGCTTATAAGTCTTTATCTTAACGGAGAGGCGACCGCCGCAGAGCGGGCGGATGCGCTGCGTTACGGCAGGGAATATCTTGCGGTTATGCTGATAGGGCTTGTTCCCTTTACCTTTAATAACGCTTATGCTTCCTCAATGCGCGAAACGGGGCAGACCGTTGTGCCGATGGTATCGGGGCTTGCTGCGGTAGCGGTCAATATGTCTTTAAACTATGTTTTGATTTTCGGAAAGCTCGGAATGCCGGTTCTCGGTGTTAAGGGTGCTGCAATCGCAACCGTTATTTCTCGCTACACCGAGCTTGCGGTCAATGCCGCATGGCTGCACAGCCACGGTAAGCGCTATCCTTATATAAAGGGCGTTTACCGCTCGTTAAGAATCGCTTTGCCGCTGCTTAAAAAAATCACGATCAAGGGCATGCCGCTGCTTGTCAACGAGGCATTGTGGTCGGCAAGCGTGGCGGTGCTCAATCAGTGCTACTCGACGCGGGGGCTTAATGTTGTGGCGGCGAATAATATCGCTTCAACGCTTTGGAATCTCTTCTCGGTCTGCTTTATATCCCTCGGCAGCGCCACCGGAATAATAATCGGTCAAATGCTCGGCGCGGGCAGATCGCCCGACGAGGTACGGGACTGCGATCGCAAGCTTATTGCGTTTTCGGTAACCTCATGCGCGGTTTTCGGGCTTGTGATGGCGGCGGTCTCGGGCATTTTCCCGCTGATCTACAAAACCGATGAGGCTGTCCGTTCGCTTGCGACATCCTTAATATGCATAAATTCGGTTATAATGCCGTTTAACGCCTATACCAATGCCGCATATTTCACTCTGCGCTCAGGCGGAAAAACGCTTTCTACACTGCTTTTTGACAGCTGCTTTGTATGGGTGGTGAGTGTACCGCTGGCATTTTCGCTCAGCCGCTTTACAGGCGTGCCGATTCTGCCGCTTTACACAGTATGCCAGGGTGCGGAAATTCTTAAGTGCGTTATAGGCTTCGTTATGCTGAAGCGAGGGACCTGGATCCGCAATATTGTAGTTAAGGAATGAAGGACAATTAAGAAAATGTAATAATGAACGGATGCGAGGCTTTGATTATGTCGGTCTTATCCGATAGGACAATCTTGTTTGGCGTAAGGATTACCGGGAATAACGTATGGAAAAGATCGCGAAATGCGATGCCGGGTTCAGGGACAGCTTGCCATACTCCGAGCTGTTTTTGAATATCTACAGGGTCTTGCTTACAAGAATCAAAAACGGAATTTTTATTTGGTTTAGTGATAAGAAAACCGAGGAGTATTTTAAAGAGATATGTATAGATAAGCCGGACTTACAAACAAATCCCCCTGTCGGACTGTTGCCCGACAGGGGGATTACTGCATAACGCTTATTCGATTTCAAGATGACGGGCTTCGGGAAGAGTGTTTTCCTTCTTCGGCATCGTCAGCTTCAAAACTCCGTTTTCGTATTTTGCCTTAATCTCATCGGCTTTAACGCCCGATAAATCAAAGCTGCGGCTGTAGGAGCCGTAAGAGCGCTCGCAACGCACATATTTATTCTTTTTATCCTTTTCCTCGTGCTCCGAATGTCTTTCGGCGCTCACGGTGAGCATATCACCGTTTATATCAAGGTGAATATCCTTCTTGTCAAAGCCCGGCAGGTCGGCTTCCAGCTCATAGCGGTCGCCTTCGTCCTTAATGTCGGTCTTGAATTCATCAAGCACATTCGTGTCGAAGAATCCAAAGGGCGATGAGAAGAATTTCTTCTCAAATTCATCCATATCGCGGAACGGGTTGTAAAGGGAATTATTTCTTTTAGCATAAGGTCTCATTTCAAACATAAGTCATACCTCCGAATATTTATTATTTAATTCTCAATATTTTTTTCGTAACACATCGGTGTCATCGCTTTCTTATTTCTTTTTACGCTTATTATTATATGCGAAAAGCTTGATTTTTCAATAAGCCGGGGGTATAATTAAAAAAGCTTCGGTTGTGCTGTCGGCACATATATCGAAAAGGGGGAATAGGATTGCTTAAAATCGAACATCTATGTAAAAGCTACGGTGATAAAAAGGCGGTAAACGATTTAAGCTTTAAGGTCAAAAAGGGCGAATTCTTCGCATTTTTGGGCGTAAACGGTGCGGGAAAATCAACGACTATAAACATAATCTGCGGTCAGCTTTCAAAGGACAGCGGAACGGTGAAAATCTGCGGCAGGGATTCCGAGCGCGATTCGGATTACATAAAGCGCGGCATAGGCGTTGTTTTTCAAAATTCCGTGCTGGATAAGGAGCTTTCGGTAAGGGATAATCTTGAAAGCCGCGCGGCGCTTTACGGAATAAGGGGCGCGGAGTTTAAAAAACGGCTTGCCCGGCTTTCCGCGCTTTTGGATTTTGAGGAGCTGCTGCGCCGCCCCGTGGGAAAGCTTTCGGGCGGTCAAAGGCGGCGTATAGATATTGCGCGCGCGCTGATTCACGACCCGAAAATACTTATTCTGGATGAGCCTACAACCGGGCTTGATCCGCAGACGCGGAATCTTTTGTGGAGGGTCATAGGCGAGCTGCGTAAAAATGAAGAGCTTACGGTATTTTTGACTACGCATTATATGGAGGAGGCGGCGGACGCGGATTATGTTGTGATTTTGGATCACGGCGAAATAGCCGCCGAGGGAACTCCGCTGGCGCTTAAAAATACATATGCGGGTGATTTTATCACCGTTTACGGCGCTGATGAAGCCGAAATCAAAAGGCTCGGGCGGCCGTATGAGGCAATCCGCGACGCCTATAGGGTGACTGTACCCGACACGGCGGCGGCTACCGAGCTTATAATGAAATATCCCGAAATTTTCAGGGATTATGAGGTGACAAAGGGAAAAATGGACGATGTTTTCCTTGCGGTCACAGGTAAGGCTTTAACGGGAGGCGACGGAAAATGATGGGACTTACTTCGCTTGTGAAACGCAATACAAAGCTTTATTTCAAGGATAAGGGAATGTTTTTTTCCTCGCTTATCACGCCGATAATCCTGCTTGTGCTTTATTCGACCTTTTTGAAAAAGGTATATGACGATTCCTTCCGTTCGGCGCTGATATCGGCGGGCGCGTCGGCTTCGGATGCAGTTATAAACGGCTGCGTCGGCGGGCAGTTGATTTCATCACTGCTGGCAGTAAGCTGCGTAACCGTGTCGTTTTGCTCCAACCTTCTAATGATCAAGGATAAAACAAGCGGCGCAAGGCACGACCTTACCGTGACTCCGGTGCGTTTCGGAACGCTGGGGCTCGGCTATTATCTTTCAACGCTTATATCAACGATGATAATTACCGCAGCCGCGCTTTTTGCCTGCCTTTTATATCTGGGTGCGGCGGGCTGGTATTTATCTTTGTCGGATGTTCTGCTCATGGTGCTTGATGTATTTTTGCTTACGATGTTCGGAACGGCGCTTTCCTCATGCATTAACTTTTTTTTATCGACCGACGGGCAGGCATCTGCCGTGGGAACGATTGTAAGCGCGGGCTACGGCTTTATTTGCGGAGCTTATATGCCGATATCGAATTTCGGCACGGGGCTTCAAAAAGTGCTTTCTTTTTTGCCCGGAACATACGGAACGAGTCTTTTGAGAAATCACGCAATGCGCGGAGTTTTTGCGGAAATGGCAGACAGCGGCTTCCCGCCTGAGGCGGTCGATGCAATTAAGCAAAGCGTAGACTGCAGCGTGGACTTTTTCGGAAAAAGCGTGGGAATCGGCGGAATGTACATCATTCTTTGCGCCTCTGTAGCGCTGCTTATAGGAATATATATTCTTATTAATGTTATTGCGGGAAAGAAGTTCAGATAACGGATTTCGGACGGTGGATATCGGATGTGCCTAAAGATGGCTTCTGTACAGACCAAGGGCTCCCGGTGTTTAGGGAGCTGACGCCGTAAGGCGGCTGAGGGATTGTTAAATACAGGCTTATGTGAAAATTTACATTTCACGCCGAAAATGCTACATTTCACGAAAAAGCGGGTTCTTCGCACATTATTGGTATATAATTATGGCGTTGGCGTTAATGAGCTGCATTAAGTAAGCTGCGTGCTCCGCGGCGGAAGCGGAATGCTGTCGTTAATGCAACGGGAGGAACAAATTCGGCATTATGCCGAAGCTGTCGGCGGCGGTATACACGGCGTCTGTTCGGATGCGAAGGGCGTACCGCTGCCGATACTGAACTTAATAAGGGTAACGGCTGAGCATACATCCGTCATTGCAAAGCCGTCCTGCCCGTAACATAAACTGCGGCTTTAAAAAAAGACTTACCCTACCGAGGATAAGTCTTTTTCATTTTTATTCACATTTATACGGCATTTCGGCATCGTCTCCGGGGCCTATATTGAATTTATGACAAACCTCTGTGCCTGCAGAGATTATATCAATGCAGGTTTCGGTTTCGTCGCCCTCGCGGCGGTTATTGAGAATTTTCCATTTCACGGACGCGTCGCTTCCGCCTTCACCCTCGCCGCCGCGCATATTCTCGCAGCCTGTTGCGACCTGCCAGAGGTTAATATCCTCGCTGTAAAGTATCGCTTCGGAATGCTGATGCCCGAAGGAATAAAACAGTATTTTCCCGCTTATGCTTTCGGGGAAATCGGCGTTTACGGTTATTTCCTCACCGTTTATATCGGTGTATGAAAAGCTGTAGGAGGAGCGGCTTTGGAATGCCCTTATAATTTCGCGGAGCGTCTCGCCGCCGAGCATTCTGTTGCTGTTCACGGCGGAATCGATACCCATGTGAGATATAAAAATGTAATTGTAATCGGCGGGGGCGGTCATTGCGCGGTTTACGAGCCAGTCGAGCTGCTGATCGGTATAGCATATGCGCTTCAATCGCATTTCTCCGTTTACAACGCCGTTTTCATCAAACGGGCGGCGGCAGTCCATAGTGTCGAGAATTATTATTCTTGTTCTTTTTTTCTTAAGATCATAATAATAATATTTCGAATATTCATAGCGGTCATCGTGAACCTCTCCGTCTGCTCCGGGGAACAAATCGGTGACTTTTTCCTTCCAGTCCTTATCGCTTATAATCCATTCCCTTTCGGCTGCGGGAATATTCGGATTCAAAAACTGGAAGGCGTTGTCGTCATGGTTTCCGAAGGCAATAAGCACCGGCTTTAAGCTGTTTTTAAGCGGAGCGACCGACCTGTGCAGATTGCTCAAAACATGCTCCTTGCCTTTTATGCAGTAGGCGTTCATAAGGTCGCCGCCGACGGCGATAAAGTCAATATTATCGTTTTTATTTGCTATGTTAACGGCGATTTCAAGGTGCTTTGCAATTTGATTTATGCGGTCGTTTACGGTATCCTCGGGTTCAAAAACCGTCAGCTTGCCGTTTTCATCCTTTAAAAGATATTCGTCGGCATGGGTGTCCGTTACGAAAATGTAGTTGACCTGCGTTTTCGGTAGGGCATCTGTTTTTTTGCTTATTTCTTCAAATCTTTGCTCTATAAGCTTATCGGCAATGCGGTGATCCTTCATTTTAAATTCTCCTTATGCTATTCTGCGTTCAGTTCAAAAATCACGGTGCTGTAGTCGGTCAAATCCTCGGCTATAGGCAGTCCCGCGTTCATAAGGGTGCTGCCGTGCAGCCGAAGCATATTGGGCGACACGGTGTATACGGCATCGGGGTCAAGGCCCTTAAGCCTTATGTATTGCCCGCCGGTGTTCGGCGTGGCGCGCTGAACGGCGAATACCGCAAGCGCCTGCTTTCTGTCGGCGGATACAAGCTCCCAGCAGCAGTAATCGCTTTCAAACGGGCTTATTATTCTGTAAAAGCTGCCGTCGTAAATCAGCGGCTCTGTTTTTTTGTGCAGCCTTATCTGCTCGCTGATTTGCGCAAGCTCGGATGATGAAAGCTTTGAGGTGTCGAATTCATAGCCGAAATTGCATATCTGCGCTATATCTCCGCGGGTCTTAAACGGGGTAATCCTGCCCGTTTGATGATTCGGGCAGGCGGAAACATGAGCCGTCATTGAAGCGGGCGGGTAGACAAGGCTTGTGCCGTATTGAATTTTGAGCCTTTCTATCGCGTCGGTGTCGTCGCTCGTCCATATCTGCGGCATATAGTAAAGGATTCCGAAATCAAATCTGCCGCCGCCTCCGGCGCAGCCTTCAAACAAAACGCCGGGATAATTTTCGGTGAGCCGCTTCATAAGACTGTAAACACCGAGAATATAACGGTGGGTATGTTCTCCCTGCGCTTCGGCAGGCAGGGACGCAGAGCCGTTGTCCGTAATATTTCTGTTCATGTCCCATTTAACATAGGAAATATCATATTTTGACAGCATGGCGGAAATCTGGTTGTATATGCAGTCAACCACCTCGCTTCGCGCCATATCCAGCACTAACTGATTGCGGCTTTCAACGGGAGCGCGGCCGGGAGAATGGATGCACCAGTCGGGATGCTCGCGGTAAAGACGGCTGTTTTCCGAAATCATTTCCGGCTCAAACCATATTCCGAACTTCATGCCGTTTCTTTTGCAGATATCGATAATTCCGTGCAGACCGTTCGGGAATTTGGTTTCATCCGTATACCAGTCCCCGAGGGAAGAATTATCGCTTTCCCTGCAGCCAAACCAGCCGTCGTCCAAAACGAAGGTATCGATTCCCAGCCCCTTGCAGCTGTTTATGAGCCTTTCAATGCGTTCCTCGGTTATGTCGAAATACATTGCTTCCCAGCTGTTTATAATGATCGGGTGCTTTATACTTTTATCGGCGGAGACTCCCAAATGCCCGCGGCACATATCGTGGAAGCGGCGGGACATACCTCCGAGCCCGTTTTTGCTGTAGACAGATATCGCCTGAGGCGTCGCAAAGCTTTCTCCCAGTGGTAAAAGGTAGGTGAAGCCGTGCGGATTTATTCCTATCTGCAGGCGCGTTGAGGCAAACTGGTCCACCTCCGCCGAAATTCTGAAATTTCCGCTGTAAACCAGCGCAAAGCCGTATACCTCGCCGTTTTCTTCATCCGCTCCGGGTGATAGGAGCGCCGCAAACGGATTGTGCTGATGACCCGATGAGCCGCGGCGGCTTTCTACGGAGGTCGTACCGTAATCAAGCGGTCTTCGGCTTATGTGGCGTTCCCTTGCCCATGCGCCGTGCAGGGTGAGCAGCTCGAAATTTTTCGATTCAAAATCTATCGAAAGGCTTTCCGCCGAGCAAAGCTTTAAGGGTCGGTCGGATACATTGGTTATTACCGTGTGCCGCGTGACGGCGTCCTCCGCTTCAAAGACCGAATAGAAAAGCGCGGCTTCAAAGCCTGTTACACTGTCGGATAAAATGATTTTAAGGGTTTCGGCGTTTTCGGCATTTCTGTCAAAATAGGGGAGACCGGGAATCGAGGGCACGCCGCGGAATATCTCATGGCTTTTGTAAAGAAGCTCGTTTACGCGTCTGCCGCAGCTGTCCTCAACGCAGACCGCGGGACTTCTGAAATCACCGCGGCCGAAGGCCGGGTATTCCTGCGGAGCACTGTCTTTTGCGACGCTTACGCCGTTAAGAACGGTATCGGGCATATATTCGTGCTTTTTGAAAAGATTGAGGTAGTCGAAATTATCGCACGCAACCGCCGCGCCGTAGTATTTATGGCAGAGAAGACCGTTATCGAGTATTTTTATGATGTAGCTAGAGCTTTCGGTACC
>ERZ780207.3506-NODE-3506-length-9944-cov-6.160481_pt1 | contig 9944 bp, 10 predicted proteins | sample MGYA00510977_ERZ780207 | MGnify/ENA primary metagenome ERZ780207 (study PRJEB29588, sample SAMEA2151383) | human gut metagenome | biome: human gut; feature: human-associated habitat; material: faeces | place: Denmark | collected 2008/2010 ... | reverse complement strand
ATGGAGCCGCTGCTGCTTCCTGGCAAAAAACTGACCCCGGTGCAGCTCACCGGGGTCAAGATGCAGGAATATTTTGAAATGCTTTTAGGGCAGATGGAGCACAGCACCGTGGACAGCATGGTGACCACCGGGCTGGCGCTGCACGAGATGCTGGCGCTGTGCGCCCGGAGCATTCTTGCAGAAGCTGAAACCACCAGCACACGGCAGGTCATTTTGCAGGCAGTGGAGACCCTGCGCAAAAATTACCAGCAGGAACTTTGCCTTGCCGACCTGCTGGCAGAGGCGCACATGAGCAAAAGCTATTTTCTGCGGCTGTTCCGGCGGTATATGGGCACGACACCGTATAATTATCTGGTCAACTTCCGCATCACACAGGCAAAGGAACTGCTTGTCCTCACCGACTACAGCATCAGCGAGATCGCACAGGAGGTCGGCTTTGGCGATGCCAGCAACTTTTCCACCCGGTTTGCAAAAGCCACCGGGCAAAGCCCTCTGCAATACCGCAAAAGTGCGCTGAAGCCGCAGGAGGGCACAAGGTGAACAAAGGCTCTTGACCTTTTTGCCGGAGCTATGCTGTATGTGGTGGTGTAGGAACTGATCCCGGAAATAGGGCTTTATGGAGGCGGAATCTTTTCCGCAGGGGAAAAGCGTGGTATACTGAACGCAATGAACCGGAACGGATCAAAGAAAGATGAGGACTGCAAAATGAACATCGAAGAACGGGCAGCGCAGGCTGCCGCATGGAAAGCTGCCGGACAGTGCAACTGCGCGCAGGCGGTGCTGAAAGCATTTGAGGATAAGCTGCCGGTGGATGCCGACACCCTGATGAAGCTGGGCGCAGGCTATGCTGCCGGTATGGGCTGCATGGAAAGCACCTGCGGCGCACTCATCGGCGCAGTGATGGTGGCGGGTGCTGCCACCGACGGCAAGGGCACGCCCCGCATTTCCAAGGAACTGCTGCAGAACTTTCAGGAAAAATGCGGCGCTACCATTTGTAAAGACCTGAAGGGTGTGGAGACCGGTGCACCGCTGTGCCCCTGCCCGCAGTGCGTCCATAACGCCGTGCTGGCACTGGGCGAGGTGCTGGGGGAGTAAGATGAAAAAAGTCTTGTTTATTTGCCACGGCAATATCTGCCGCAGCCCCATGGCAGAATTTGTGATGAAGGACTTAGTGGAAAAGGCTGGGCTTTCCGCGCAGTTTGAAATTGCCTCAGCTGCCACAAGCACCGAGGAAATCGGCAACCCGGTCTATCCGCCTGCCCGGCGCAAGCTGGCAGAGCACGGCATCTCCTGCGCGGGTAAGACCGCTAGGCAGATGACCCGGCGGGACTACGAGACTTACGATTATCTTATCGCTATGGATCACAACAACCTGCGGAACATGGCACGGTTTGTGGGCGGCGACCCGGAGCACAAAGTCTCGCTGCTGATGAATCACACCCGCCGCCCCGGCGATGTGGCAGACCCGTGGTACACCGGGGACTTTGAAGCTACATGGCAGGATGTGCTGGAGGGTTGCACCGCCCTGCTGGAAGAACTGCGATAAAAAGGGGAAGGCTACGACAGAACGTTATTGCGAAGGTGAACGGTTTACCGGCCTGTCATTTGCAGGGGAAGCCTTTGAAAGCTGCGATTTTGCGGACTGCGTATTTGTGGACTGCTCCTTTTCAAAATGTGAGCTGGACCACACCACCCTGAACGAGTGTCGGTTCGTGCGGTGCGAGATCACCGGGCTGCGGAGCGTGTCCTCCTCAGTGCAGTCGCTGGATTTTGAGGACTGCCGCCTGCAGGAGATCGAGTGGGCATCGTTGCTGTCAAACGGCGCATTCCCGGACCCCATCCATACCCTGAAGGATTGCAGCCTGAAATACAATACCTTTACCGAAATGAACTTCAACCGCTTTGATTTTTCAAACGGCAACGAGATCGTAGGCTCCATGTTTGCCAAGTGCGAGATGCAACTGGCAAGTTTCAAGGGCACAGAGCTGCACGAAACGGAGTTCTACCAGTGCGATCTGCGCAAAGCGGATTTCCGGGACGCCACGGGCTATAAGGTGGATATTCTGGGCAGCCGCATGAAGGATGCCAGGTTCTCGCTGCCGGAGGCGGTAAATCTGCTGGCTGATTTGAAGATCAAGCTGTCCTGAACAGGGAGGGCAACGGCTACACCGCCGACAAGCTGACCTTGCAGGATCTGGAAGCCGAGTAAGACATAATAAAATAAGTGAAAAGGGAGCTCTGCCCGGACATTGGTCCGGGACGGAACTCCCTTTTTGCTTTGTATTTTACGAAAAAAGACCTGATACACCGACAAGGGCAAGGCAGAAAAACACCTTGCCTATGCCTGCTGCTTTCAGCAGAACGACAGAAATTTTCTTTAAAATTTGTGCAATTTTCAACGGAAGCAAAATGACCGGCAGTCAACACTTTATTATTTTAACACGGCAAAGGCTTTTTGCTGCTTCTCCTGCCGGAAATGTATCCAAAAGCTGTTCACACTTTAGGCATACTCATTTGACAGAAACTGCTTTTTTCGGCATCCTGTCCGTATCACGAGGACGGCGGGCAGAAAATACTCGCTTTTTTCGTTTATTCTGTATTTATAGGAAGGACAATCTATGGCAACCATGAAAGATATCATCCAGAGCCCGCTGCTGCTGGCGCTGGTCATCGGCGGTCTTTTGTACATTTCCGCATTCTCGCTGGTCTACCTCAAAAAGGCCTATGACCACTGTCTGGAGCTGGGCATCACCCGCAAGGAACTGAGCAACGGGATCAAATCCAGCCTTATATTTTCCGTCGTGCCCAGCCTTTCCATCGTGGTGGGTCTGTTCGTGCTCATTGCGGTGCTGGGCAGCGTGTGGGCATGGTGGCGGCTGTCGGTCATCGGTTCTCTGTCCTACGAGACTATGATCTCCAGCTCCATTGCGCAGGTGCTGGGCTATGCATCCTCTGCGGAAATGCTGGAAAGCGCCACCGGACGGCAGTTCGGCGTGGTGATGATCCTGATGAGCGTGGGTATGCTGAGCGGTTTCCTGATCCTGCTGCCCCTCGGCAAAAAGCTGTGCAAGAGCGTGGACCGCTCTGCAGCCGAAAACGGCGGCAGCACCTGGAAAAACGTGCTGTCCGGCGTGTTCATGCTTGTGATGTTCTCGGTATACATTCCCATTCTGCTGTTCACTGACAATGTGCAGGCTGCCGTTATGATTACCGGTCTTGTGATCGCCATTGGTGTGGGTGTGCTGGCAAAGCGCCCGGGGCTTGCATGGCTCAATAACTTCGTGATGGCATTCTCCATGCTGGGCGGTCTGATCTCGTCGCTGGCGTGGGTACGGATTTTCGGTTGAGGAGGGAAACGGACATGAGCAAAGCAAAGACTGAGACCAAAATGGACTCCTTCCAGAGCTGGGCGCACCGCTGGGGCCGTGTGGGTACTCTGATCGCCCTCATTTACATGGTGGCGCTGCCCTTTGTGGTGCTGGCTGCCTACGACAGCATCCCGTCTCTGGGCGAGGTGTTCAACGTGAACACCTTTTCCATCCTGCTCATCTACATCCCGGTGGGCTTTTCGGAAGCACTGAGCTACACCCCCATTCTGGGCTGCTCGGCCTATCTGGCCTTCATCACCGGCAACATTATGAACCTGAAGCTCCCGGTGGCAGCAAACGCCATGAACCTGACCAAAAAGCAGCCCAACACCCCGGAGGGTGAGGCCATTGCCTCGGTGGCTGTTGCGGTCTCCTCCCTGATGACGGTTGCCATCCTGACGCTGGCAGCGGTGTGCGCCTCCTTCATCAGCCCGGTATTCGAGCTGCCCGCCGTCAAGACGGCCTCCGGCTACCTGCTGCCGGCCCTGTTCGGCTCCATGGCGCTGGGGCTGTTCGCCAGCTCGTCCAGCGGCAGCAAGGTGGTCAAGGGTGGCATCAAGGGGGTGCTGCCGGTGCTGATCATCATGACGGTGCTCTCCCTCGCCGCGCGTCTTGCAGGCTATGGCTCCGTGCTGGGCGGGCTTGTTGGCATCTTTATCATCGTGATGCTGCCCATCGGCATCCTGACTTCCTATGTGCTGTGGAAGAAGGGCAAGATCCAGGTAGTGGACAAAGAGCAGAAGTAAAGCAATCGGAACGGTCTGGATCCTGTATGGTACAGGGCTCAGGCCGTTTTGCTTTCATTAAGGGGGCAGGGGTGCCTGCTCCGCACCTGTAACGAGAGCGACACCCTTACGATGGATGTGGCGGGCGAAACGTACCCTGTGATCCTGAAGGAAAAGACGGTCAGCATCCTCAACGAGGCCATTGAGCAGATCAGCTTTCAGGCTGTGAAGGCCTGAGCCTTTGCCGCAGGCAGATAAAGGTATAGAATAACAAAAAAGTCTGAACTGAGGCATGAGCCACCGGTTCAGACTTTTTTCATACTATGAAAACACCAGCTGCTGCGGATAGCAGCGTGCAGTTCAATTTGTTATCAGCACTCGTCGTACTGTTTTTGCAGATATTGCAGGCACTGGACTGCGTTTTCCGGGGTGGTGTTCTCCAAGGTGGCGAACACATAGGGCTTCTGTTCCTTGGCAAAACGCAGAATGGTGCGGTAGTCGCCCATACCGCCCTGTCCGGCACCGGTGGCAGCCAGCTGCCCGTCGGCGTCCTGCAGCAAAAAGTCCTTGAAGTGGATCATGGCCACATCCTTGCCCAGCAGCTCAATGGTCTCGGCGAACACTTCCTCCCGCTGGTCTACGTTTTCCATGTTCAAAAGGTTCACCGGGTCGAGCAGAATCTGCAGATTGGGGCTGCCGATCTCGTCCAGCACGGTGCGGGCGCGGCGGGCGTCATACACAATGTGTCTGACCACCGGCTCAATGGCAATGGTCACGCCGTATTGCTCGGCGCAGCGCACCACCGGCTTGAAGTTTGTGATAAAGGTGGCAAGGGCGGCATCGCTGTGGCACTCCGGGCAGAACTTGTACTCTGCGTTGGGTGCACCGGTCTCGGTGCCCACCATGCCGCAGCCCAGCAGGCTGGCAAAGCGGATATGCGCATAGTACTTTTCCTGAATGGCGTGCAGAGCATCCGTATCCGGGTGCGCCAGATTCAGGTAGTTGCCCAGCACCGCAATGTCCAGCTCGTTTTTGGCAAACAGGCGGCGCAGATAGGCCGCGTAGCCGGGGGTGAGGGCAGAGGGGGTGTTGGGCACCTCCTTCAGGGATTTGCTCAGCGCCAGATGCACGCAGGAAAAGCCCTTCTGGCGTACCAGCGGCAGCACCTGTTCAATGGGCAGCTTTTCTGCGTCGTGCAGACGTAGACCGAATTGGATCATGCTGGGTTCCTCCTTTAATATGGGTGCGTTTTTACCATTATACACCAAAATTGTTTGCGGGGGAACACCTTAAACGCCTTTTAGCGCTGCTGATCGTTGCCCCGGGCAGCACCTGACAACGCGAGTGACGCAGAAGTGTGTTAAAAAGTGTGATATAAAGAAGATAAAATACGGATTTGTTAGCTTGTTTGTTGGATTATGACATAATTTCAGGCATTTCACAACACATATAAAAGCAAAAATCCCACGATACACGCCGTTATTTTAACGGTATATCGCAGGATTTTTCTTGGAGCTGGTGACAGGAGTTGAACCTGCAACCCACTGATTACAAATCAGTTGCGCTGCCATTGCGCCACACCAGCAAAGGTTGCTAAAATAGTATAACACAGGCATGGCCATTTGGCAAGGATTGTTTTTTGGCAGGGGATAATAATGCCGGAAAACAGACAAAAATGATAGAAAACAATACACAAGTATAAAAATATGATACAATTTTAAACAATTTTACATTGCAAATTTTTTGACGATGTGCTATGCTGAAACGTAGAGGAACGCCGCCGGAAAGGCGGCTGCAAACAGATTTGGAGGATTTGTATTATGGCTGACCGCATTGTTCTGAATACCATCTCCTACCACGGCCACGGTGCTATCGAGAACATCGTTCCCGAGCTGACCGCCCGTGGCTACAAGAAGGCTTTCGTCTGCTCCGACCCCGACCTGATCAAGTTTGGCGTTACCAAAAAGGTCACCGACCTGCTGGATGCCGCAAACTTTGCCTACGCTGTTTACAGCGAGATCAAGCCCAACCCCACCATCGCCAACGTACAGGACGGCGTGGCTGCCTTCAAGGCTGCCGAGGCTGACTGCATCGTGACCATTGGCGGCGGCTCCTCCATGGATACCGCAAAGGCCATCGGCATCATCATCAATAACCCCGAGTTTGCGGACGTCCGCTCTCTGGAAGGCGTTGCCCCCACCAAGAAGCACGCGGTGTTCACCATCGCAGTGCCCACCACCGCCGGTACTGCTGCCGAGGTCACCATCAACTACGTCATCACCGATGTGGAGAAAAAGCGCAAGTTCGTCTGCGTGGATACCAACGATATCCCCGAGATCGCTGTGGTTGACCCCGATATGATGTCCTCCATGCCCAAGGGTCTGACCGCCGCCACCGGTATGGATGCGCTGACCCACGCCATCGAGGGCTACATCACCAAGGGCCACTGCGTCATCTCCGATATGTTCCATCTGGAAGCCATCAAGCTCATCAGCCAGAGCCTGCGCGGCGCTGTGCAGAACACCCCGGAGGGCCGCGAGGGCATGGCTCTGGGCCAGTACATCGCCGGTATGGGCTTCTCCAACGTGGGTCTGGGCATCGTGCACTCCATGGCACACGGCCTGTCTGCCCTGTATGACACCCCCCACGGTGTGGCCTGCGCCATCCTGCTGCCGGTGGGTCTGGAGTACAACAAGACCGTTGCCGGGGAGCGCTACCGTGCAGTCGGCAAGGCCATGGGCGTGAAGGGCATCGACGAGATGAACGACGCACAGGCCGCAGATGCCACCATCGCCGCTGTCAAGCAGCTGTCTGCTGACGTTGGCATCCCCACTAACCTGAATGGCATCCTGAAGGAAGAGGACATCCAGTTCCTCGCTGAGTCTGCTTATGCAGATGCCTGCCGCCCCGGTAACCCCCGCGACACCAGCGTGGAGGAAATCGTGGAGCTGTATAAGAGCCAGCTGTAATCCATTATAAATAAACTCCGAGAGCCGCTGCACCGTGTTTGTGCAGCGGCTTTTTTAGCGGAATGATGCGTTCGTAAAATGAAATCCCGCGCCAATTGTAACATTTTTCCGCCACCCCTTGTACAAATCGGCGCAAGCGAGTACAATCAGAGCATAAAATTTGAAGGCGAGGAAAGCGCGATGACACTGAATTTCTACACGCTGGGCGTGCTGTATCTGGTCTATTCCTTCCTTGGGTGGGTAGGGGAGACCGTGGTGGCCACCGTCCGGGGCAAGCGGTTTGCAAACCGCGGCATGGCGGCGGGGCCGTTCTGCTTTGTGTATGGCACAACGGCCATCCTGATGGCAGTGGGCTTTGCAGATATGCGCACAAAGCCGGTGGTGCTGTTTGTGGCCTGTATGCTTACGGCTACCGTGGTGGAGTGGCTCACGGCAAAGCTGCTGGAGCGGCTGCACAATCGCAAATGGTGGGATTACTCCGATAAAAAGTTCAACCTGAATGGCTACGTCTGCCTGCAGTACTCGGTGCTGTGGGGCGCGCTGGGCATGGTGACCGTGCTTTGGGGCAACGGGCTGCTGTTGCGTCTGTGCGCCCTTGTGCCGGACTGGCTGCTGCATCCGCTGGTGTGGGCTGCGCTGGGCATCGCGGCGCTGGACCAGCTGGGCTCGGCGGTTCTGGTGGGGCGGTATGCGGCGCAGCACCCGGTGCTGGAACAGCTGAACCAGAAACTGGAGGCGCGCTCCGACACCTTGCGCCGCCGCATTGCCGTGTATGTGGAAAAGCGTATCCAGCGCGCCTACCCGGAAGCCGCCCGGCAGCAGCCCACGGCAGTGCAGAAGGGGAAAGCCGACTTCCTCAGCGCGGCAGACCTGCTGTGGCTGTTTGTCATCGGGGCGTTTCTGGGCGACATGGTGGAGACCGTGTTCTGCCGCCTGACCGCCGGGGTGTGGATGAGCCGTTCCAGTCTGGTGTGGGGGCCTTTCAGCGTGGTGTGGGGGCTGGCGCTGGCCATGGCTACCGTGCTGCTGCGGCAGAATCAGGATAAAAGCGACCGCTATCTCTTTGCTTTCGGCACAGTGCTGGGCGGCGTATATGAATATGTGTGCAGCGCCGTCACAGAGCTATTGTTCGGTACCGTGTTCTGGGATTATAGCAAGTTCAAGTTCAATCTGGGCGGGCGTATCAACCTGCTGTACTGCTTTTTCTGGGGCATTGCGGCGGTGATGTGGATGCGTTACGGCTACCCGCTGGTGCTGAAACTGATGAAAAAGGTGCGCAGCCATATCCGTCCGTGGATGACGGCGGCGTTGGCGGTGTTCATGGCGGTGAATATGCTTACCAGCGCGCTGGCACTGGCGCGGTACGATGCCCGCACCAGCGGCGAAGCGCCCAACGGACAGCTGGAAGTGTTCCTTGATGAGCATTTCGACAACGCCCGCATGGAGCGCATTTACCCCAACGCCAAAAAAGTGATCAAGGCAGAATAAATCCCATATTTCCCCTTGCGCTTTTGCCGGAAAACAGGTATAATATTCTCTGGATAAAAGGGAGTAAGGGGCGTACCTTGGTTGAAAAACGGGTGCGCTGTGCTGCAGCGACAGTCCCGGCAGAAATGCCCGATGCAGCACCGGATGCTTGAGACTTTTATCACATTTCCCCGTTCCGGGCAAGATGTGATAAAAGTCTTTTTTTGTGCCTCTGCTGCCATTACTTGAAAAAAAGGAGAAATATTATGCTGATCCCTGTTCTGTTGTTTATCGTGGGTCTGCTGTGCCTGATCAAGGGCGGCGACTGGTTTGTGGACGGTGCCACCGGCATCGCCCGCCGCTTCCATGTGCCGGAGCTGCTCATTGGTGCCACGGTGGTGTCCATCGGTACCACCCTGCCGGAGGTCATGGTGTCCACCACCTCTGCCCTCACCGGTCACGGCGAGATCGCCTACGGCAACGCCATCGGTTCGGTCATCTGCAATTCTGCACTGATCGCCGCCATCACCATTGCGGTGCGTCCGGGCAAGGTTGACCCCAAGAGCCTGCGCACCCCGGTGGCCTTCTTCTTTGTGGCTGCCGCTTTCTATGCCGGTGTGGCCTACACCACCGGCTCCTTCACCCGCCCGGTAGGTCTGATCCTGCTGGCCATGTTCGTGGCTTACATCGTGTGCAACGTGCTGGCTATGAAAAACACCCCCGCCCCGGAAGAGGAGGAGCAGGCTGAGGAAGGCCCCTTTGCCAAGGAGTTGGGTCTGCTGGTCATCGGCGCAGTGCTCATTGCTGTGGGCGCTGACCTGCTGGTGGACAACGGCACCCTCATCGCACAGGCACTGGGCGTGCCGGAGTCGGTCATTGCGCTGACCTTTGTGGCACTGGGCACCTCGCTGCCGGAGCTGGTCACTGCCATCACCTCGCTGGCCAAGGGTCACGGTGCGCTGTCGCTGGGCAATGTCATCGGTGCAAACGTGTTTAATCTGGTGCTGGTCAGCGGCGTGTCCGTCACGCTGGCACCCTTCAGCATCCCGCAGAACTCCACCATCGCAGGCATGAACGCCTCGCTGGTGATGGATATCCCGGTCATGTTTGCCGTGATGCTGCTGCTCACCCTGCCCGCTCTGATCAAGGGCAAGCTGAGCCGCCCGCAGGGCATTGCACTGCTGTGCATCTATGCCGCCTTCTGCGCCGTGCAGTTCAGCATCTGATCTGTTGTAAACGTAAAATATTTAAGGCTACTGCACAAAGCACTGTGCAGCAGCCTTTTTATGTGGGACGATTTGGAGTGGCCGCCGCCATCGGGTTGCGGCACCCAGCATCCGCATCGTGCCTTGGGCGGCACTTGCGTTTTGCTGGCCGCTGCCCCAACAACTCCTCCCTGTTTCCGCCACTGGCGG
>ERZ780207.3501-NODE-3501-length-9954-cov-2.615719_pt1 | contig 9954 bp, 8 predicted proteins | sample MGYA00510977_ERZ780207 | MGnify/ENA primary metagenome ERZ780207 (study PRJEB29588, sample SAMEA2151383) | human gut metagenome | biome: human gut; feature: human-associated habitat; material: faeces | place: Denmark | collected 2008/2010 ... | reverse complement strand
GCTATAGGCTATCTTATCCATATTTTCGTCCACACAACTCATTATATTTATAGTCTCATATACTGTTGACTGGGTTATTCCTGTACTTGAAGCAGCTATAGCTCCTTCAAATTCAATGAGACTCTGCCATAGCTGATTGCTCTGGGTTTTGAGATTCTTGAATAGCTCATAGGAAGTCGTATAGAGGATAGAATCCTCTGCGATAATGTCGCCTTTCATCAGAAATTCCTTCCTGTAATCATCCAGTAGCGTCAAATAAGACTCTAAGTTGTTTTTGGTCACATTCAACGTATTTCCTAAATGTATGACAGTTCCTGCTCCCTGTAGGATTGCGCTGATTAATTTGAGTCCACGCTTGTATTTATCCAACTTGTCACTTGTCTCTTTGTAATCAGAAACTTCTTTTACAGTTGTGCCATGAATGGAATCCAAACCTTTTTCCGATACGACTCGGTATCTAAGAAAGGATTTGTACGTCTTATGATTGCCAATCATTGCTTCTATAGAAACTGCGTCTGATGGTGAAACCAATTCTCCAAAGGCATTAGCAGAAAACAGCATGATTACGCCTAGGATGACAACTCTTAAATGTTCTTTCATAACCTTCTGAATTTACTTTTTTGTGTATTATTATTCTTTGAAGTTCCTTTTGTCCTTCAAGTGCTTTGACGGCACTTTGTCGCCAATTATAGAGTGCTGCTTCTACAACAGTCTTTCTTCTTTCACTGTCTATCAGATCCAACACGATTCCTCTGAGGAAGTTCTCAATAGTATTCTGTGCATACATCACTCTTTCAATCATTATCAGATGAGAGTATATGTCTGCCAGCTGACTTTCTATATTGCGTGCAATCTCAATTCTGTCACTTGCAAAAAGCAGATGGAGACCATCAACATCTTCTTCTCCAGAATTAATCGTTTCTGTCCTGTTATACTGGATTTCGATAGTACAGTCAGGCATATCTCTTCGCAACTCGGCATAGCGATTGTTGACAATGTTTGCCAATTCCTTTTCGGATATATTATTGTCAAGCTTCATCGTTTCAATAACGCTCTCCGAAGCCTGTTCCGATGTTAAGGAGAAATCTATGGAAAGAATTGCACGATGAATACGTATTCCCAGCAGGTATTGTGGCTTTCTGGATAAGGACAAGTTAGCCGTGTAGGTAACATAGAAACCGCCACTTTCACTATATCCGTGACGTATCCAAACATGGTCTCCTGCATCACGATCCCACTTTCCTGTATCCAACCACCTTATTTTATATGCAGAAGCAAGTTCATCCATATTGGCCGGGATTCTGTACTTATCCTCTTCTGAGGTTTCTTCCAAATCCTTATAGTATTCTTCCCTGGCATTCTGCAGTTCATTACGCTCATCCTGTGCATCTTGCAACTGTTGCTTCAAATCATCCTGCTTCCTTTTTAGCTCCTCGTATTGAGAACTAAGCTGTTTATACAGTTGTTGATTTCCGTTCATGTTTGCCTGGAACATTTTCCTGCTGAGTACGTTCAACTGTTCTTCCAGGGAATTTATCTCATTTTGAATGTTTTGTATTTTCTTCTCTTTTTCTGTTATTGCATCATTCAATTGTGTTTCAGAGTCATCTCTTTCAAAGTTTGTGGACATGGCAAAGTTTTCAGATTCCTCATTCAGGCTCTTGCCCTGTTTACCATTTTCTTTCCAACTCCAACTACCTTTACCTAGATTGTTACCACCTTGACATTTGGCAATGAAGGTTACAGAGGTGCAGCCACTCAGTTTTTGGGCATCCGCTTCCTCGTAATAGATTGGTGAGTCGGAACTGAGAACGAACGAATAAGAGTGCAACGTGTCACTATCTGCAATTGAATCCTGGTAATGCTTTAATCGTGCATCCAATTTTTCCTTGAAGATACGCTTATCCATCGTCTTCGAGTCAAATGTTTCTTCGTATATGACCTGCTGTATGTTCCAGGAATCGACAACCTTCACGTTATAGCTATAGAAGCAGTGTCGCTTATAGTGTCTATGCCCCAAACCTGTATTCTTGTAACTTTCCCTTAGATTTACATGATTGAGTGTATATGATATGGAACAATTGTGACCAGGATTCTGCGTATTGTAACTACTTACTTTTGACTGACTCCATCCTGACTGTGAATCTGCCTTGCGCTTTATTTCTTCTCTCTCGGAGGAAGTGAGACTGTGACAGTACTCATTGTCTCTTGGACTTATGTAATGATTCCAGGCAGCATCCCATCTGGAATCATCGTAGCTATCATAGGATTCCGGAGCATATTCTGCCAAGACTTGCGAACCGCTGTTGATACTGGATATGTACCACCTTTGGGTGTAATATCTATTATGTAGCTTATCGATATAACCTTGCATATATTCTGCTATGTTATAGTCGTCTATTCTGAATAGTTTTTTTACTCCCTCGGCATCGGCACTCTGTACCACCCCCATGACAAATTCCTTTGTGTCCTTGGCATTATCATATATTTTATAGGCTTCCTTGAAGCCTTCATACATATCCTTGATTTCGTCCTTTGAAGCGTGAAAGACTCGACCTATGTTGGAAAACTGAGAAAAGTTCTTGTCGATAACACTACCTCCGATAGCTGATAGTGTATTAGTAATATTTGTAAAATCTTCCTTGACAGCTTCCCAGCTCAAACCTTCACCGAAATTGCTCAGGTTATCCAGAGTCGCCTTCCAATCAACGTTGCCAAGCTTAGCCAAATTAAAATATGTTTCAAGAGCCTCGTTTAGAACCAGAAACTTAACGTCTTTAAATGTACGCTTACCATTAGTTACCAAGACCTCAAACTGCTTGCACAAACTCACAACAGAGTTCGTTGTCTTATAGAGATAGGGACCCCAATACATGGCATTCTGTGGCTTTTGAAGCATTCCGTATGCTACAGTTATAAGCTTTGGCATAATGAGATCAGCAGCCAGGTACTTGATTCTTTTGTAATAATAGAACTCTCCATCATCAAAGAATCGCATTTCACGTAATGCATCATGACGCTTTTTCTCTGCTAGGAAAATCTGCGCTATTGATATATTACTCTTTGTATATTTGTTCGAGATAGAATCAAGAGCATTCAAGCCTTGCTGCTCTGTTTCATTCTCTATCTCATACGCTGCGCGCATTGCAGCGATGGTAGCTTTATCTACATTCACTGAATGAAAAGCCGCCATCGCTGATAAGCGCATAAATAACGATAACAATATGATGGTATAAATTCTACGCATTTTTATTTCTTTGTTTGTAATCGTCCTTCTTTCAGGACTTTCTGTGAAAACTCAAGGCACTTTTTGATTCCACTGCCGTGCCAATCTCTAACGAAAGCTTCAATGGCATGCTGATAGTCCGTATCCATCAGCTTCTTGTAGAGCTTCAAGGCTTCCTTTTCCGCCTTTTCGGTGGTGTAGGCCATATAGCACTCCGGTGGTTCCTCTACGCCAAAGACATCGCCATCAGTACCTCGCTTTATGAAAAGCTCCTTGAACGGATTTCTGCCGTCCTTGTTGTCCAATCTGTTGATGGTGAATATCTTCTTGCAGTCGATATCCGTCAAAGCAAGGGTTGCTTTGATATCATCAAACTTATCCTTGAACTTGCTCTGATCGAGGAGCATGAAAACATCGGAATTGTTGATGATAGCTTCCTTTACAATAGGAGAAGACGTGATATCCTGAATCTCCTGGGTTACAACTCCTACCATCGCCCAATGTTTTCTGGCTGTCTTGTATAGGTACTTGATATACTCAGCCATTGTCGGTGTAGCGATTGCTTTCCAGGCTTCCTCGATGACCAGACATTTTCTGCCCTTCTTTATACGCATTTTCTGCGTAAACACGTCCATAATGATAAGAACGATAATAGGGAAGAGGACGGGATCGTCCTTTACCTTGTCTATCTCGAAGACGATGAACTTCTCATCGAACAGGGAGGAATCGATATCATTGTTCAGAATAAACTCCTGTTCTCCACCTTTATAGAATGGCTTCAGAATGGCAGCGAAAAGCTGCGGCGCCTGCTGGGGTTTCCGTGGGGAGGAAGAGCTGCGTTCCGCCGGGGTCGATGTTCTGCTGACGCATCAACTGTGGAATACGTTCAATGGCGAACTCGTAGTAGCTATTGAAACTCAATTCCGTAACTTTGAGCTTCTTCTTCTGACGCTCTATCTTTTCTATCTGCCGCTCAATTCTCTGGAGATATTTCTCCTCAATGACAGCAGGGGTAAGACGCATCAACTGCTTCTTTGCATTTTCCTTCTCTCCCTCGGTAGCAGCCTTATCGTCAACTACTGCCTGAAGCTTTTCTCTTAGTCTTTTTTCTCGGTCTGAAACATTCTTTTCTTCAAGACCTTCAATCTCATAGTCATCACCATAACGACTTTCAAGTTCTTCCTCATACTTTTCGAATGTTCCATTCTTCTTGTCTTCAAGCAGAAGGGTTTCCTTCATGATCTTTCTCTCTTCGTCTGTAAAAGACTCGAAAGGATGGAAATAGGCCTCATAATACTCCACGATAGTGGTGTTGATTATTGTATCCTCAATCTTGCTGGAGGCTTCTGCGCCCTTGAAGAGCTGGAAGATGAGACTCTTCAGGAAGTTCTTCTTCTCGCCAAAGTTATTCTGGTACTCAATATCTGTAATCTTGAATGGGTTCATGGAGATTGGCTTCTCCTTCGTATATGAGATATATGTACCTCCATAATAGCTACAGATACCTTCGTAACTGTCTCCTGTATCAACGATGACACAGTCTGTGTCCTGCTCATAGAGCTGTCGCATGACGGTATTCATCGAAAACGATTTGCCGGATCCGGATGGACCGAGTACAAAGAAATTGGAGTTGTTGGTGTACTTTATCTTACCTTCCTTACCTGTTATATCTACTGCAAGTGGAACTCCCTGGCGGTCGGTATAGTAACATTTGAAGGCAGAATCGTCTCCCTTGGTCTGTCTTTCCTTGTACATCAGACTGAATGCTGCTTCTGACAAAGTAAGGAATCTGTCATAGTCTTCACTTATTCTGAAACAGTTGCCAGGGAAGCTGCCGACGAACAACTCCAACTGATTATATGCCTTCTTGGAAATATGTATATTGTATCTTGCAAAGAGATTTTCCAAAGCATTGGTTACCTTTTGAAAATCCTCGTCTTTCTTTATCTGGACAATCAGATTGAAATGGGCATATACGAGCTGTTTGCCGTTTCTGGCCAGTTCTTCCTGCACAGCGTTGATATCATCAACCGCAATCTGGTTGCTCGGATTTGGCATTGAAGCGTGACGGTTCTTTTTCTTGTCTAACCTTGCATTTTCCCTTTTCTGATTTGGAAGATAGACTATTTGGTTATAGACCGCAGTCTCTACACCAGGGATATGGTCTATATCTGCCAGCAAATCCATTGGCATCGTAGCATTGTTTACCGAGACTTCCGTAAATGGTCGTATCTGGCTAGGAAGACCGATATTATCTATATCCAGCAGACTATATACTTTTATCTGGTTGTTGCCCATTCCTATCTTTTCGGCATCAACCTTAAAGTTTGTCATACTTGGGTTTTCGCTCACAAAATCAAATGCAAAAAATCTATCTGCCAGTGTTTTGCATTCTTCGGCTGACATAAAGCTGCAACGGATTTCGTTTGCCTTCAATCGGTCATAGACCTTCTGAGCCTTGACCAGGAAATCTCTCCATTTTCCCTTGTCGTATGTTCCAAGTCCACCCTTCTTACCCTTTTGGGTTACGATCAGGTAGGTCTCTGAATCCGTGTATTTACGGCCGTTGAAGAACTTGAAGTATGAAGAGGAGAGAAAATTGTTGGTTCCACCTTTCTTGTTCTTAGCGATAGCTTTCATATCAAACTCTCGCTTGACAAATACATCCTGCTTGTGAATGGCATATCCTTCCCCAAGACTTTGCATAATGGATGACATCAGGGAGGTGAAATCATAATAACTGTCTATGTCTGCGGAATACTTACGGACTGGATTCTCCATTTTCAAGATTACGGAATAATCTCCTTTCTTGGTATAGATTACTCCCATACCCTTCACATCCTCACATGAAAAATAGATATTCTCGAAAATCTTTGCACGCTTTCCACCGGTACCGAAGGCACTGACAGAAATTGCCATTCCTACGAGAATACAGACTATTATCAATACTACTATCGCTATATACATAATTATTATTGTTACCTAAACTCAAATGAATGGGCAAAAACGAAGATTCCCTTCGGAGCTTTCTTGGTATGTAATCCCTTTGTCTGCTTGATGAAGATAAAGGCTCCCCCTCCACCAAATATGATTCCTGCAGCTATGATAGCCACAACGAAACCGATTGTAATAAAGCCTACAAGAAAAACCAAAAGTCCGCCACCTACAGTGCCGGCTGCCCAATAGATATACCTTCCTTGCAAACCCAGAAATTCAAGGGGCTTCTGAAGCCCCTTGAAAACCGGATAATCAGGATATTGCCCTTGATTATCACTTGCCATAACTCAAAAATTAAGTGTTGGTTACGCCAAAGAACAATGGCAATGCCTGAGCTGCTGCAATGAGGAAGATACATGCACCTACGGTCATCATAATCTTCTTCTTGATGTCGTTCTCCTCGTTGTTCATAGCGATATAAACGCTGATGGCACCTACAACGGCAACAACACCTGCGATGGCATAGCAAAGCTTCACAACGATAGGTACATACTTGGCAATCTCATTAGTTGCTGTGGTCAATGCCTTAGTACCTGCGGAGAAGTTTCCAGCTGCATTCTGGGCAAACACGCCAATTGTAAATACGAAAAGAAGCATCATCACCATGCCGAAGCGTGGATTCTTCACCAATGTCTTAATCTGCTTGGCTGTAGCAGAAGCAAAACTTTTTGTGGCACAAGCCAACGTGTTAAAAATCATTTTGTTCATAAATTTAAACTATATTAATTATAAAAAAACTTTCTACCAAAATTTTAACGTAGATGTATTACCATAACTGAAACCGAAGAAAGCTGGCATTACAATTGTAGCTCCTACGAGGAATAAACAACTTCCCACCAGGACGAGTACACTTTTCGTGAAACCTTCTTCTCCTGCCTGGAGTTTGATATAGATACTGGTGGCACTGTAGATGGCAAGAACAGATGCTACGGCATACATCAGACGCATGGTGAAGACACACATGTTCAGCACATATACTACCATATCATATAATCTGCCCATGCTGCCACTGTAATCTGTACTACCACAATCTGCAGATGCAGACAGAGAAACGATGGCGAACAACAATACCATCAGGTATCTTGGATCTATTATCTTTCTCATACGTCTAAATCATCTCTATTGTTTTGCCCTAATTCTACAGCCTGTGCCATTGACTCAACGAGAGTACGTTCATACTCAGGAGTTGTTTTTTCATCTTCACTCTCTGAGCAGAACTTGACCATTTCCTTCTTGGCAGCCATTGCCTGGTTGTAAAGAACGTTATCATCAGCATCAAGGATATCTGCTGCTATCTGCTCTCTGCTCTTACCTGTGACTGCGTTATCGCCGGTTGAAGGTGTAGCTGACTCTTTGTCTTCTCCGGTATTTGCTGCCGGAGTATCGCCGTCTTCACTCACCATGGTAGGCTCTTCTTCTAAGTCTTCGTCGGGAGCGTTGCCAACAGCAAACTCTTCAACTTCTGCTTTCTTCTTGCCGTTGCTGTCAACGACATCCATGCCGATCATGACGGCATAGTATACGATATAAATGAATGTCAATATCGCTACAAAAATTCCAAATGCACCCATGTTTTTATTATTTTATTTGTTTTTGGGTGCAAAGAAAATGCTTTTTTTTCAAATTTAAGTCGCAAATGCGAAATACCTTTGAAATTAACAATTGCAAAACCTTTTTAGAGGGTTTTGAGGATTTTTTGTAGCGATATCGGACAACAATCAGGCTGTTCTACTCGGTAACGATGGTGCAACCAGATGGCATTGCTCCCTTAATTTTGTTAATGGTTTCCTCACTGCAACCTACCATTCTGATGGTTTTTAGGGAGCGGCTGTTGAAGAACATCCAGCCGTCTATGTCGTTGACATTACTCGTGTTCCAACCGCTTAAATCCAAGGACGTGAGTTTGCTGCAGTTACCGAACATGCAGCTCATCCTGGTGACGTTGCTGACATCCCAACCGCTTAAGTCCAGGGATTTGAGGTTCGTGCAGCCGGCGAACATGTCGCGCATGTCGGTGACGTTGCTGACATCCCAACCGCTTAAATCCAACGTAAGGGAGCCGCAACCGTTGAACATGTAGCGCATGTCGGTGACGTTGCTCGTGTCAAAATGGCTTACATCCAAGGACGTGAGGTGCGTGCAGTCGGCGAACATTTCGTTCATGTCGACGACTTTACTCGTGTTCCAACCGCTTACATCCAAGGACGTGAGGGAGCGGCATTCGTGGAACATGTTGGTCATTTCTGTGACTTTACTAGTGTCGAAGTGGCTTAAGTCCAAAGAAGTGAGGGAGCTGCATTCGCCGAATATGTAGTGCATGGTGGTGACGCCATCGAATTTTGATACCGGAACACTCCAGTTGCCACTAGCATCGGGGGTTACTGTATATTTAGTGCCGTTTACCCCCCCCCACTGTGTAGGTGAAGGATGCAGAGGCAGTGCCGCTGATAAATTTCTCAGGAAGGTCTACTGCTTTCGCATTCCAAGGGGTGACCTTTACTTTCAAAGCCATCTCCTTACCGCTGATAATTTGTTTGCCATTCTCGTCCTGTCCGGCTCCATCGGAGAAGTCTACGGTGTAGGTATAGTGCTTGCCCATTTCCCAATTAGTGTTCAAACCGATGTATGCCCAGCCGTCACGAATCACCTTGCTGCCCTGCATCGTGATATTCACCTTCAAGGCAAGGTATGCCTTTTCAGAGGCTTTCTCTGACTTCTCCAGCTGCTGTGGGAGAAGCATGAAGGCTACATTGGCTTCATCGAGGGTTGACACGCTACTGGTCAATACTGAAGCGGTGCTCCAGGTGGTTTCGTAGCTGCCAACATCTTCTGCTACATCTGAGAGGGTCCAGCTGGCGGCACTGTTTGCTATCGATGGGAACGTGAAGGTTCCCTTGGTCTTCACATTGCCCAGCTTCACGCCTGTCACCTTCACGGTATAAGCTGTATTGCTATTCTTGGCGGCTACACTGATCTCGGTAAGCGCATGTTGGAAGTTCAGCTCTACCCCGGTGGTGCCATTGGTAGCGTTATTACCGGTGGATTTTGCATACACGAAGTCCTGCTGAGCATCTGCGGTTTCAAATGGCACGAAGTCTGTCAGAGTTTGTGCGTCCTTGTCAATCTTGAAGGTGCCGTTTTTTCCTGGTGCTGCCGGAGCGTAGCCGTAGAGGTGCAAATCACCTTCTACAGGCCAGAAGAACTTACCGGCTGCTGTGGTCCAGCTGCTGCCGTTGTCAGAAGTGGTATACTCTACATTATTCATGTAGTTTGCATCTCCTGTCTGGAAGGCATTCACCGTAAACTTACCGAGGTTGGTAATCTTGGTTTCGACGGCTCTTGCGTCTTTTACATCACCCACTATTCTGGCTGTTGGATTAATTTCGTTGTTTGACAAGACGTTGCCTCCAACTACTTCGTCCACACTACACGATGTGACTGCAAGCAGACTGGCTGCTGCCATCACAAATAAACCTTTCTTTTTCATAAATGCTTTTTTCTGTTTATATTAACGTAATTATGATTTGCGAGTGCAAAAGTAAGCCTTTTTATCTACACCTTATATATAAACACGATATACCTTTGAAATTAACAATTGCAAAAGCTATTGCCTTCGGGAAGCAACGCTTCCATGGGGCTTATATCATATCTATATGATGTTATATGCTTATATTGTCATAGGCTTATATATCTATATAGGTATTGCGTTATTTATCTATTACTTTATTGCA
>ERZ780207.3500-NODE-3500-length-9954-cov-5.790989_pt1 | contig 9954 bp, 7 predicted proteins | sample MGYA00510977_ERZ780207 | MGnify/ENA primary metagenome ERZ780207 (study PRJEB29588, sample SAMEA2151383) | human gut metagenome | biome: human gut; feature: human-associated habitat; material: faeces | place: Denmark | collected 2008/2010 ... | reverse complement strand
CATGGTAGCGGTCGCGCGCGAGCAGCGCCGCGCCGAACGCGCCCATGATGCCCGCGATGTCGGGACACGTGACCTGCGCGCCGGAGATGCGCTCGAACGCGCGCAGCACGGCCTCGTTGAAGAATGTGCCGCCCTGTACGACGACGTGCGAGCCGAGCTCGCTCGCGTCGGAGAGCTTGATGACCTTATAAAGAGCGTTCTTGATGACGGAGTAGGCAAGGCCAGCGGAGATATCGGAGACGCTTGCGCCCTCCTTCTGCGCCTGTTTGACGTTGGAGTTCATAAACACCGTGCAGCGCGTGCCGAGGTCCACGGGGGCCTTGGCAAAGAGCGCTTCGTGCGCGAATTCCTGCGCTGTCATGCCAAGAGAGTTGGCGAAATTCTCGAGGAACGAGCCGCAGCCGGACGAGCAGGCCTCGTTCAGAAGCACCGTGTCGACCGCGCCGTCCTTGAGCTTGATGCACTTCATGTCCTGCCCGCCGATATCGAGCACGCAGTCGACCTTGGGGTCGAAGAACGACGCGGCGGTGCAGTGGGCGATGGTCTCGACCTCGCCCTCGTCGAGCGAGAACGCGGACTTGAGCAGCGTCTCGCCGTAGCCCGTGGAGCAGGAGCGCGCAATATGCGCGCCCGCGGGAAGAGCTTCGCGCAGCGTATGTACCGCCTGCATGGCGGTCTGGATGGGATTGCCCTGATTGTTGGCGTAGAACGAGTACAAAAGCTCGCCCTTTTCGCCAACTAACGCGAGCTTTGTCGTCGTCGAGCCCGCGTCGAAGCCGAGAAAGCAGTCGCCATTATACGTTGCAAGATCGCCGCGCGGCACGACCGCCGTATGGTGACGGGTGCGGAAGGCCTCGAGGTCGGCTTCGTCTTCAAAGAGCGCCGGCAGGCGCTTTAATTCAAAATCCATCTGCACGCCGCTGTCGAGACGCTTGATGAGCGCGCTGAGCGGCTGCGCCTCGGCGGGCGTTTCGTCGATGGCCGCGCCGGTGGCGGCGAAGAGATGGGAGTTTTCGGGGTCGATGGTCGTCTCATCCGTCAGCTTCAGCGTGCGGATAAACGCGGCCTTGAGTTGGGGGAGGAAGTGCAGCGGCCCACCTAAGAACGCGACATGGCCGCGGATGGGCTTGCCGCAGGCAAGGCCCGAAATGGTCTGGTTGACGACCGCTTGGAAGATCGAGGCGGCAAGGTCGGCCTTCGTCGCACCCTCGTTGATGAGGGGCTGGATATCCGTCTTGGCGAACACGCCGCAGCGCGCGGCGATGGGGTAGATCTGCTGATAGTGCGCGGCCTCGCGGTCGAGACCCGAGGCATCGGTCTGCAGCAGGGCGGCCATCTGGTCGATAAACGAGCCGGTGCCGCCGGCGCAGACGCCGTTCATGCGCTCTTCGAGCCCACCTTTGAAGTAGATGATCTTGGCATCCTCGCCGCCGAGTTCGATGGCGACATCCACCTGCGGCGCGACGCGCTCGAGCGCCTGCGCGACGGCGACGACCTCCTGCACAAAGGGAATGCCGAGCGCCTTGGCAAGGTTGATCGCGCCGGAGCCGGTGGCGTGCAATTCGAGCGCGCACTCGCCGAGCGCTGCGCGCGCCTGCTTGAGTAAGTCGGACAGTGCGCGCTGTGTGTGGGACAGATGGCGCTGGTACTGCCCGAAGATCATTTGTCCGTTTTCATCCAGCACGACGAGCTTGACCGTGGTGGAGCCTACGTCGATGCCTGCTTGATACGTTTTCATGGGGAACCTCTCTTTTCATGTCGATGCGATTTGGCGGTAAAAGAGTCCCGCCGATTTTCAAATTATCATTATAATTGTATGTCTGATGAGGACAAGAAGTAAAGTTTAGGGTCTGTTAAGAAAATGAACAAAAATTTACAAATATTTTTGGCTTGACATACCTCGTAACTCTATGTATACTGCAAGCATAGATACTCTATGTATCATCGGAGGTGCAACATGAAGAAAAAGAGCATTGACCACACACAGCTTTTGCTGCTCAAGCTCCTCTCAAGTGAGGACATGTACGGCTACCAGATCATTTTAGAGCTGGCGCGCCGCTCGAGCAATGTCTTCGAGATGAAAGAGGGCACGCTCTACCCCGTGCTGCACGGCATGGAGCGCGAGGGCTATGTGGAGGCCTATGAAAAGGCGGCGCCCACCGGCCGCGTGCGCAAGTATTATCACCTGACGCGCGCCGGCCGCGCGGCGCTCACCGAAGAGGAGAAAGCCTGGCAGGAGTACAGCGGCGCAGTGAACGCCGTGCTGCACTTTGCTTAAAAAAGGGTGAGGCTATGGACAGAAAGGAATATTGCGACCGCGTGCTCGCACAGGTCGGCCGGCTGACGAGCGATGAAGCAAACGATCTGAGAAATGAGCTCGCCGGTCACATCGAAGACCACACTGAAGCGCTGGTCGAGCACGGCTACACGGAGGACGCGGCCTACGGGCGTGCGGTGGCGCTGATGGGTGACCCCGAGGAGACGGGGCGGGCGCTGCGCGCGCAGTACGGCGGCTGGTGGCTCGTCATCGTGCAACGTATCGCGATTTTCGTCACGATCGTCGCCTGTGTGCAGGGCTTTTTCATGCTGCCGATGCTCAGCGGCGTGTACGAGAGCATCCGCGAGCGCGTGAGTCCGGCGGTGAACAGTATTTCATGGGAAGAGCTCGACGGCGCGGCAGACCTGCACGAGCGCATCCTCGTCGGGGACGATATCGTGCAGCTGAACCGCATCGAATACGGTGTGCGCGAGGGAGAGCGGCAGGCGGTGCTCTGGGTGAGCAGCTATGACCGCATTCCGGGGCGAAAGGTCTATGAGCGTTTGATCGAGACAATGTCGCTGCAAAGTGAACGCGGCGAGACGATGTACGACTATGAGGATACAGGACGGTATCCGGGCTGGTATTCAAGCTGCCGGAGCAGCAGCGGCAGCTTGTATGTGCACTACGGCCAGCATACCGTGCCGCTTGAAGTGGGCGATACTTACGTGACATTCGTCTACGACCGCTTCGGCGAGCGCATCGAGACGAGGATCGAGCTTTCGGAAGGGGGAACGCAGCCATGAAAAAGCAGAAGATCGAAAAGCGGCCGACGAGAGCGCGCCGCGCGGTCAAGAGCGTTGTCATCATGCTCTGCGCGCTGCTCATCTGCAATATGCTCGGCGGCGGACACCTGACGCGCGCCATGGCTCTGCGCGACGGCGAACAGCGCTACGGCGTGTATGAAAAGACGCACGAGATCACATCCCTTCCCGCCGAGAACATCTATAAGACGCTGCGCGTCACGTTGATGGCCAGCGAGAATGTGACCTATTGCGGCGCGAGCCATTTCTACACCTTGCTTGGCTGGCAGGACGATTTCGGTGTGCCGCTTGACTGCTCAGACGGTGAGAGCATTCACGCGGGCTGGTGGGATATGGCGCGCAACGGCGTCGTAAGGGATATCTTTTACTGGGGACGCGTCGACGATGCCGCGGTCGATAGCGCCGTGATCGAGCGATACCGCGCGGTTTCACAAGATGAAAACGGGGACTACACCTTTGAGAAACGTGAAGCATTCGCCGCTGAGTTGATTGAAGACGGCGATTATCGGTATTTCCTCACTGGCGGAGTGGCGACAGAGGCCAACTATGGCGACTATGGATGGGATCGGGTGTATTTTGTCGGATGCGATGCCTCGGGCGCAGAAGTGCTGCGCTATGAGATCGAGCGGCAGATGAGTACCTCGTTCGCTTAAAAGAAGATCAGGGAGCGCTGCGGCGATGCCGCGGCGCTCTTTTTGCCGAATAGTAAACAAAGATGAACTTTCGGTAAATTCTCGACCGCGCCGGTTGACGGTAAAAGGTCAAAATGGTATCCTACTCTGGAATTCTTATTTTGATTTACTCAGAAAGAAGGCAGGATATGCTGAAGCTGCAACAGATCGTCAAGGATTACCAGGCGGGCGACACCACCGTCCACGCGCTGCGCGGCGTGAGCTTACAGTTCCGTGAGAGCGAGTTTGTCGCCATCCTCGGCCATTCAGGCTGCGGCAAGACGACGCTGCTCAACATCATCGGCGGCCTTGACCACTATACGAGCGGCGATCTCATCATCGGCGGCAGATCGACGAAGGACTTTTCTGATTCGGACTGGGACAGCTACCGCAACCACTCCATCGGCTTTGTCTTCCAGAGCTATAACCTCATTCCGCACCAGACGGTATTGAGCAACGTGGAGCTGGCGCTCACGCTCTCGGGCGTGAGCAAGTCAGAGCGCCGCGAGCGCGCGAAAAAGGCGCTCGAGAGCGTGGGCCTTGGCGACCAGCTCGACAAAAAGCCGAACCAGATGTCTGGCGGCCAGATGCAGCGCGTCGCCATCGCGCGGGCGCTCGTCAACGACCCGGACATTCTGCTCGCCGACGAGCCGACCGGCGCGCTCGACAGCGAGACGAGCGTGCAGGTGATGGAGATCTTGAAGAACATCTCCAAGGACCGCCTCATTATCATGGTGACGCACAACCCCGAGCTTGCCGAGACCTACGCGAGCCGCATTGTGCGCTTAAAGGACGGCGAGATCGTGGACGACAGCGCGCCGTATGAGGAGGCCGTGGAAGAAAAGCCCGTCGCGGGCAAGAGCAAAAAGACCTCAATGAGCTTTGGCACGGCGCTGTCGCTGTCGCTCAATAACCTGATGACGAAAAAGGGACGGACATTTTTGACGGCCTTCGCCGGCAGCATCGGTATTATCGGCATCGCGCTCATTCTGTCGCTGAGCAATGGCATCCAGACCTATATCGACCGCGTGCAGGAGGATACGCTCTCGAGCTACCCGCTGACCATCGAGGCTGAGAGCATGGACATGTCCAGCATGGTCAGTTCGATGATGGGCGTCCATGCGCAGGACGAGGGCGACGGGGAGCAGCATGACCTCGACGCCGTCTACTCCAACAACATTATGTACGACATGATGAGCTCGTTTGCCTCGGCGGAGACGCAGACGAACAATTTGAAGGACTTCAAGACCTACCTCAAGGGCGACGACGAGCTTTCAAGCCACATCAGCTCCATTTCCTATGACTACGACCTCGGCATGAGCATCTATGCCAAAGACACCGACGGCAAGGTCTTCAAGTCCGACGTGACGGAGCTTTTGCAGACCTGCATGAGCGAGCTCTACGGCGGCGATTACAGCAGCTATTTCGAGCGCTTCGGCTCGGCCTACTCCGCGATGGAGACCTGGGAGCAGATGCTCCCGCCGCAGGATAGTGAGAGCGGCGAGCTCGTGGGCGACCTCCTGCACGAGCAGTATGACCTCATTTACGGCTCCTGGCCGCAGAATTATGACGAGGTCATGCTCATCGTCAACAAGGACAATGAAATTTCCGACCTTGTCATCTATTCGCTGGGCCTGAGCGCACAGGACGAGGTCGTGGAGTCGATGCAGCACATGCTCGACGGCTCGGAATTCGACAGCAAGGACATCCAGAGCTGGAGCTATGAAGACCTGTGCAATATGAGCTTCAAGATCGTCCTGCCCGCTGAGCGCTACCAGTACGATTCCGCAAGCGGCACATATACCGATGTCAGCACGACGGACACGGGGCTCGACTTCCTCTATAACTCCGACGATGTCGGCACGCGCGTGAAGATCGTCGGCATCCTGCGCCCGAATGAGAACGCGGTATCCTCGATGCTCTCCGGCGCGATCGGCTACACGTCCGCGCTGACGGACTACCTCGTCGAAAAGGCGGGACAGACCGAGATTTTGCAGAAGCAGAAAGAAGACCCCGATACCGACGTTATCCTCGGCCTGCCGTTCCTGACCGATGACTACTCCGTGAGCGACGAGCAGAAGGAAGCGGACGTGACGGACTATCTCGAAACGCTTTCCGTCACCGAGCGCGCCGCAGCCTATACCGCGATGATGAGCGTGCCGAGCGAGGAGTATCTTTCCGCCATCGTGGACCAGCAGATGGGCTCGCTCGACCGCGCGAGCATCGAGCAGATGGTCATTTCGACCTACGCCCAGCAGATGAGCGTGGACGAGGCGACCGTCAAGTCCTATATTGCGCAGATGGACGACGAGACGCTTTTCGGCTACGTGGAGCAGTCTATCCGCGAGCAGGTGACAGAGCAGTACGCCGCGGGCGTGCAGGCGCGGCTATCTAACATGACAAGCGATCAGCTCGCCATGGCGCTCGACCTGGCGCTCGAAAAATCGCCCGCTGTCACGCCGCTGACGAGCGAGCAGTACAACTGGCTTTATGATAACTACATGCCTGCGACGGTCTCGAACGGCACGTATGAGGACAATTTGAAGCTGCTTGGCGACGTCGACCTCACAAGTCCCAAGACCATCAACATCTACGCCTCGACCTTTGCCGACAAGGACGCCATCGCCGATGCGATCGAGCAGTATAACAACAGCGTTTCCGAGGACGACCAGATCGACTACACCGACTATGTGGCGCTTCTGATGAGCTCGGTCACGACGATCATCAACGCCATCAGCTATGTGCTTATCGCATTCGTCGCGATCTCGCTCGTCGTGTCGAGCATTATGATCGGCATCATCACGTATATCTCGGTCCTCGAGCGCACGAAGGAGATCGGCATTCTGCGCGCCATCGGCGCGAGCAAGCGCGATATCTCGCGCGTGTTCAACGCGGAGACGCTCATCGAGGGCTTCTGCTCGGGTGCCATCGGCATCGGCATCACGCTATTGCTGATCATCCCGATCAACCTCGTCGTGCACCACTTGACGGGTATCGAGAGTCTCAACGCCATCCTGCCGCCTGTCGGCGGCGCGGCGCTCGTGGTCATCAGCATGGCGCTCACGTTTATCGCGGGCCTCATTCCCTCCGGCATCGCCGCGCGCAAGGACCCTGTCGAAGCGCTGCGCACCGAATAACACGATATTTGACCTTCAAAAAGGACGTTTTCCGACGGAAAACGTCCTTTTTCTCTTTTACCGCGATTTTACAAAAGGCGACTTTCTGATTTTACAACCTGCCTTTATGATGGCAAATGTAGCAAGGAACAACATCTTAGAAAAATTGAAAGGAAGTATTTCAAATGAAAAAGTTTCTCACTCTTGCGCTGACCGCTGTCATGGCGCTGAGCCTGCTGACCGCCTGCGGCAGCAAGAACGACAACAGCGCCGACACCAACACTGACGGCAGCAACACCGAAACGACCCTCTCCGGCACCGTCTCGACCGACGGCTCCACCTCGATGGAAAAGGTCATCAACTCTCTTGGCGAATCCTTCATGGCCATGAACAAGGACGTGAAGTTCACCTATAACCCCACCGGCTCGGGCTCCGGCATTCAGGCCGTTAGCGAAGGCCGCTGCGACATCGGCCTTTCGAGCCGCGCGCTCAAGGATGACGAAAAGGCCTCCGGCCTTGTTGAGACCGTCGTCGCGCTCGACGGCATCGCCATTGTCGTGAACCCCGAGAACCCTGTCTCCGATCTCGACATTGACACCATCGCCAAGATCTACACCGGCGAGATCACCAACTGGAAGGACGTCGGCGGCAACGACGCCGAGATCGTGCTCATCGGCCGTGAGGCCGGCTCCGGCACGCGTGACGGCTTCGAGTCCATCACCGACACCAAGGACTCCTGCAAGTACCGTCAGGAGCTGACCTCCACCGGTGACGTTATCACCACCGTCTCCACGAACCCTGACGCCATCGGCTACGCTTCCCTCGCAGCTCTTAAGGACAACGTCAAGGCTCTGACCGTCGGCGGCATCGCCCCGACCGAGGACACCGTCAAGGACGGCAGCTACGTTATCCAGCGCCCCTTCGTCCTCGTCACCAAGGACGGCGCTGAGCTCAGCACTGCTGCGCAGGCCTTCTTCGATTACGCCACCTCTGCTGATGCAGCAGACCTCATCGCGGCAGCCGGTGCAGTCGCAGTAGCGAAGTAATTATCCCGAAAAAACCAAGGTGGTCAAACACCGCCTTGGTTTATCAAAGCATATTGAAGTATCGGTACGTTTTGATAAACCAAGGGAGCAGATCGGAGAAGATTTAATGAAGAGCAACAGAGCTTTTGAAAATATAATACACGGGGTGTTCCTCCTGCTCGGCCTGATAACGGTCGGGTGCGTGCTGCTCATCACGGTGTATCTGGTCATTTCCGGTATACCGGCGATACGCGAGATAGGGCTTATCCCGTTCCTGTTCGGGACGAAGTGGGCCTCGACCGCGGCGGAGCCGAGCTACGGCATACTCCCGTTCATCCTCACAAGCGTTTACGGCACGGCGGGAGCGATACTGCTTGGTGTGCCAGTCGGCTTCATGACGGCGGTGTACCTCGCGAAGGCCGCGCCGCCGAAGATAAAGGCGGTCATGGGCTCGGCGGTCAGCCTGCTTGCGGGCATCCCCTCGGTCGTCTACGGCCTTGTGGGCATGCTGGTGCTCGTGCCGGGGATAAGGAAGATATTCAATGTCCCCGACGGAGCAAGCCTGCTCGCGGCGATCATCGTGCTCGCGATAATGATCCTGCCGTCGATAATCAAGGTCTCGGTCACGGCGCTTGAGGCTGTGCCGGGCGAGTATGAGGACGCATCCCTCGCCCTCGGCGCGACGCCTGAGGAGACGTGGTTCCGCGTCTCCGTCCCGGCGGCGAAGAGCGGCATTGCCGCAGCGGTCGTCCTCGGCGTCGGCCGCGCGATAGGCGAGGCGATGGCGGTGATGATGGTGTCCGGAAACGTCCCGAACATGCCGGAGCTGTTCCAGAGCGTGCGCTTTCTCACGACGGCGGTCGCAAGCGAGATGAGCTATTCAAGCGGCCTCCAGCGTCAGGCGCTGTTCTCGATAGCGCTGGTGCTGTTCCTGTTCATCATGCTGATAAACGCCGCGCTCAACTTCTTCCTCAAGCGCGATAAGGAGGGAAACTGAGGATGCTCAAGCATAAATTCTCCGGTAAGCGCCGGGCATATATCGTCACGATGCGCGCACTTATGACGCTTGCCGCGCTCCTCACGGCGGCGCTGGTGCTGTTCATGATCGGGTATGTGCTCTATAAGGGCCTGCCGAACGTGACATGGAAGTTGCTGTCGACAAAGCCGAGCTATCTTACAAACTCCATCGGCATCCTGCCGGATATCCTCAATACGCTCTATATCGTCCTCGCTTCGCTCGTGTACGTGCTGCCTTTGAGCGTCGGCGCGGCGATATATCTGACCGAGTACGCCTCGAACAAGAAGCTCGTCGCGGCTATCGAATACGCAGCGGAGACGCTATCGGGCATACCGTCGATAATCTACGGCCTTGTGGGCATGCTGTTCTTCTGCCAGTTCCTCGGGATGCAGACCTCTCTGATGGCCGGTGCGCTGACGCTCGTCATCATGAACCTGCCGACGATAATGCGCACGACGCAGGAGAGCCTCAAGACCGTGCCGCAGAGCTACCGCGAGGGCGCTTTCGGCCTCGGCGCGGGCAAATGGCGCGTGATACGCACGGTCGTGTTCCCCGGCTGTATCGACGGCGTTATAACCGGCTGCATCCTCTCGGTCGGGCGCATCCTCGGCGAGTCCGCGGCGCTGCTGTTCACGGCGGGCTTTGCCCATGCGCTCAACGGCCTGTTCGACGGCCTTGCCGGTGCGGGCGCGACGCTCACGGTCGCGCTGTATGTCTACGCAAAGGAGCAGGGCGAATTTGAGGTCGCCTTCGCCATCGCCGCTATACTCATGATACTGACGCTGCTGATAAACCTCGCCGCGGCGCTGGTCGAAAGATATTTCAAAAGGAAGAAGAGCTTATGACGCAGGATAAGAACAGTATAATAAAGGCCGACGATCTTTGCCTATGGTACGGCACGCATCAGGCGCTGCACGATGTCAGCATCGACATTCCCGAAAAGAGCATAACCGCGCTCATAGGCCCGTCCGGCTGCGGCAAGTCCACCTTTCTCAAAACGCTCAACCGCATGAACGACCTCATCCCCGGCGTGAAGATCACGG
>ERZ780207.3496-NODE-3496-length-9975-cov-11.272581_pt1 | contig 9975 bp, 10 predicted proteins | sample MGYA00510977_ERZ780207 | MGnify/ENA primary metagenome ERZ780207 (study PRJEB29588, sample SAMEA2151383) | human gut metagenome | biome: human gut; feature: human-associated habitat; material: faeces | place: Denmark | collected 2008/2010 ... | reverse complement strand
CGGCGGCCGCCTCATCTTCGCAGAACACCACGGTGAGCATACCCGAGGCATCGGCATAGCCCAAATAGACATAGCTTTTGCTCGCATCATTGGGGTCTTTATACGTTACCTTTACCGGCGCGTAACCATCGGCCGAATAGGCGCCCAAAATATTGTCGGCAGAGTAGCTCGACGCCACCATCACCTGAGGCTGACCGAAACGGTCAATGGCCATGGCATCGTCGAAGGTGTAAAGAGGGAAGGTTTCAAAGTTGGGACAGTCGCCTTCATGAAACTCGCTCGTACGGAAGGGCCATTGGCCGATAACGTTCATGTTGCGGTCAATCAGATTGATGTCTGTTTCGCCGTAACGCTCATTCTTCACCGAAGCAATGCCGCGATAGAACTGCGAGCCTAATGCCGGGAAGGTCTTCAAAGCCTCGCCGGCAATGTTGTAATACGTGCAACCCTTTTCACCCCTGTCTACACGGAAAATGCCGTCGCAGACGTCGGAGATGTTGGTGCTGTATTGCAGAGTTGTTTCTTTGCTGTCCTCGATTTTACAAACCACATTGCCTTGCCGGTCGATGAAAGCCGGATAGCCGCCATAGGTGTTCTGAGCTATGATGACAAGGGCGTAACCGTTTACAAAATCGCGCGTTTCAAAAAACTGCGGCTTGATAACCACGTTGCCTTTGGAGTCTACGAAGCCCCAGGCCTTGGCGGCATTGCTGTAAAAAGCTCTCAGCCCTTCGCGCTCATAACGCATCTTGATAGCTATGGAGCCTTTGGCATTGTTCTCTGCCAGATGAGGCCAAATTTTCTCGCCTTTGGTATTGACGTAGAAGAGGTTTGTGGTGCGATATGCTATTATCTCGCGCACCATGGCCACGCCGTCGTAAAACTGGGTCATATTGTTCCATTCATGCGACAGCTCGCGCGTGCTGCCGTCGGCATACAGAATCATGGGCGAATGTTGGCGCTGTTCGGCTTTCTTGACCACGCAAGCATCTGAATCAAAGCGCGGCATTTCGCCAAACTGCTCATAAATGGCCGGGAAGATACTTTCGCCATCCACGGTCCAGAAGCCCCAGTATGAGCCGTAGCCAATGCTGCGGTTATATTCGGGCAACGCAAAGATGCCCTCGCTCACAGGCTTAAGGGCGTTGATGTTCACTTTCTTCTTTATGAAGCGTGTTTTGTTTGTAAGGAAGACTCGCTGCGGCTTCCACTCACCTTTTTTCTGACTCTCGGCAATAGTGTTTCTTTGGTCGGCGGCAGTGTTGCCGGAGGAGGCTGACTGTTGCGCCGATTTCTTCTCCGAAGACTGCTTTTTTGAATCGGAAGATTTGGCCTTGTCAGCCTTTTTCTTCTTCTCCTTGGTCATTTTCTCCACACTCTCCAGACCCTGGTTTATTTTCTCAAGACCCTTTGAGAGCTTCTTCAGAAACTGCGCCTCAGCCGGCGGAGGAGCCGCTGCCATGATGAGTCCGAGCGTCAGCACCACTAACAGCCTCAGACCTACGGGCAGACGGTTTTTTACATTTCGTTTCATAATATTTTGATTTTTCCTTTTCAGATTTTTTCAACTTTGCAAAGTTAACCTTTTTCCTTATATCTATAGCCTTCAATCAGCCAATTTACCCTTTCATACCGTAAAATCTTATTCGCATAGCGTAAAAACGCCCATATTTCGGCCTTTTCCGGGCATTTGCGCATCCTTTCTCCTTTATCCTCCGATTACCCGCCTCTACCCTACTTTTACCACCCTCCCCACTCCTCTTTAGAATTTTTCAGATACAAAAACGACATCGGCGGCAAGCCAGGACTTTGGCTCGCCGCCGTCATAAGCATCTTGTGCCGGATAATGACATCAGTCGAGGGTCATTTCTATGGGGCAATGGTCGGAGCCTTGCACCTCGCGCAGGATGGTGGCAGAGGTCAGCTGCGGCACCAAACGGCGACTGATAAGGAAACAGTCGATGCGCCAGCCAATGTTGCGCCTGCGGGCCTGCATCATATAACTCCACCAGGTATAGGCTTTTTCCTCGTGGGGATGAAGTTGGCGAAATGTGTCAACAAAGCCGCTGTCGAGGAGTTTCTGAAAGCCTTCGCGCTCGGTGTCGGTGGCACAGGCAGAACCTTTCACTTCGTCGAAGTTACGGGCATCAACGGGCTGGTGAATGGCATTGAAATCGCCGCATATTATCACCGGCTTGCGGGCATCGAGACCAACTACATAAGCGCGGAAAGCCTCGTCCCACTTCTCGCGGTAATGCAGGCGCGTAAGCTCGCTGTTGGAATTGGGCGTGTAGACCGTAACAAGGTAAAAATCGGCATATTCAAGGGTTATTACCCTGCCTTCGTGGTCATGTTCCTCGTCGCCTATGCCGCAGGTGGCTGCTAAGGGTTTATGTCGGGCATAGATGGCAGTGCCGGAATAGCCTTTGCGGTCGGCGAGATTCCAGAACGACTCATAGCCCTCAAACTCAGGCGTCTCAACCCCGGGACTCAGCTTGGTCTCCTGAAGGCAGACAAAGTCGGCATCAAAGTCTTTGAATATATCGCTGAAGCCTTTGCGGAAGATGGCGCGCAGGCCGTTGACGTTCCATGATATGAATTTCATAACTGTGGTTTTATTATTTAACGTGCGCTCAGGTGGATATTGTTCGCAGTTAAGTTGGCCGCCTCACTGCAATTTTACTAACTTTGCCAACGCAAAATTTGTTATCTCTGTAATGAATGGCCTGAGAAAGATATTGACAACGTGTCTACTCATGTTGCTGGGTTGCAGCATGGCAATGGCAATAGAACTGACGCCTGTAACGACAGGGCATTTGCCGGTAAGCGACCCGGGCACTCTGAAGCGCTATACGGCGTTTTGCGGGGCACTGAACGCCTCTTATACTGTCGATATCTGGTTTCCGGAGGGTTATGACGCCGGCAGCGAGACTCGTTATCCGGTGATATATATGCAGGATGGGCAGAATCTCTTTGACCCTTCGATTTCGTTTGCCAAAGTCGCCTGGGAAGTTGACAAGGCGTTAGGCAGGCTGATTGCTGCCGGTGAGGTTACAGCGCCCATAATAGTGGGAATCCACAACCGTGGCGTTGACAGGCCTGCCGATTACATCCCGGAGAAGCCTATAACGGAATACATGAACAAGCATCAGCAAACTCTCTCAGGCATGGACGCTGTTACGGGCGGCAAATATTATGGCGACGAATATGCAGCCTTCGTGGCCACGGAGCTTAAACCGGCTGTAGATGCGCTCTTTCCTACTATTCCGGACCGTGAGCATACTTTCATCATGGGTTCGAGCATGGGGGCCTTGGCGTCGTTAAACGCAATGTGCGAATACCCCGACATTTATGGCGGCTCAGGATGTCTGTCGACGCATTGGATCGGCAACTTCGACTCCAACAGCACAATTTTCCCAACGGCAATGCTCGATTATCTGCAGGCTTCGCTGCCGAGTGCCGCATCGCACAAACTGTATCTTGACAGAGGCACCAAGGGCCTCGACGCCTATTATGAGAAGTGGGAGAACAAAGCCGTGGAACTTGCTGAGAGCAAGGGATATAGCCAGTCGGCCGGTTCACTGTATGTCTATGTTGCACAGGGAGCAGACCATAACGAATATTTCTGGCAACAGCGGGTTGACAAGGCGCTTGTCTTCTTTCTGCACAATCTCAGCAAGGACGTATCGCCCGTGATTGACGATGACGCGCTGCTCCTCACCCCCGTTCCCGGCGGAGTGGAAATACTTTCATCAAAGGGCGGCACAATTACCGTGTCGGATATGCAGGGCAAGACTCAACTGCTACGAGTGTCGCCCTTTACCCCGACTCGTTTACCGCTTCCGTCCGGCCTCTATGTCATCGGCCACCGCAAAATCAAACTCTAACCGCGAAACAGGGATTTAGAAGGTAAAACCCATTGAGCCCATAAAACGTACACTGCTACCTTCCGAGTCCTCTACTGGAATAGAAATTTCAGGCAATACCCATAGTTTACCCACTGTGAAACGCACACCTCCTCTGAGTCGTTTCTCCGGCATACGGTATTCGGGGCGGTTTGTGAAACTGCCTATAATGGCTATGTTCTTGGTGCAGTCAAAACCTATGTAAGCTTTGTAGAGGCTCTTATAACCCATGCCGGAATCGTAATGAGGCGTAAATCCGGCTCCGGCAAATAGCCAATTCAGGATTCTTGCTTCAGCATCAACATTAAAACCCATGCTCCGGTATGAGTTTTTATATGTCATGCCGAAATAAGGCTCTCCGGAGATGAGGAAACGGCCTATCCGGTGTTTATACGACATATATAATCGCACATACTGATACTGGAATTTCTCAGAGTAGACGCTGTGCTCAAGCTTTGCACTCCAATGCTTATGGAAAGTATAGCTTACATTCACATAACGGGTATCTCTGACACCTACGCTCCATTGCGCAAATGCCGAACAACCGACTAAAAGTGTCAGCGCGAGTAATAACTGGCGTATTTTCATTGTATTTTTTTGTTGAGGGCTTTGGTTAAAATTTCATATCCTTCAGGATTCAGATGCAAGCCATCGTACGACAGATTCATGTTCAGGCTGCCATCTTTATCAAGGAAGCTGTTATAGACATCCAAATAGACAACTGATAACCCGCTGCGGGCTGTTAACTCGGCATATATAGCCTTATTCATCAGCTGCACACTTTCGTTTATATTCTCCGGGTCAGTGTCAAAACAACGCGGAAGTATGGAATACACATAGACTCTGTCGGCTCCGAGAGAGACCAATGCGTCAACATATTCTTTTGCATATTCGGCAGCCTGCTGAGCATTCCGAAAATCGCCACAGTCGTTTGTACCACTCATCACAATCACCTTTGTCCCTTGACATTTGCCGGAATACGACTGCAAATGTTCAAGTCCGCTTCCCGAGAGGCCACAATTCTCTGTTATGAGTGTTGGAAAACTGTTCTGCAAATCCCATCGGTGTATGATTGAATCGCCGATGAAGCGGTAGGTTTCCTCATCTTCAGAACAGGAAAACGTGGTTAATGCGAATATAGCACCCAAGGCCATAAAAATCATTTTAAAGAATCTGAATTTCTTGTTCGTTCGCTTCATTTTTTCTTATTGAGGAATTCTTTTATTTCGGGTGCTTTTATTTTGCTATATATAAGAGCACCTTCTGCGTTCAAATGACTGTCATCGAAGAAATACTCCGGATGAGAGAGGAAAAGTTTGTTGGAGGCATCATTAATTAACATTGCATTGTCATAACGCCTCACTATTTCTTCTACTTTTTTAGTTATGGTATGATTCGTGCGGTCAATCACGTATATTGGCGGCATAATCACTATAACCTTGACATTCTTTGCGCTGCACTCCGAAAGCATTCTGTCGAACTCAGCCATAGTTTCAGCAACATAGAGTGTTTCCTGAGTAACCACATTTAGTTTGGGCGGAAACGGTGGTTGGGGCTTAGCTATGAATCCGTCGGGCTCATGACCCTTATTAACGATATGGTACAAAAGTATTCTCCACCAGATGGTATTGAACCGATAAAATGATGATTTATGCATCAGTTTATCAATCTTTGACTGAGACGTCAGGCAGGAGTCAATCATTGGGAAACCGAGCCCGTAATATGGTGCGAGAATATTATAGCGATCGCCTATTCCCTTTAGCATAAACACATCTTCATTAACACCCAAAATGATGGCTTTGGGAGAGTAACGCTTCAGGATGCATTGCTGGATTGTATGAAAGAAAGGTATTTGTTGGCCGTTGCTTGCACTGTTGTAAACACTAAGTCCGAGAGTATCGGAAAGTACCGAGGGCATCAGTGAATTTAGCACATGGCTGTTGCCGATTATTACGGGCATAAAAACGAAGCGAGCAACGGTGTGAATGTCGGTTGGTCGTGAAAAGCGTTGATATTCAGTGCGTTTGTGGGTTAAAGAGGTGGACCGACGGGAAAAACGAAACGTGCAAAAACTTGAATTTGCTTTAATCGGGGTTTAATTTTGGGGGCAACCTGTTTAATGACCCTTTAATCGGGCTTTAACCGGGCTTTAATTGGGCTTTAATTGGCTTTAATATTGTGCGGCTGCATGGCTGGGTTTCGCCGGCTGTGTGGCCGCTTCTGCGTGTAGCCGGTAGAATGGTGCGAAAATGCACAGAGGGCGCGAAATTCAAGCGTTTACGGCGTTTCTGGGGCTTGTTGCAGTAGATTGGCAGGATAAGAGGACGGCAGGGGCAACGCGCCCGTGCGCGTAAGTGTGGACGTGGGGCATGCTCTGTTTACAGGTCGTTAAATACGTTGTTAAATTTCGGTGGCTGCCGCCTGCTCCGGAGTGCTGGAACCGGGTGCAGAGAGTGGCAAAAATTGTGTACGTTTCGTTTTTGAAATGGGGTTGGATATACAGTTGGACATACAGTTGGGTACACCGTGGCATATATGTAACTACCCCTTTAAGGTCAAAAAAACGCGAAAATCGGCATTTTTGAGCCTTTAACACCCCCTTTAATCCCAAATTTGCCCCGTTAAACAACCCGGTAAAAAATCGTTTAACTAACTGATAATCACTATTAAATTCGTTTATACGCCATAAAAGGCTATAAAAAACAGTGGAAACAGCCATTTAACGGGGTTTAATGGGTGTATATGGGGACACGTTGGGGAACACGCGATAACCACCTAACCAGCATTCGCAGTATGTTCGATGTTGGCACCGCCAGCAGTTTTTTCCAACCTACGTTCAAGCTGATTAATGCGTTCTTTGAGACGACCAATATCTTCCGCTTGTTGTCTAATTGTATCGTCTTTTGTCGAAAGCATTTCAATCAGTTTTATTTCCACTTCAGATGTGCGCCGAATATCCTGTGCACGGCGTTCTTCCTCACTCCGAAAGTCAAATGCTTCCCCCTTACCGGTAATGAGCCATTCGATATTTACTTCCGCAAGTGCGGAAACCTTTTCAATCACTTCAAACGAGGGGTTGCCCTGTCGTTTGCCGGTTATATTATCAACAACGGACGGAGTAACGCCAATTGCAGAAGCAAAGGCACTTTTATTGCCTCCATATAAAATCCTGATTATCTTGCCGAAGCGCTCGTTTATAGTCATGCCCTAAAAATTATTTTTCCTCAAATGCGTAATTTTATCGCTGAAAAATTTTTATTTTCCGCAAATGCGTATTAACTTTGCAGCGTGTTACTGAGGTTACAAGCGCCAAAGGTACAAAAAAAAGCGCAGGTAAGCAAGGAAAGCACAGAACTAAATCAGTTAGAAACCAACGTAAAAGGACAATGAAAGCAACAAAATTAACAATCGGATTCCGCGAGTGGTCGAAGCTGGCCGACTTCGTGGAAACAATTAACGAGGAGGACGAAATGGTGGCCTATCAGATAGACAACACCACGGCCCTGCTTGTAGCCGCCGGCGAATGTGGCCTTGCCTGGATAGAGGCACAGGCTGCACAGTGGTTTGAGGATTATTACACGACAATCGTAAAGTAAAAGGATATGAGAACAACAAGCAGCTACATTAAAGTGAGCGATGAGGCCAAAACGAAATTGGCGCGTCTGTTTCAAGTAGAAGAGAAAACGGTATATCTGGCACTGACATACCGCAGGAACTCTGACAAAGCCCGCAAAATTAGATATATCGCAGTGCGCGATTGTGGCGGGGTGCCTATGTGCCACTGCCCGGAGTGTGAAACGCTTCACGAGATAAAAGAGGGCGACCGCCAGCTCATGGTGCAGAACTTCAACAATGGCGTAAAGCTGGAGATTGATAAGAGCACGGGCGACGTAGTTATCTACGACCGCCGGGGCGACGTACTCCAGACCAAGAGAATAAAAGAGATTCCGGAACTTTCGGAACTGCAACTGTATGCTGAAAGCCTTTGAGTATGGAGACAATTAACGGAACAATCTGCATAAGCCACGCCGAACTAACCGGGCGCATAATCACGACCGCGAACCTTAACGCACTGGTGCGTAAAAATCAGGTCAAGCAAATGCGCAAGGGCGGCAATGGGCGGACTGCGCTGTATGCCGTTGAAAGTCTGCCGCTGAAATGGCGGACCGAGGTTTACAAGCGTTACCCTGATTTACAGGAGCAGGCCGACAGCCGGGAATTTATAGACACCGTGGAGCCGGACGGCAAGGCACTGAGTTTTTACCAGGACTATAAGCTGAGCGACGGGCGTAACCTACCCGATGACAAAGTGCTGGAGTACGCAAGCAACGCAGCCATAATGAACGCATTTCGCCGTCGTTGGGAAGCTCATGTGAGCAAGCGACAGCGCAGCGGCAAGCGCACGACACTGGCAAAAGAATTTTGGAGCCGGGCAGCGGCAGCATTACCCCGTCTGGCCGACCACTTCCCCCACTCACTGCCCGGCAGCCCGCGCCGCCTGCAAATGAAATTCGCGGAGTATGTCAGCAGCGGTTATGAGTGCTTTATTTCCGGAAAATTCCTGAACGGCAACGCCGGTAAGGTGCTGACTGATGAACAGACCGGTTATTTGGCGACCCTGATAAGCAATCCCAACAACGTTCAGGACACAGTTGTGGCTAAGTTCTACAACGCCAAAGCCCGGATGTTGGGGTGGAAAGAGATAACGGCGGCAGCCGTGGGTGTATGGCGTGAAAAACTGCAATTAGAGGCGGCAGCCGGGCGCTTAGGCGTTACGAGTTTCCGAGCCAATAAGACTATGCAGGTAAAGCGCAGCCGTCCGACCGCCCCGTTCCTGATGTGTTCACTTGACGGCTGGACTGTAGAGCTGCTGTACCAAAAGACGAGAACGGACAAAAAGGGGCACAACGTAACGACCTACACCAACCGCCTTACAATCGTGGTGGTGCTTGACCCTTGTGTTGATTATCCCATGGGCTACGCAGTGGGCGACCACGAGTGCCCGGAACTTATAAAAGCGGCATTAAGGAACGCCGCGATCCACAGCCGGGAGATAACCGGCGAAATGCTGAGATATAACCAGGTGCAGAGCGACCGCTACGCAATAAAGAGCATGACCGAGCTATATGCTGTGTTAGGCGACAAGGTAATACCGGCACAGGCCCACAATGCGAAAGCGAAGCCGGTAGAGCCATATTTTAACCACCTCAACACGACATATTGCCAGCTGTGCCCGAACTGGTCGGGCTTCGGTGTAACGACAAACCCGAAACGTCAGCCGAACAGTGAGGCACTGAACAAGCGCCGCCATAGCTTCCCTGATGAAGCCGGACTGCGGGCGCAGATAGATGAAATGATGAGGTTGGAGCGGCAGCAGAAAATCGGCAAGCTCATGGAAAAACTTGCGAACCTGAAACCGGAACACCGGCTGCCGATGAGCAGGGAAATGTACCTGTTGAATTTCGGTGCTGAAACCGGCTTTAAGAACGTGCTCGAGGGCTGCGGTCTGCGCCCGACCATTTTAGGCATGAAGCGTGATTATGACTGCTTCGACCTCACATTCAGAGATCACGCCTCAGAGCGTTGGACGGTGAAATATGACCCTGACGACCTGCACGAAGTTCTGGCAGTCAGTGAGGACGGCACCCGGCGCTATATGCTTGAGGAAAAATATGTGCAGCCCATGGCGCTTGCCGACCGCAAGCCGGGCGATGCAGAGCAGCTCCAGCGAGTGCACGACTATAACAAAGCACTGGAAGCGGAAACAGGGCGGAGACTTGCCGACCACTTCGAGGACGCCCGGCGCGTAATTGAACGTGCGGCCGAACTGCCGATACACGGGACCCCGGCGCTGGGTGCTTGCATAGAGGACAGGCTGTTGCTGACCGACAGCCGAGGACAGCACAAAGATAACCGCAGCCGCAAACGGCTTGCTGCCGCCGACATTGAAGCCTTAGAGGTGGAGACCGTGGAAATACCGGTAACACGCCAGGGCGATGAGGTGGAGAATGTAACAGTAAATGATTATTCAATTTTTTAAGACGTAAAAGGACATGACAACAGAACAGAA
>ERZ780207.3494-NODE-3494-length-9978-cov-2.387181_pt1 | contig 9978 bp, 6 predicted proteins | sample MGYA00510977_ERZ780207 | MGnify/ENA primary metagenome ERZ780207 (study PRJEB29588, sample SAMEA2151383) | human gut metagenome | biome: human gut; feature: human-associated habitat; material: faeces | place: Denmark | collected 2008/2010 ... | reverse complement strand
AAGGAGATCAAGAGCTTCTACATGAAGCAGAACCCGGACGGCAAGACCGTTACGAGCGCCCCCGACACTGAGACGGTCCATGTTGGTGAGATTCCGGAACGCGGCGAAGTGAAGGTCATCAAGACCTCTCGCGAGTCGAGTGCCATGGTCGGTGATACTATCCACTACACCATCTCTGCCACGAACACCGGTAAGCTGGCTGTTACGAACATTGTAGTCCGCGACTTCAATGATGGCGTTGGCGAAATCAACGCAGTCAGCTCCGATAAGTACACCTACGATGCAGCGGCTCACTCCTTCACCATCGCAGAGATTGCGGCTGGTGAGACCGTTGAGATTCCTGTCACCTACACCGTACAGGAAGGCGACAAGGGCACCGTAAACAATGCTGCTGTCGAGATTCCGGATGTTCCCGAAATCAAGAAGGAAGCAGACAAACAGGTCGTTAAGGTCGGTGAGGTTGTGACCTACACCATTACCGTTACCAATACGACCAACGAGACCAAGACGAATGTTGAGGTCAAGGATACAAACAACTTCACGGGCGTTATCACGCCTGCCGAGAACACCAATGTCGTAAGCTATGTTGGCGACAAGGTTTGGAACATCTCCTCTATCGGCGCTGGTGAGAGCGTAGACATCGTCTACACCTACACAGTAATGAACGAGGATGCCCCGAACGATATGCTCGTCAATACCGCTGAGATGACTTATGTGACCGACTCCGGCAAGGTAACGATTCCCTCCAATGAGGTTGATGTTCCCATCATTCCCGAAGAGCCCACGCCTGAGCGTGTTGGTCCCACCGTTGTAAAACAGGCTGACAAGAGCATTGCAAACATCGGTGATACGGTGCATTACACCGTCACCCTGCACAACAATGACACTGTCGACTATGTGGACGCAGCGCTGCACGACCAGAACAACTTCAGCGGCGTTATCACGAATGTGAAGAATGGCACTCTGGAATCTGTCTCTGCCGGTTCTGCAGTCATCAAGGTCGGCACTATTCCGGCTGGCAAGACTGTCACGGTAGAATATGATTACATTGTGCTGAACACGGATGCCGGTAAGGGTCAAGATACTTACAACGAACTGAAGAATGTGGCTGCGCTGCATTACTGGTTCGCTGATGAGGATAAGACCCCGGAGAACGAGAAGACGAAGCCTTCTAATGAGGTCATCGTCAAGGTTCCCGGCAATGATGTTCCCGTTCCTGTCAACCCGCCTGAGGGCAAGCTGAAGGTCGAGAAGTTTGTTGACAAGAAGAGCGCTTCTGTTGGCGATATGTTGAACTACACCGTTAAGGTGTCTAATGTCGGCGATGGCGAACTGAAGAATGTTCTGATTGAAGACTTCTTCGATGGACACGGCAAGCTCAACTACATCCCGACTGTCGGTGTTGTAGTAAACGGTGATGGCACCTACACTATCAACAAACTGCCTGCCGGTACATTCATGGAGCTCCGCTTCACCTATGTTATCGTGGAAGGCGATGAGCCTGAGGTCCTGAACGCTGCTGTCGTCACGACCCCGCCGCTCGAACCCACCAAGACGGCTGACAAAAAGTTCGCATTTGTCGATGAAATCGTGACCTACACCATCAGCGTGTATAACCCCGATACCAAGGCAAAGACGAATGTCACTGTCAAGGATACCAATAACTTTGTTGGCAGCATCAATGCCGCCAATACAGACAAGTACACCTATAACGGCGATAATACTTGGACGATTCCGGAAATCGGAGCAGGGGAGACCATCGACATTACCTATACCTACACGGTACAGAGCAATGATGAGAAGCTCCTCGAGAACAAGGCTGATGTGACGTATTCCGAGAACGGAGATACCGTGAAACTTGATACGCCGACTGTTGATGTGGTCGTACCCGATAAGGGCACTGTCTCCATCCACAAGGAAGCTGACAAGAAGATGGCAAAGCCGGGTGAGGTCGTCACCTACAATGTCACCGTTACCAACAACAAGGGCTTCGATGTTCACGATGTTGTAGTAACCGATGCTAATAACTTCGCTGGTGAAATCACTGGCGTTGACGGCGCAGATTACACCTTCGAGAACGGCGAGTTCCATATCGCTGAGATTGCCGCAGGCGCTTCGGTCACTCTGACCTACACCTACACGGTTGAAATTGGTGATGTGCCTACTCAGATTCTGGAAAACATCGCTACGGCTGATGTTCCCGGAACGAACCCCGAAGACCCGAACAACCCCGGTCACGGTAAAGACCCGAATAAGCCTATCGATAACGATGAGAAGATTCCTTCGAATCCTGTCGATGTTGAAGTCCCGGGTTCCGAGACCGACACCAAGATTCCTGACCTTGTTCTGACGAAGAGCGTAGACAAGAGTGAAGCCGCTGTCGGTGATACCCTGAACTACACGATTACTGTCAAGAACAACGGTAAGGGCGATGCCGAGAATGTCATGGTCAAGGACTTCTTCGACGGCAAGGCTGACGCGGAGAATGTGGTCGTTGAGGACTTCTTCGATGGCACCGGCACGCTGAACTTCATCCCGATGGATGGCGTCAAGGACAACGGCGATAACACCTACACCATCAGCTCCGTCAAGGTCGGTGAGAGCATCGAGCTGCACTTCACCTATGTGGTGACTGTCTCCGACGCTCCGCAGGTCCTGAACGCCGCTGTTGTGAAAGACCCGACTCCGCCGATTGACGTTGAGAAGGACGCAGACAAGTATGTTGCAAAGGTTACGGACGTTGTGACCTACACCATCACGGTGCGGAATACCACGGACGAGACCGTCAACGACATCACCGTCTCCGACCACAACAACTTCTCCGGCAGCATCGATGCTGTTGGTTCTGACCGCTACACCTACAATGGCGACGGTACTTGGACCATCGGTTATCTGGATGCAGACGAGGCTATCGATATTGTCTACACCTATACGGTCGAGACTACCGATAAGAGCGTCATGGAGAACACCGCAACCATCAAGTACACGCACGATGGCGAACAGTACAATATCCCGTCCAACACGGTCGATGTGAAGAAACCTGATGATGGCGTTGTCACCATCTGGAAATCTGCAAACAAGACTGTTGCAAAGCCGGGTGAGACTGTCACCTACACCGTCACGGTACACAATGGCAAGGACCACGATATCCAGAACGCTGTTTTGACTGACGAAAACAACTTCTCCGGAAGCATCTTCGCAGTTGAAGGCGCAGGATATCACTACGAGAACGGCATGTTCTCCATCGACACGATTCCTGCTGGCGGCGATGTGGTCGTCCACTACGCTTACACCGTTGGTATCGCTGATGTGCCCACGAACATCCTTGAGAACATTGCGACGATTCATGTTCCCGGTACGAACCCTGAAGACCCGGAGAATCCGGGACATGGTAAGGACCCGACAAAGCCGATTGGTTCTTTCCTGTTCCTTGGACCTACCGGTGTAGGTAAGACAGAGCTTGCCAAGGCTTTGGCAGCAGCCCTGTTTGATGATGAGAACAATATGGTGCGTATCGATATGAGTGAATACATGGAGAAATACTCCGTATCCCGTCTGATCGGAGCGCCTCCCGGATATGTAGGATATGAGGAAGGTGGTCAGCTGACCGAAGCTGTCCGGAGAAAACCTTACAGCGTGGTACTGTTCGATGAGATCGAGAAGGCACATCCCGATGTATTCAATGTACTGTTACAGGTACTGGATGACGGCCGTATCACGGATTCTCAGGGTCGTACCGTAGACTTTAAGAATACCATACTGATCATGACCTCCAACATCGGCGCAAGCTATCTGCTGGACGGTATCAACGAAGACGGCACCATCAAGCCGGAGGCAGAGGCGGCAGTCATGAACGACCTGCGGGCTCATTTCCGTCCGGAATTTCTGAACCGTCTGGATGAGACGATCCTGTTCAAGCCTCTGACCAAGGACAATATCGGCGGCATCATTCATCTGATCATTGCCGATCTGAACAGACGTCTGGAGGATAAGCAGCTGACCATCCGTCTGTCGGAGGAAGCTATGCAGTATATCGTGGACAATGCTTATGATCCGGTCTACGGTGCACGGCCTTTGAAGCGTTATATCCAGAAGTACGTGGAGACCCTGGCAGCCAAGATGATCCTGGCAGATCAGGTAGAAGAAGGCGATACCATTGTCATTACCGTGGAGAATGATCAATTGGCCGCCAAGTGCGAAAAAGGATCGAAAAATCAATAATCTGTAAAATAAAACAGGAGCAAAGATGATGATACTTGTCATTTTTGCTCCTTTCGTTTACAATATAACTCTGTCAAAAACAGGAAAAGAGAGGAAAACGTTATGATACCACAGGATCCCGTAATGTTATTAAGCTTTATAAATTTAAAACTCCGTGATTTCTACGGAAGCCTGAAACAGCTCTGCGATGATCTGGATGTGAAGGAACAGGAGATCACAGATAAACTGGCAGCCATTGACTATCATTACGATGAAGAGAGGAATCAGTTTGTATAATACGAGCAGTACCAATCCCACAGGAAAAAAGGGAACCAGATGCCTGATCTGTACCGGTTGTGGCAGATGTCCAGGAGTGATCCGGGGGATGCAGGTGGTGACGGAAAAGCTGGAACTTCCTCCGTTAACATTACAAAATCCGGACGGTAAACGGCTGATGACTGTGGATATTGGTACCACTACCATTGCCATGCAGTTGTATGACATGACCGGTAAAGTGGTGGACAGCTTTCCCAGTGTGAATCCCCAGGTCAGCTATGGTGCCGATGTGCTCTCACGGATAGAGGCAGCAAAGGATCCGGGAAAAGCGGCAGATATGCAGAAAAAAGTCCGTGACCTCATGGAAAAAGGAGTGCAGCGTTTTTCCAAAAAGCTGCAGCCGCAGGAGACTCTGCAGATGGTCGTTGCGGCAAATACCACCATGACCTATCTGTTCATGGGCTGGAATCCGGAGGAACTGGGCAAAGCACCTTTTACAGTCAGTCATAGCGGCGCAGTGGAGACAGAAATTGCAGGAGTGGCCTGTCATATCATACCGGGATTGTCAGCCTTTGTAGGCGGCGATATTACTGCCGGAATATTGGCCAGTGGAATGCTGGAACAGGAGGCCTCCACCCTGCTCATCGATCTTGGAACCAACGGGGAGATGGCACTGGGAAACCGGCACAGATTACATGCCTGTGCCACGGCGGCTGGCCCTGCTTTCGAAGGCGGAGCCAACCGGGGCATCTGGGGCGCGGATATGGTGAGACTGTTACAAAAACTTCTGGAAGAGGGGCTGATGGACGGACAGGGTCTTTTGAAGGAACCTTATTTTACGAAAGGAGTCCGTATCGGCGATGTGCTGGTGACGAAGGAGTCCGTGCGTGCAGTGCAGCTGGCAAAAGGAGCCATTGCCGCAGGCATTGAGATTCTGGCGGACAGCTATGGCATAAGATTTTCGGACATTTCGAAAGTGGTGCTGGCGGGAGGATTCGGTTATTATCTGGATCCGAAGGCGGCTGTGGCTATCGGGCTGCTTCCGGAAGAACTGGCAGATTGCACGGTGACCGGCGGCAATACGGCACTGAGCGGTGCAGCCATGGTGGGCAGTCGGATCCTTACAGCAGGTGGAAAGCAAACGGCGGAAGGAACATTGCCAGATGGTGGGGATGACCTTCGAAAACGGCAGGAATTGCAGATACGTATCCTAAATCTGGCGGAGGAAGAGAAGTTCCCTGAGACCTTTCTGACGAAGATAAATTTTAACTAAAAATATACAAAAAGCATAACAAATGGCAGAAAATGTTGTTCCATTCTGGTAATTATTATGCTATAATTTTAAATATCTATAACAAGTACCGGAGGGTATTAAATGAGTACGAATGTTGAAAAACCAAAGAAATCTCTTTTTACGGGGAAAAAAGAGACGACTTCCGAAAAGAAGCCGAAGCCTGAAAAGGCAGTGAAGGGAAAGAAGGCATCTGCGGAGAAGAAGCAAAAGGCTCCGAAGCAGAAAAAGAGTGGAAAGAGCTCGAAACTGCTCAGCATCCGCAACAAGATCGTTGTATGTTTCCTGGTGCCTATTGTGTTTATGGTGATCATCGGTGTGTCAGCATACCAGAAATCCGCAGAAGGATTAAGCGAGAAATTCACCGATTCCACATTACAGACGATGCGTATGGCCACGGAAAATCTGAATATGAGCTGTGATTTTATCCGCTCAGAGGGTCTGAAATATGCTTACGATGATGATCTGCGGAAATATTTCCTGGGAATGTTCGAAGATAATCCCGTGGATAAGCTGAATTTCCTGACATCTACGAAGTCCAACCTTCTTTCGGTGCAGACCTCCAACCCGTTCATCAGCCACATGCACATTATTCCCAAGAAGGGAGTAAACCTTCTGTCCACTAAGCTTTCATCCGGTGTGGACGGTTTCCTTGATGAGTACAAGGAAGACGTGGCAAGCGGGGAAGGCAGAAGAAGTATCCCGCAGTGGATCGACAGTCATCCTGTACTGGATGAAAAGGTAACGGAGACCGAAAAAGATTATATTATGGCCTTCGAAATGATGAGCCAGTCGAACAATGCCTGCGTTGTCATCGATATCAAGCCTTCTGCTATTACGGATTTCATGGAAGAGATCGATATCGGAGACGGCAGTATCATCGGATTTGTAACTCCCGGAGGCAGAGAACTGGTTGTTGAGAATGTAGAAGAAGGAAAAGAAAGTGTCCTTCCGGAAGAGGGAAATGTATTCTCCGGACAGGAGTATTATACAGCTGTCATGGATGAGGCAGTAGCGGATGCAGGTACTGCGGAGGTAGATTTCCAGGGTGAGAAGTATCTTTTCATTTACAGCCACAGTGCAGATATCGGCTTTACCACCTGTGCACTGGTACCTATGAGAGTAGTGACCAGTCAGGCTACCGAGATCCGCAACATGACCATCGGTCTGGTGATCCTGGCATGTGTGATCGTAGTGATCGTAGGTATCTTTATCACTGCAGGTATTGAGAATAACATGAGACGCATTTCCAGAAAGTTCGGTGATGTGGCGAAGGGTGATCTGACGGTTACCGTATCTGCCAAGGGACATGATGAGTTCCAGGATCTGGCAGGCTCGGCTACCAACATGATCATGAATACGAAGAAGCTGGTCAATCAGGTAAGCAATGCTACCGGAGAACTGGAAGTGTCTGCACAGAACGTGGGACAGGCTTCTGAACTGATTCATGAGTATTCACAGGATATTACCCGTGCCATCGGTGAGATCAACGAAGGTATGGAAGAACAGTCCAGACATGCACAGGAGTGCGTGGAGAAGACCGATATCCTCTCCAATGAGATCCAGGAAGTCAGCCATGTGGTAGAACGTGTGGAGAAGCTGGTAGGCGAGACGGAAGGCATGATCAACAAGGGAATGGAGATCGTACAGGTACTGGGTGATCGTGCTGGCGAGACAACACAGATGACTGTGAAAGTGAGTGAGAGTATCGAATCTCTTCGCAAGGAATCTGAGATCATCAACAGTTTCGTAGCTACGATCACAGAGATCACAGAGCAGACCAACCTGCTGTCATTGAATGCTTCTATCGAGGCAGCAAGAGCGGGAGAGGCTGGACGAGGCTTCGCTGTAGTAGCAGAAGAGATCCGTAAGCTGGCAGATGATTCTGCAAAGGCAGCCGGCGAGATCCGCAACAATGTGGCCAACATTACAGCCCAGACCCAGAACAGCGTGGAGAGTGCAAGCCAGGCGAAAGCAATGGTAGAACTCCAGACCAAAGCTGTGGAAGAAGTGATCGCAGTATTCCGCGAGATGCAGGAGCGTATGGGCCAGCTGATCGAGGGACTGAAAGATATCGTGGTAAGCACGGAGAAGGCAGACGGTGAGCGTAGCGCTGCTGTGGCAGCCGTGAAGAATATCTCCGATATCATTGAGGAGACCGCAGGCAGTGCCGAGACCGTCAACGATGTGGCCAATAAGCTTCTGAACCATGTGGAGAAGCTGAGCACTACTGCAAGTGTACTGGATGAGAATATGGAAGGACTTAAGAACGAGATTTCCGTATTCAAGATCTGAGTATAAATAAAAAAGTAACATACAGAGGAGATCCGGGAGATGAGAGTCTCGGGTCTCCTTTTTTGCAAGCATGTTTTATTGCGGCAGCAGGAATGGTCACTTTTGAGAATGCATATATTTTCTGTGAAAGCGTGAAACGGACGGCTTGAAATGAAAAAAATACTGGCGGGAATTCTGATCTTTGACATGCTTCTGGGAATCTTGTGTCTGGCAGTGGGAACGGAACGATACGCAGAGCAGAAGTCATATGGAACCTATATAGAAACAGACACTGGCGTGTGCGGGACATCAGGAGAACCGAAAAAGATCGCGCTGACCTTTGACGACGGGCCGCATCCGAAGTATACGGAACAGCTTCTGGATGGATTGAAGGAGCGGGGAGTGGTAGCTACTTTTTTCGTGACGGGAGAGAATGCGGAGAATTACCCGGACATTATCCGGAGAGAACAGGACGAAGGACATCTGATCGGGAACCATACCTATAGTCACATACAGCTCACTTCCCGCAACCGGGAGACCTTTCGGGAGGAGTTGGTGCAGACCAATGAAATTCTCGAAGAAATCACAGGGGAGAAAATAAGCTTTGTCCGGCCGCCTTACGGCAGTTGGGACAAAAGCTTTGAGAAAGAACTGAATATGTTCCCGGTTCTGTGGAATATCGATCCTCTGGACTGGTGTTCCCACAATGCAGACTGTATTGCGTCCAAAGTGGTGGAGAAGGCGGGGGACGGCGATATTATTCTGATGCATGATTATTATGAGACTTCTGTCACCGCAGCACTGGAAGTAGTGGATATTCTGCAGAAAAGAGGCTTTCAGTTCGTAACGGTGGAGGAAATCCTGTTTGACTGAATCATTGTAAAACAAGAGCCACCTGAGTGATAAAATTCGCCGGATCCTTATGCTGGGGAGGACCTTCCAGATAAGTATGCCGTACCGTGCCTGACAGAGACAGATTCTGCACAGCTGCGTAGGCAGACAGTTCTCTACGGGCATCCGGGAGTGATTCGTAACAGCCGTGATAGAAGATGCCGAGAGCTTTCTGCTCCGGCAGATGCACCACATGTTCTCCCTTGCTGGCAGGAGGTACGGAGATACAACAGGTGAATTCTTCCGGATGTTCCAGATTGTACTCAATGAAAAACATCCGCTTACTGCTGTCGGAGCCGTACAGATGAATGGCTTCCATGAAGACCTCCCGCAGGAATTCTTTGCGTTCTTCCACTCCGTTAAAAGCCCCCTTGCGGCAGTACACCGTCTGGGCGGGGAGGGTAAGAAACTGTATCACGGAAGCAGCCGGGGACGCAGTACGTTGCTTTAACTTCTCGATACTCTGCGTCAGGCCGTCGCGTAAGGCTTCCAGACGTTCGATCAATGGTTCCAGATCCGTGGATCCATTATAATAGGAGGAGATCTCATCCAGGGACAGCCCTAAATTCTGCAGTACCCGGATGGAGCGGATCAGGGAGATGGAATCCGGGGTATAATAGCGATTCCCGGCAGTTCCTTCTTTTTTATCCGGAAGCAGGAGACCTTTGGCTTCGTAGTTCAATATGATTCTTCTGGTGATGCCGATCGCTTTGGAGACTTCTCCGATGGACATCAGTCTTTTTTCACTTTTTCCGTTTTCTTCGTTTGATGACATCAAAAATATGCCTTTCTCAAAATTATCCTTGCATCGTACATCGATGTACGGATATAATTATTGTAATAAGCGTAGAAAAACATGTCAAGACACATACGATAAAACGAATGAGCTGCATCGGTTTGTGCGGCAAAGGAAGAATCATGATAAAAGTAGCTTTTTGTGATGACGATCTGTCAGTACTTAAGGAATTAAGCGTTCTGATGGACAGATATCGGGTAGAACGGAATCAGGATATTATATATGCCTCATTTAACAGTCCGCTGGAGCT
>ERZ780207.3479-NODE-3479-length-10000-cov-2.914731_pt1 | contig 10000 bp, 2 predicted proteins | sample MGYA00510977_ERZ780207 | MGnify/ENA primary metagenome ERZ780207 (study PRJEB29588, sample SAMEA2151383) | human gut metagenome | biome: human gut; feature: human-associated habitat; material: faeces | place: Denmark | collected 2008/2010 ... | reverse complement strand
TTCCATTGAAACCGCTATTGATCGTTGTATTAATGAAGATATATTGCGTGATTTCCTGATAGAACATCGTTCGGAGGTGGTAAAAGTGGTTAAGCTAGATTATACATTCGACAGACAATTAATGTTAGAGCGAGAAGACAGTCGAGCGGAAGGCCGCGAAGAGGGACGAAAGGAAGGCCGTGAAGAAGGCCGCAAAGAAGGTCGCGAAGAAGGTCGCGAAGAAGGCCGCGAAGAAGGTCGCGAAGAAATGGCAAACGAAATGACAGAATTAGCGATTCATCTAATCAATGCCGGTCGAGCAGACGAAATCGAGAGATGTAAAGATTCTGTATACCGTAATACATTACTTAAAGAATTTCATTTAATATCGTAATTTACATCATGTAAATACGCCTCATCGGATAAACATTCTGCATAGCATTACTATCCGGTGAGGCGTTACTTTTTATTTCCTTATTCCATCTTAAAAAATTATTATTTTTTCAAAATTTTATCCAAATATTGTCCGGTATAACTCTTCTCATTCGTCGCAATCTCTTCCGGTGTTCCCGCTGCCACAACCATTCCTCCCTGATCGCCGCCTTCCGGTCCAATGTCAATAATATAATCTGCTGTCTTAATAACCTCTAAATTATGTTCAATAACAACAACCGTATTGCCGCCCTCAGATAACCGACGCAGAATCTCGACTAACTTATGCACATCCGCAAAATGCAGTCCCGTTGTTGGCTCATCTAAGATATAGATTGTTCGTCCGGTACTTCTACGGGACAATTCTGTTGCTAGTTTCACACGCTGTGCTTCGCCGCCGGAAAGTGTAGTCGATGGTTGTCCTAACCGGATATAGCCAAGTCCCACCTCCTTCAAAGTCTCAATCTTTCGAAGAATAGACGGAACATTTTGGAAGAAATCACACGCTTCATCCACGGTCATATCCAGAACATCATAGATATTCTTTCCTTTGTATGTTACTTCCAATGTCTCGCGGTTATATCGTTTGCCTCCACATACCTCACATGGAACATAGACATCCGGCAGGAAATGCATCTCAATCTTGATAATACCGTCACCTCTGCACGCTTCACAACGGCCACCGGATATATTAAACGAAAACCTTCCCTTCTTATACCCCTTTGCCTTGGCATCCTTCGTTCCCGCAAAGAGATCCCGGATCATATCAAATACACCCGTATAGGTTGCCGGGTTTGAGCGTGGTGTTCTTCCGATCGGTGACTGGTCGATATTGATCACTTTGTCAAGCTGATCCAATCCCTCAATACCGTCATGTTCGCCTGCTTTTACTCTGGCACGATTCAGTTCTTTCGCTAAATGCTTGTAAAGAATCTCATTTACTAAGGAGCTCTTACCGGAACCGGATACTCCGGTTACACAGGTCATAACCCCTAACGGAAATGGTACATCAATATTCTTCAGGTTATTCTGTCTGGCTCCTTTTACCGTAATCCATCCGGTTGGCTGTTTTCTCTCTGTCGGCACTGGAATCTTAATCCTGCCGGACAGATACGCACCTGTAATAGACTTCTTATTCTTCATGATCTGCGCTGCCGTTCCCTGCGCGACTACCTCACCGCCAAGCTCGCCTGCACCCGGTCCGATATCCACAATGTGATCTGCCGCAAGCATCGTATCTTCATCATGTTCAACCACAAGTACTGTATTACCCAGATCCCGCAAATGTTTCAGCGTAGCAATCAACTTATCGTTATCCCGCTGATGCAGACCTATACTTGGCTCATCCAGGATATATGCCACACCGACTAATCCTGAACCGATCTGTGTTGCCAGACGGATTCGCTGTGCTTCACCACCGGAAAGCGTTCCGGTCGGACGGTATAATGCCAGATAATTAAGACCCACATCCAAAAGAAAATGTAGTCTCGCCTTAATCTCTTTCAGGATTCCCCCGCCGATAAACTGCTGCCGTTCCGTCAGTTCCATATTGTCCAGAAATTCCACTAATTTATCAATTGACATCTTCGTGATTTCATAAATGTTCTTGCCGGCAATCGTCACCGCAAGAGACTCCCTCTTCAGACGCTGTCCTCCACAGTCATCACAAGGTGTGATTGTCATAAAGCTTTCATACTCTTCCTTCATGGAATCCGATCCTACTTCCCGATAACGCCGTTGCACATTGCGGATCAAGCCCTCAAATGCCACATCATAGATACCTTCACCCCGCTGCCCTTTATAATATACCTTCACCTCATGTCCGTTGGTTCCATACAGAATTACATTCCTAGCCTCTTCTGACAACTGATTAAATGGCGTACTCAGATCAAAATGATATTCCTTTGCCAATGCATCCAAAATGGCACGGGTATACGACTTCTTATCCGTACAAGACTGCCAGCCAAGTACCGCAATCGCACCATCTGCAATCGATATACTCTGATCCGGTATCATCAGATCCACATCAAATTCCATCTTATAGCCAAGTCCAAAACAAGTCGGACAGGCACCAAACGGGTTATTAAATGAAAAACTTCTCGGTTCAATCTCATCAATACTGATTCCACAATCCGGGCAGGAAAAGCTGGAACTCATGTTAATCGGCTGGCCACCGATCACATCCACTACCATAATACCTTCTGCCAACTTCATAACTGCCTCAATGGAATCATTTAACCGGCGTTCGATTCCCTTCTTCACAATCAGGCGGTCGACAACGATCGACACATCATGCTTCTTATTCTTATCAAGCGCGATCTCCTCTGACAGATCATATAACGACCCATCTACAATCACTCGTACATAACCGCTCCGCTTTGCCTGTGCAAGCACCTTCTCATGTCGTCCCTTTCTTCCACGGACAACCGGTGCCAGCAGCTGAAACTTCGTTCCCTCCGGCAGTTCCATGATCGTATCTACCATCTGATCAACGGTCTGTTTCTTGATCTCTTTGCCACACTGCGGGCAATGTGGAACACCAATTCTCGCATACAGCAGACGGAAGTAATCATAGATCTCCGTCACCGTTCCCACGGTAGATCGCGGATTGCGGTTCGTTGACTTCTGATCAATAGAAATTGCCGGGGACAGCCCTTCAATCTTCTCCACATCCGGTTTCTCTGCCTGTCCTAAAAACTGTCTTGCATAAGAAGATAACGACTCCATATATCTTCTCTGTCCCTCAGCATAAATGGTATCAAATGCAAGAGATGACTTACCGGAACCGGATAATCCGGTCAGCACCACTAACTCATTCCTTGGTATCTTAATATCAATATTCTTCAAGTTGTGCTCCTTCGCACCTTTGATCGTAATATATTGTTTCATGATGTATATCCTTTCTCAAAATCCGATGTCCTAACATTGCCGATAAGCACATATTTCAAGGAAGTAAATCCTATTATTCATGCTCATCTATTATTCTGACCGTAATTATAGCATTTCACGCAAAAAAAGTACAGAACAAATCGAATGTTTGTTCTGTACTTAAAATATACTAAGTAACGATATGATTCTATTCGTTTATCTCGCTATTTTACCTGAATCGTAATCTTCGCTTTCCTGCCGCTTCCATCCTTTGCAGTTGCCGTAATCTTAACTTTTCCTTTCTTGATTCCGGTTACTTTACCTTTTGCATTTACCGTTGCAATCTTTGGATTAGAAGAAGTCCACGATACTTCTTTACTGATTCCTTTTGAAGGTGAAAGCACTGCTTTGATCGTTGTCGACTTTTTAACCTTAATTTTCTTAGTCTTTGCGATCAGCTTCACTTTCTTGACAGCCTGTTTCATAACTGTAATTTTGTAAACTGCCTGAATAGAATCGTCCTCATCCGAAGTTGCCATAACAACAATCTTCCTGCCTTTGGCTCTCTTCTTCACGGAAACAACACCTTTGCTGTTGACGGTTGCATATTTCTTATCTGCGCTACGGATTGACCAGGTTACATCCCGATTATCCGCATTTGCCGGAAATACATTTGCTTTCAGTGCAATTCGCTTACCTGGTGCAACCTTCCTGGTAATACCCGTGATCGTAATCTTTGCCACATCTACCGGTTCATCATTATCCATGTCCTCATCAGAATCATTCTGCTTCGGATCTTTATCACCCTTCTGATCAGAATCCTGTGTTGCTTTTGCTAAAACCGTGATCCGGCAGGTTGCTTTCACACCGCTTCCATCTTTGGCAGTTGCTGTGATCTCCGCTATTCCTGCAGCTACCGCTGTTACGGTGCCATCTGTTACGGTCGCAACCTTTGCATTATTAGTTGACCATTGTACGGACGTATCAAATGCATCATCCGGTGTTACCGTTGCTGTCAATGTTGTATTATCACCAACAGTCAATGTTTCCGACGTGCTGTCTAATGTTATCTTAGTCACCAGAATTTTCTCATATGTTACTGTATAGGTTACAGCATCGGTAACCACCTGTTTTGTTCCAACCTCATATACTTTGCCCGATGCATCTTTCCATTTTCCGGCATAGCCTTTCTTTGCAGGAACCTTCGGCAATGTAACTTCTGTTCCCTTATACACTTTTTCTGAAGCCTTCACTTCATTTCCATCCGAATCAAGATATTTCACTTCATACTGTGTAAGCACCTGTCCGTTCTCATCTTTTGGCTCGGATGAATATATATCCTTATCTCCATCCGTGGATGAAATGTCATTATTACCAATCAGCGTAATATTTCCCGACTCAATTGGTTTTGTTTCTTTCGAAGAATCCTTTGGTACATCTGCCTTTACTGTTGAATCCTTGATCGTAACCTTATCTCCCTTGATTGCCGGAACATCTTTCTCACCGCTTACACTGATATTCGCATCCTTAATGGTAACAGAACCGGTTGCTTCAATCCTTCCGGAGCTTAGTTTACCATCTCCTGTAATTGTAACAGAGCCTTTGTCTGCCTTGATTCCGCCTTTGATTACAACATCATCTGTTGCGGTTCCGTCAGAAGCCTTGTCAATCTGAATATCAGTATTGACTGTATCATCCGTATTTGCAATCACCAGATCTTTGATCTTTGCATCCTTGAATATAATCTTAGCTATATTCTCTGCCTTAACCGTAATATCCTCATTGTTACCACAGATCGTATATGTTTTATCCTTTTTATCCAATGTCAGAACATTATCTGCCAATGTTGCAGTCTTTGTTCCGTCCTCATCCCGTAATGCGTCCATGTAGTTTGCATCTGTTGCCTTTGAGACATCAATAACATATGGATCTTTTACCAGCGTATAAACGTCTGTCCTGTCGGATACTGCTCCTGCTTTGTGCGTTGCTGTCTCGGCATATCTTGCCACAACAGAATATTTTGTAAATGCAGACAATCCGGTAAATGTTACTGTGCTTTCATCAGCCTTTTTCTGAATCCAGTCCTTATCCTTTAACAAATACTCTACACCATCTGCCGTCTTTACTGTAATGCTGTTTGAAGTACGTTTTACCAAAACCGGCTTCTTTGCTGTCTGGGTGCAATCTGCTTTTGCAACACTCACTGTTATGTCCTTTGTCAAACGAACATCTTCATCCTGGTCTAATATTCCATATTGCGTTTTGGCCGCATCATTCCATTCAAATATCATTGTTGCAGTCAAACTACCGGTTTCGATATCATTTTCATTTACACTTCTTTCTGGTTCAGCCCATGTAAATGTTCCATATTCCGTGGAACCTCCTGTCAATACGGCGTCACTTAACTTCTGACCATACACCAGACCGGATGCAGACGGGAATGTGATAGCCGGAAGTCCTGCACGTTTTACATTTACGGACACTTTCCGTGTAATCGTACCAGTCGTTTCCTCATATCCGGTCACCTTGCTAAATGTATAATTCTTCTTTGCCGTATCTGATAACGTCAGCTTCACATCACCCGAATAGATTCCTCTTTTCGGAGTGGCAGAAAGATCAACCCATGCAAACGTTCCGTACTCTGTAGAACCGTCTGTCAACGATGCCTTTGCTAATGAATCACCCACCTCGATATCGCCTGCGGTAGGGAATACCACATCTGTTATTTCTTTCGGTTTGACTGTCAACGTTCCGTTCACCGGTGTAATATCATAGTTATCATTTGTTCCTGTTGTAACCTTAATCTCATATGTACCTGCATCTGAATCTGTCTTTGCAGATGTAGATAATGTGACATCTATACTGTCTCCCTTTATCAGATTTCCAGATGTGATCTGATAGGTCAATTGCGGGTTGGCATTTCCATATGTCTTTTCTTTATTGTCTGCCGTAATGGTAATCGCTCTCTTACTAACATTTACTGTTACCGGAATGCTTAACTCATTCTTGCCATATGTAACCTTAATATTGTCTGTATATGCTCCGGCTGCAAGTCCTGTTTTCGCCTGCACTGTAAGCGTTGCATCCGCTCCGGCTGCAATCGCGGAAACCGCTCCCGTCAAGGTGAATGCACTTGCGGAACCTTTTTCCATTGCGATTGTGGTATTTGCATCTGCATTTCCCTTATTGGTAATCACAACACTTGCTGATGAACCCGTCGTATATCCATACTCTAATTCGTCACAGCTTATAGATGTTGATTCTGCTACAAGTTCTGCCTTTGGCGCTGCTGTTACTGTTACTGTACACGTTGCCATTAATGCTGTACCATCTTTTGTTGTTGCTGTAATCTCCGCATCGCCTGCCGCTTTTGCAGTTACTTTTCCTTCTGTGTCTACTGTAGCAACTTTTTTATCAGAAGATGTCCAGGTTACTTTCTGGTTTGCTTTTGCCGGAGTTACGGTTGCAGAAAGTGTTGCCGTTTTTCCTTCTGTTAAAGATAAGGTTTTTGGAGTTACTGTAATGGCAGTTGCTTTGGTAGTAGTGGAAGATGTTCCATAATATTTGGTCACACCCACAGCACTGATCTCCTCTGCTGAAGCAAGTTCCTTGCTAAGCGTGACATCCTTCTTTGCATAAGATAAGTATGTTGTATCACTGTCCTTACTTATAAGATACAATCCTGCTGCAGAGCCTACTAATCCCGCATTGTAATCCAATGCCACCTCATTACAATAATAATCCTCCTGTTTATCATAATACTGTCCGCCTGAACCAGGTCCTCCAACTAAAGCTCCCAACAAAGTATAATGATTCTCATTATATACTTTATCACCTGTCGAATTCGATGCCGCACGATGATGTGGATATTTGCTGGAATTCTCATTGTATCCTACAATATAGCAACGTTTATTTGGATTGTCGCCAATCATATAATTCATCTGACTGATTGCCCAATCTTTAAATGTGGATGTTCCCATCAGCTTATCATACACCAAACCCGTAAACTGCTCTGCCGCACTGTACCGACATGAACCCCAATCCGATACACAGTTAAATACGCCATCTATTTTTCCCTTTTGTGTACATACTTCTGTAATACTTTTCAGCTTTGCACTATCCTTCTGCAACATACAAGCCATTGCTCCGGAATTTGCCCAATCAAGAACCCAATACTGATTAACACCATTGTTTCCGGACTCTTTGTATTCATTATATACTGTATTATAAGAAGAATCTCCGGTTGCGACCATCAATGCACTTGCTGCTAATGCAAGATCATCACCATAAGAGTCCGAATTATAATATCCGCCTGCCCCCTTTGTTGCACATGCCTTACTGTTCTTCTGCACAAACGCATACAGATCCTTTGCGACCTTCAGATCTTCTGCATTTCCAAAATTCTTATAATTCAAAGCCAATGCTGCAATTGCCACGCTCACTTCATCTGTTGCCGGATTCGATGCATCTGCAAAAAATGCCGGTCTTTCTAAACCATCCTGATTTTCCGGAGCACTCCATATTGCATGATCTGATCCACCATCACCAACCTGATAGCAGAACGCAATCACATCATTTCCCTCATACACTGTACATCTCTTAAAATAATCACAAAAGTAATCCGTAATAGTCTTCAAATGCTCTGTCTGACCCAACTCCTCAAATGCGTCCTTGAACTGATAATAACTCATTCCAAGCATAGATGCCGCATATCCCTGTGGCAGACCAAATTTCACATGATCTCCTGCATCATGAAAGCCACCGGAAACATCTAGCATATATGTTTTACCATTATTGGTGTACGTTACACTGGAATCCTTCTTTGTATGGCAATTACCCCGCCAGCTAAGCGCACATTTGCCTTCCAGATTACCACACATATTGGCATCATAGAAATACAGGCTCTCCTGTAATACTTTCGCATAATTATATTCTACATCCAAATCCTTATTGGTGCTGGAATCCGGAGCAGAACCACTTCCTGATCCACCAGAACCACCGTTTCCACCTGTTTCATCATTTGTATCTCCATTAGAGTAATCATAGGAAGATGATGTACCCTTGTTATAATATACCTCTTTTACCTGAATACTACTTGCATCTACACATTCTCCGGAGAATCCACCTCCCGGAATATCATTCTGCATCGTACCGGTAGAAAGAACCGCATTCTTACCTGTCTGCATTGGATACATATAGATAGTATCTCCATTTGCTACAAATGTTGCATTCCAACACTTAAATTTGCTCGCTGTTCCGAACGGAACCTGCAATACCACAATCCAATCACAAATGGATGATCCCGAATTATTGTTAATTGTCATGTCAAACGATGACCAATCCCCGGTAGGTGCTTTTTGATTTGTAAGAGTTGCTGTCACTTCTGACGAATAATCTCTCGATGTACCAAAATCGGAACTTTCTCTGCCACCGGAAGATCCTCCGCTCGTCCCGCCTAATACCAATTCTGCGTTCTTAATCTGATAGGTAATGCTTGATACATTTTCAAACTGAAAACCAAAATTATATAACTGGGCAGAACTTGTATAATACTGTGTCAAATCCAATTCAACTGTCTGCTCCCCGGAGCCGGCAGATACATTTGCCCATTGACCTTTCCATAAGCCTTTTGCATTGATAAATGCCTGCGCTCCTACTGTAGACGATTCACTCGCTGTTGCACTTGTAACCTCAAATGTAATGCGCAGTTTAGTAACTCCTGCACTCTTCAAGTCCGCAATACTGCTATATCCACCATTACCCAGATCAAGGCTCACCTGGTTACTTGTATTACCTGTTTCGGTAACACTTCCGGCTGTATAGGTAAGTTGCTTTGTCGTCTCCGCCGCCTGTGCCTGTCCCCCAGGCACCATCACCAGACTCCACACCATAATAAATGCCATTATCCAGGCAGTTATCCGCTTTCCTTCTCTTTTCATAACATCCTCCTTTTCATAACCCGTTGTCATTTTGTTTTCTTGTTTACAACCGTCCACTTACCCTTCTTCGTTCCATTTCCTTTTCGATATGCACGAATTCTTATGTAATACCGTTTGTTGCTTTTTAATTTCTTGCCATTTATCTTTGAAATTGTCTTACTCGATTGTCCGGCTTTCACCTTATAAGTCTGCTTTCCCTTAAAAGATTTATTTGCTGCAATCTGTATCTCATAACCGGAGGCTTTTGCCTGTTCCGACCATTGTAAAGTCAGCTTCTTCTTACCGGAACGCACCGTTACCCCCTTTACTTTTGCAATCGTACTTTTGTTTCCCGTTAACAATACGGTCTCTTTTGAGGAAGTCCTGGATACCTGATATGTCACCTTCTGATTATCCGGCTTAGATGTCTTATCTGCAGCATCGTAACCAAAACATTGTACCCAATATGTATAACTCTTTGTCTCGAAACAACCAATTCCAATTGACGAATATCCTTTATTCAAAATATTGGTCTTATGTCCTTTCGAATTCATCCATCCGTTCATCACCGCCTGAGGATCACTATAACCCATCGCAATATTCTCACCATAAGACTTCTTGCTAACCGAAAAACAATCCGTTCCATTCGGTCTCATATGATCAAAGGAAACCTCTAATTCTGCTGCCCGAAGCATTGCTGCCTCCAACAGCTCCTCATCCATTGTCAGCTTACTCCGACCAGCCTTCTTTCTCTCCTTGTTGACAATCTCAAGCACCTTATATGCATAATCATACCGCTGCGT
>ERZ780207.3476-NODE-3476-length-10008-cov-4.166583_pt1 | contig 10008 bp, 7 predicted proteins | sample MGYA00510977_ERZ780207 | MGnify/ENA primary metagenome ERZ780207 (study PRJEB29588, sample SAMEA2151383) | human gut metagenome | biome: human gut; feature: human-associated habitat; material: faeces | place: Denmark | collected 2008/2010 ... | reverse complement strand
TATCCGATATTATCTTACAAAACTTCCCTTTCGGATCTTTGAAAAACAGCCGCGGCAGGATTTCTTTCAGAATCATTGACAACCATCCGCAAGGATGATATACTACCCATGCTGAAACATATGTGCTGAAACAGAACATTTGCGTTGCAACCTAGAAATGCAAGGGAGAATGCTATGGATTATGAAGAATCACTGATGACCAAGGCGGCATGGTACTACTATTTTGAGGAAATGACCCAGCAGCAGGTGGCCCAGCTCATGGGCATAAGCCGGATGCGGGTCATCCGCCTGCTGGACAAGGCCCGGCAGACCGGCATCATCCAGTTCAAGCTCCGCAAGGACGTGGTCTGCCCCCATTGCCACGGCACGGGTGCCGAGGGCGGCAGCGCTCCCGAGACCTGCCCCAACTGCCACGGCAGCGGCATGGAGATCCGCACCCAGCAGAGCATCTTCGGCATGATGCAGACCCAGACCACGTGCCACGTCTGTGGCGGCGAGGGCAAGGTCATCAAGAACAAGTGCAAGGAGTGTGACGGATCGGGTGTCGTCAAGGGCGAGGAGGTCGTCGAGATCCACATCCCCGCGGGTGTGGCCGAGGGCATGGTCGTCAACGTGCCGGGCAAGGGTAACATGGGCAAGCACAACGGCATCGCGGGCGACATACAGGTCTATATCGAGGAGGAGCCCAACGACACCTTCGTGCGCGACGGCCAGGACGTGGTCTATAATCTCCTGCTCGACATCCCCACGGCCACGCTCGGAGGCGAGGTGGACATACCGACCATCGACGGGTCGAGCGTGAAGATCAAGATCGAGCCGGGCACGCAGCCGGGCAAGACGCTCCGCCTCCACGGCAAGGGTCTGCCAGCCGTCCAGGGCTATGGCAACGGCACGGGCGACCTCATCATCCAGGTGAGCGTCTTCATCCCCAAGACCCTCAACAAGGGGGAGCGCAAGGCCATGGAGAGCTTCCGCGAGAGCGAAAACTTCACGGGCGACAACCATACCAAACGGTCGATCTTCGAACATTTCAAGAAACTCTTCGGATAAGTCCGAAACGATTCAAGAGGCGCCTCGTGTCTTTCTCACGGGGCGCTTCGCTTTTTTTTCTCATAGCGCTTCGTAGAAGCTTTTTTACAAGTATTGCTTCGGTCAAGCGCACATCAACCAACAACGTTCTTCGCATAAGCACGCAACAATGAACTACAAGGAGACAGTAGAATATCTTTTCAACAGCACCCCCGTCTTCGAGCACGTGGGCGCCACGGCCTACAAGGACGGCCTGGACAACTCCCACGCCCTCGACGCCCATTTCGGCCATCCCCACACGCGCTACCAGACCATCCACGTGGCGGGCACCAACGGCAAGGGCTCCTCTTCCCACACCCTCGCCTCCATCCTCCAGGCCGACGGCTACAGGGTGGGCCTCTACACGAGTCCTCACCTCGTGGACTTCCGCGAGCGCATCCGCGTCAATGGCGTGATGATGCCCGAGGAGTATGTGGTCGATTTCGTGCGGGAGGAGCGTAGTTTCTTCGAGCCGCTCCACCCCTCGTTCTTCGAACTCACCACGGCCCTGGCCTTCAAGTATTTTGCCGAGCAGGAGGTGGACATCGCGGTCGTCGAGGTGGGCTTGGGCGGCCGCCTCGACTGCACGAACATCATCACGCCCCAGCTCTCCATCATCACGAATATCTCCGTGGACCACACGCAGTTTCTCGGCCACACGCTCCCCGAGATAGCCCACGAGAAGGCGGGGATCATCAAGCCCCACGTGCCGGTCGTCGTAGGCGAGGCCGTGGCCGAGACGCGCCCCGTCTTCGAGGCGAAGGCGCGCGCGTGCGGGAGTCCGATCTTCTTTGCCGAGGACCGTCCCGAGATCCTTGCGGCCCACGACACGCCCGAGGGGCGCCAGTATGAGACGCGGTCCTTTGGCACGCTCCTGGGCGACCTGCGTGGCGACTACCAGACGCGCAACGCCAACACCATCCTCACGTCCGTCTCCCAGCTTCTCTCCCGTGGCACGATCCGCCATCCCGAGAGCATCCGCGAGGGCTTCCGCTCGGTCTGCCGACGCACGGGACTGATGGGCCGCTGGCAACCGCTCCCGGGCCATCCCCATGCCGTCTGCGACACGGGCCACAACGTGGCGGGATGGCAGATGCTGGCTCCCCAGATCATGGCCCAGCCGGCCCGCAAACGCCGCCTCGTCTTCGGCATGGTGGACGACAAGGACCTCGCCCACGTCATGGAGCTCCTGCCCCGCGAGGCCACCTACTACTGGACGCAACCCTCGACCCACAGGGCCTTCCCTGCCGAGAAAGTGGCGGAATGCGGACGGGCCCACGGCCTCCACGGCACCCTCCATCCCTCCGTCGCCGAAGCTTACCGCGCGGCCCTGGCCGAAGCCGCCCCCGACGACTTCATCTTCGTGGGTGGCTCCAGCTATGTCGTGGCCGACCTCCTTGCCAGCCTCCAGGAGAAACCATAACAGCCTGCTGCTGACGAGAAACACAATAAGGACGCTTCGCCTTGGGTGCGCATTCCTTTATGCCCACGTAGATTCAGCGGGAAACGTGTCCGAGGCGAAGCGTTGTTACTTGTTGTTTCCCTTGCAGCAACCCTTGGTCTGCATGGGCCTCGAAGAGGCGATATCCTGGCGAAGCGTTGTTCATTGTTGTAAAGGTTGTTCAAGTTGTTTTCCCATGTGTCCACGTAGACTCAGCAGGAAACGTGTCCAAGGTGAAGCGTTGTTCATAGTTGTTTCCCTACAAGCAGCCTTTGGTCTGCATGGGCCTCGAAGAGGCGATGTCCTGGCGAAGCGTTGTTAATTGTTGTAAAAGTTGTTCAAGTTGTTTTCCCATGTGTCCACGTAGATTCAGCAGGCGAAAATGTCGGAGACAAAACTTACCGCTATTATGATGTATGAGAAAAGCGCGGCTTGTCGATAATCGGCAGGCCGCGCTTTTGGGTTTCGCCCCCTCGGTCATGAGGGGGATGGATGCGTCATGGGGGGATTAGCCCGTGATCTCGTCTTTGAGATGGAACGGACTGTTCACGTCCTCGGTTTTCTCCTCATAGATGTCCATGCGATACTCCTTGTTGACCTCGGGGTCCCACTTCATGCCGGGGGCCGAAGCCGCGAGGAGGCTGTTGGCAGAACTGCATTTCACGATCGTGATGGCCGGGGCCACATATTTTTTCTTGCTCATAAACTGATTCTACTGATTGTTGTTTTGATGCTTGACTTTTCTTACTTCACTACCATCTTCTTGCCGTTGACGATATAGACGCCCGGCTGCACACCCTGCAGGCTGCTGAGGCGCTGGCCCTGGAGGTTGAAGATCTTGAGCTCGCCCTGCTGCTCGGCAGAGGGAGCGGTCTCCACGCCCGTGAGCTCGCCCTGACCGAAGCCGAAGCTGAGAGTGGTCTGGCTCTGGCTGGCCGAGGCCCAGGTCGGGGTGAGCCAGCAGCGATAGCCCTTCATGTAGTGTTCTTTCTTCAGATGGTAGAGGTTGCCCGCGTTCCAGCCGTAGTCGCCAATGGCGAGGGACTGATGATTGTCGTAGCCGCCCTTGAAGAGGAGGCTCTCAAGGCCCTGATTGTTGGTGATGGATGTGCTGAATTTAAAGTCCTCGGTCGAGGGCATGCCCATCGTCTCGTCGTAGGTGAAGCTGACGCCTACGCCCTCGGTCGTTTTCCTCACCATATAGATCTCGCCCGTGATCTCGCCTGCATCTGTCGTGGATTCTTTTTGGTTCTTATGGCTTGTGACGAATTCGGCATCCACCCAGATGATATAGGGCTTGTGGGCCTGGAGATAGATGTTCTTGCCTTCGACGAACCTCTCCTCTGCCGCCTTGAATCCGATGACGAGATTCTGATTGTCCTGATAGACCTCGCTGGCCTCGGAGAGCTTGGCCGTAGCGCCAAAGGCTTCCTCAAACTGCGCCTTGGTGAGGTTGACGGGCAGGATGACGGAGTTCCACTTGCCGGGGACGAACGTGCGTTTGAAGTACATCGTCAGGTTCTGCTTGTATCGCTTCCCGCTCTTGTCGGAGATGTGTACGTCCTCGTCGAAGACGATATCGTGCTTGCAGTCCTCGCTCGGCATTTCCGTGTCGGGCGTGCCGTCGCCATCCGCGTCGTTGCGGAGCAGAATGCCATAGACCTTCAAACCTTCGGCTATCTGCAAGGCTGCGCCCTGGGTGATGCTCACCTCGTCGTAGTCCTTGGTCGGGGTGAGGACAATGAAGCCCTTGTCGCCACGGGTGATGAGGTTGGCGCCGAGGATACTCCAGTCGCTAAAGGTCTCCACCACGTCGGAATCGTCCGTCTTCTGAGAATCCTCAGATCCCTGCTCGTCCGCCTTGTATGCCTTGGCTGGATCGGCAGCAGCTTCTTTCTTCTTATAGGTCTTGACGACGATGCCGCTTCCCAGATCTACACCCACGCCCAAGGCAGCCTGATTGACCACCACGACAAGCTGCTTGTTGCACGTGGCCGTGACGCCCAGCTTCACGGCAAGTATGGAACCCTCTCCTGCTCCCACGCCCATCGGGAACGTCGTGCAGGTCTCGAGCGAGCCGTCGATACAGTTGGTGAGGTCCTTCATGCCATTGCCTGCTTTCAGCACACCTGCCGACTGGGTGCGGTCGGCATTGATGCTGGCGCCATTGTTGTCGAAGGAAACGATCTCGGCTCCCTCGGTCGGGTCGTCGAGGATGGCGTCCACGTCGGCCGTATAAGCGTAGTAGATGTTCATGACGCTGAGTTTGGCACCCAGCAGGCCATCGGAGTAGAGACGGATCTCGTCAAACTTCGTGCCCTCGGGCACTTTGATGGAATATCTCAGCTTGTGGGTGTCCTCGCTACCGATCAGCTTGGCCGCAATGGCTGCCGTATTGATTTGGTGGCCCACCTCTTTGCCTTTATAGTAAATTTTCACGTTCATCAGTTTGAGGACGTCAGCCGTGAGGGCGCTACCCTTGGCCGTCACGACAAAACCAGCCTGGAGGGCCTTGCTGCCGTCTGAGATCATTCCCTCCGTCTTCTTGATGCTGCAGAGGTAGGACTCGCCGAGAGAGACGCCACCAAAATAGGAGGCGAAGCTATTGAGTTTGGAGGAAAGGATGTTGGCCGAGTTTTTGACGATGGAGAGGATATTGAGGCCGAAACTGCTGCCGTCGCCCAGCTCGTAGGCGGGCTTGGCGGGTTCGGTATTGACGAGGGCCATCTCCTTCTTCTCTACCGGCTGGTTGTTTCCACCATAATTGATAGTGATCTGCTGAGAGCAGCCGTCCGTATTCGTCAACTTCATGACGACCGTCGCCTTGGCGCCATTACCCTCCAAATAGGCTTTTGACTTGCTGAAATCGAGGGTATAGTTGGCCGCGTCAAACGTCACATTATTGTCGGTAGAGCTGACCATCTCCCAAGAGGCCTTGGGATAGTTTTTCTTGTCCCAGTTGAGCTCATACTTCTCCTCGCAGCTGCAAATGTCGAGAGTGGCGGTCGGGCTCATGGTGCATTGGTGGCCAGCCGTGGTGGGCTTGGGAATGACAAAGGCATATTGGGCAGTTGAAACCACGCCAAATTTTAGTCCCTCTACCTGTATTTTTATGCCCGAGAATGCACATGGAGCTTTGATGGAAATCTTTCTTTTGCCTCCACCCAAGTCGAGAGACAGCACCTGTGTACTTAAGGCCTTCTCGTAAATTTTATTGCCGTTTCTATCAAGAAGGGTGAGGACAGGTGTGTCGGCTACAGACAGCAAAGAGGTGATAATATATACAAAACCAGCCTCTGTTCCCTCGGGGAAAGTTTCGCCCGTGGATTTTTTATCTTTGGCCACCACTTGCGCATAACCCGCGCCTACACTAGCGATGATGCCCAAGGCTGACCCATTGCTGGTGTCGTCATCTGTTAGGTTTTTAGCAAGAGCGTCGCTCGTCTTCGGGGTCAGTTGTATGTTGGTATTGAAATAAGAATCGTATTTTTTAATGGCAGATTTCGTCAAAGTGTACTCGCCATCCCCTACAAAGGCATAGTAGATCTTAAGTCCTTTGACGGCTGACACATTGAGGCCGCTTTGACCGACAAGAGCTATCTCGTCATAGTCCTCCGTAGGCTGCTCTTGGGCAACAATATCCATGGTGCTACCCAAACCGATATCGCCCACGGCGAGATTAAGCACGGAGAATCCTCTCTGCTCTATCTTGGAATCCTTGAGAAATTTGCCATCCTTGTAAAAATAGATATGATAGCTGTTCTCCAACACATTAAGTTTCAGCACACTTGACTCCACCGAAATTTTGAAGCCAGCCTTGGTATCCTTGTCGAAATAGTGCTTCATGTCCTTGACGGCCACGATGGGCGATCCGGCAAGGAGCGTGACGTCTGCCACGCCAGGCAGGTCGCAATAGTTGTCAAGGTTTTCGTCACACAGGTTGGAGAGGCCCTTGATGCCCGTTCCGACACTCACGCCATCGGGGAAACGGCTGACCATACAGTTATGGCCCACGAGGGCCATACGGGTCTTCAAGACTTGGCGGGAGTCAGCAGGGTTTACCCCCCCGTTCATAATACGTGTTTGCCTGACCTACCGCCCGAAGTGGTAGCAGCAAAACGAGAGCGGCCAAAATCATGGCTGCCTTGTGAATTTTTAACTTCATCATGCGTTAGAAAAATGTATAAATAAATTATCTCTATTGTTGATCACTTGCTCAAAGAGATTCGGCCCATTCCGACCGTTGTCGGAAAGCTATAGAGAAAATGGCATTTTGGGCGCCCTACGGTTCGGGTATGGTTTGGGAAGGGTGACCACAAGCATTCTTCTATGTACCGATTCACACTCATTCCACAGACGTGAACGATGTTATCTTAAATTACGGGTACAAAGTTACTAACAATATTTGGAATAACAACAAATTATCGAGTACTTTTTTCAAATTCAGAAATGGCAAAAAACTCCCCAATCGTGTTTGTAACGGCCTAATGGATAGGGAAATGGGGGCTGAAAGCGAAATCAAGTAATCGAACTAAGCAAGGCCTTAGGATGTAACGTTTTATGATACTAAAAGAAAAACACAAGAGTAAGAAGGCACTGGAAAAATCGAACAAGAAAAAGAAAAAAAGCAAAGAGTAGGTTGCAAAAAGGAAAGCAAGAATAGCAAATAAGAGAAAAAGAACAAAAGAGCATGATGCGTAATGTAAAATAGATAATATACAAAAGTTCTCTAAAAATAACACAAATCTATATACAGGACTACATACAGAACAGGTTCTCCATCCTCGTGTCGCGCCCCTATCTTTTACGAACTTTTTTTTGATCCATCCGAGATTTGGAGCAAAAGATGGCCTTTGCTGCCAGAAAATGCCACCTGGCTGAGTATGGAAAACAACAAGCAACGCTTTCGATAAGCCATGCGCAGAAGCGAGCTCGTTCATGTTTTGCCATGGCGAGAAAGAGTGCCATGAAATGGAACAGCTTCGCCAGGACAACCAGCAGGAAACGTGTTCAAGGCGAAGCGTTGTTACTTGTTGTTTCCCTTGCAGCAACCCTTGGTCTGCATGGGCCTCGAAGAGGCGATATCCTGGCGAAGCGTTGTTCATTGTTGTAAAGGTTGTTTGAGTTGTTTTCCTTTATGTCCTCGGGATTTCCTCTCAAGGCAAAGGGAAAACTATATGCGGGTTTATGGGTTTTCCCTTGGCCGCACGAGCGGGGAATCGTACTTTTGCAGCAGAAAACGAGTAATAACCCTCAAAAGAAAGTCTGGATTATGAAACGTATTTTTTTAGCAACCGTAGCCGCCCTCGTCGTGATCGTCTCCGCCTCGGCCCAGCGACTGGCCGACGTACGAGTGGAAGCCACGGTCATTACCGACAAGATGATAGCCGAACTGGGTATCGGACCGGGCTACCGCAACAGCATCCTCAACATCAACCTCGCCTACCTCAACAGCATCAATAGCTATCGCGACATCGACTCCTATGGATGGGAGCGCCGCAACCGCGAGATACGCCGCTACCTCTCGCCCGGACAATGGCGCAAATACTGCAACACATACTACTTCTACCGCCCCATCGGCTGGCAGAACCGCGCCTACGTCCACCATATATATAGGAGATACCCCACCTGTCGACCGGGCTACCACCATCGCCCGCGCTACGACCGAGGCCACGGCCACCATCGCCCGCGCTTCGACAAGCATCATGGCCGTCCGGGCAAGCACGACCAAGGCTATGGCCGTCCAGGCAAGCACCACAAGCACGACCGAGGCTATGGCCGACCGGGCAAGCACGACAAGCACCATGGTCGCCACGACAAGCACGACAAGCACGGCAAGCATCACAAACACGACAAGCACAATCGCGATTAGCCGCCCCTGCCCCATATAGACCCCCAATCTATATTCCCCTATCTGTAAATGATCACCCCCCGAGCGATATAGGACCTTCCCAAGAAGTCTCCCATATCGCTTTTCTCTTGCCCCCCCCAGGGCGAGGAGGGCCGAGGCATGAGAAGACCATATCGGCCTATTGGAATATTGGAATACTGGAATTTTGGAATATTGGAACATTGGAATACTGGGATATTGGGATATTGGGATATTGGGATATTGGAATGTCGGTCAATTGGAATACTGGGATTTTGAATTACTGGAATACTGGGATACTGGAAATATTGGAATAACGCATTCGATAGTCATGCGCAGAACCGAACTCGAACGAGTTATGCCATGGCGGGAAAGGGTACAATAATAATGGCGGGAAAAGGGTACAATAATAATGGAACCTATAAGTATAGGCCCCAAAGCAATGCTCTGGGGCCTACATTTACAACCTGTTTCGGAAATATCTGCCACAATGATACTTGAATATGATCATCTTTTCTTTCTCTTCATAGGAGGTCTCTTTGCCATTGCGTATCTGATTCTCTCTGCATGCTCAGCATTTGAGCCGGGAAGATTTTCAAAATCCACGAAAGTACCCAAAGGGCAAATCTTCTCACAACCATCTTTCTCCTACATCTGGTAAGTCTGGTATGCTCTCATGAACCTCCTCCGGTTCGTCATGCTCCTTGAATTCTGTGGCGATACTAGCCCGCTCTTTTTCGGTCAACGATTCAACATAACCCTTGCCATAGACATCATCCAAGGTATATTCCGTGGCATGCATGTAGTTGTACTTCGCCAAGGAGACGGTCTGATTGTTCTCGTCCAACACGCAATCTTTCTTCATATACTTTTTCATCTTTTTGGGCAGCGGTCTTGGACGGTTCCTATAATACAGATTGATGCAGCCATGATACGCTGTGGCAAATAGCATAATAGGAGCTGCCAATGGGCTAAATAGGACGATGAGCAGATGCTCCCAAAAGGTAGTCTTTTGCTTCATCATTTTGCGATAAGCCACTTGTCCGTTTATATGTGCAAGCACATATACCAAAACGCAACATACTATCCAGTAAAGTGCAACGATTACCCAAATATTCATGATTTTCACAATTTATACGGTTCTCACTTCTATTAATTTACAGCATCTATCCATGACATCCCTGAGATTCTCTGTCCAAAGAGAGAGAATGGCAACGTTTTGCTATATCTCCAGGAATGGGATACACACAGGCTGCTATGGCACATGGCATAGCGCCTAACATTTTTACCTTTTCCATACTTTTAAAAAATCATTTTTTAGGACATATTATAGCCCTAATACCATTCATCATTTTCCCAAAAAAGGTCTTTGGCCTTTCGGGGCCTTCTGCCGCTTCGTTGTCTTCTGAAGATACTTGCTCCTGGCCAGCCTCCTGCCATTCCTTGCCTTCCGCTTCCTGGCTATCGCTGGGAGAAGAAGTATCGCCAATCTTGTCCCGAGCAGTTTCAGGCTCTTCCCCTGACTCTTCTTCCGACTCAAAATAGTCAAAGCGCTTATCCTTTATAATACTTTTATTCAAGTTTCGCAAGTTAATAAAATATAACGTAACTACCTAAAACAAAAGGGTAT
>ERZ780207.3475-NODE-3475-length-10012-cov-2.393693_pt1 | contig 10012 bp, 7 predicted proteins | sample MGYA00510977_ERZ780207 | MGnify/ENA primary metagenome ERZ780207 (study PRJEB29588, sample SAMEA2151383) | human gut metagenome | biome: human gut; feature: human-associated habitat; material: faeces | place: Denmark | collected 2008/2010 ... | reverse complement strand
CCCATCGGTGTATCATAATCTTGGCGTGGCCTGCTGCAGACTGTTCCGGTTTGAAAGTGGAGCCTCTTATCTGAAGAAGGCATATGAGCTTTCTGGGAGGGAGGAGTCCGGGATCCAGTATCTGGAAGCACTGCGTGAGCAGCTGACAGAGGCAGACTATGTTTCCTTTATTGCAGACCATAGAGAATATTATGAATTGTCCATGAAGGTGGAAAAGCTCTATGAGATGGCAAGAGGACAGTTTGAGGCAACAAGGGAAAACCGTATGCTGTCAGCACTGAAGATCTACAGGGATGAGGGAAACACAGGCTCCTATTATGAAGAGATCGACAAGATCATAGCAAGACTTAAGGATGATTACCGGGCAAGTGTGGCACAGTAGGCAAGGAGAGTATATGAGCTTTTTTGATAAGATATTTCCCTGGAGAAAGAACCAGGAAGACCCCATGTATGAGATCGATGACTGGAATGAGATTGTCTACGACCGGGATGATCTTCAGATCAACGATAAGCAGCAGAGAGAGGATTATATCAAAGGGTGTCTCGAACAGATCGCAGAGGCATCTACAGAGCTGGAAAACCTGAAGCATGAGTATAACATGGTCACCTCCTATCTGAAGGACATGGAGGAGATCGAATCACTGCCGGAGGAAGAGATGCTTCTTCTGCAGAGCTATGCCCGAAGGATCGAAGAGCTTTCCGATAAGCAGTCAGACTATGCCAGAAGAGAACGGAAGCTGGATGAGGCAAAATACCGTCAGATGGAGCGGATGGAGGACGAAGTCCAGGAGGGCTGTGAGAAGCTTCTGAAAGCAGAAGAATATCAGGAACTGATCAAAAGGGATCTGAAAAGACTGGATGGAGAAAAGCAGGCCTACCAGTACAGAAAGGCAGAGCTGCAGCACATTCTGGAGGATTCCAGAAGCATGGCCATTATCTGTACCATAGCTGTGATCATCTGTATTTTGGTACTGCTGATCCTGCAGTATGGCTTTTCCATGAATACAGGGATCGGCTATGTGGCAGCGGCAGCACTCGGGGCGGCAGCGATCACAGCAGTTTTTCTCAAGTACAACAATGCTTCCGAGGAACTTTCCAGAGTGGAAAACGGGATCGGAAGGATCATAAGACTTCAGAATACAGTAAAGATCCGGTACGTGAACAATACGCACCTGCTGGATTATCTTTATATGAAATATCAGGTCAGCAGTGCCAGGGAGCTGCAGAAGGATTATCAGGATTATCAGCAGGAAAGAGAAGAGAGGGAGCGCTATTACAGTGCAGAGAAGGATCTGGATGAATGTCAGAAGGATCTGATCCATGAGCTGAGAAGATTTCAGATACAGCAGCGCTTGTAATCTGCTCGATTCCGTATTTTTCGAAGGCTTCCATAAGGAATACTCTATGTTCGTGGATTACGTCTGGTCCGATCGCATCTCTCATCTCGATAACAGATACTTCATGTCCCTGTTCAGCAAGGAAATCTGCTGTCTCGGCACCTACCATACCTCCACCTACAACTAAAACTTTATGTCCTACCGGACGTGTTCCTTCCAGGCAGTCCACACCATATACGATATCAGGATTATGGATACCTTTGATAAATGGAAGAACTAATGTTTCAGATCCTGTTGCGAGGATAACAGCATCCGGTGTATCTTCTTTTAACATCTGAGCTGTTACTTTTGTGTTCATCTTGATATTTACGCCGGCTTTTTCGCATTTTACGATATAGCTTCTGATCATACCTGTGATGTCACCTTTTCCCGGCGGGTAAGCAGCCAGTCTCATGTTTCCGCCAAGTTTATCTGTTGCTTCAAATAATGTTACATCATGTCCACGTCTCTTAGCTGTGAATGCTGCACACATACCTGCTACACCGCCACCGATAACGTATACTTTCTTTGCTTTTTCCGCTTTCGGAAGTCCCTCAACTTCACGTCCAAGTACTGGATTTACCAGACAGCAAAGAGGTTTACCTGCATACATGTTGGCAACGCACCCCTGCAGACAGGCGATGCATGGCATCGTATCCTCTTCGCGGCCTTCGGCGTATTTGCGGGGCATCTCGGGGTCCGCCAAGCTCTGGCGGCCGAATGCCACAAGATCACATTTCCCCTGCTCGATCAAAAGCTCAGGCAAATACGGATCGGTAAAACGCCCCACGGAAATAACCGGAATGCTAATGCATTCTTTGATCTTCGCCACCAAATCAGCGTTGAATCCAGCATGCACCGAGGTTGGAGCCCACATGAACTCATCTCGCAAATGAACCGCACGGGAAACATGCAACGCATCGGCGCCACATTCCTCAAGGTAACGAGCAATAACGCACGCATCGTTCACATCAATGCCGCCCGGCTCTTCGTCGGCAGCGTTGATGCGACAGAGCACAGCCACCCTATCCCCAACACGTCTTCGGATCTCTTCCAAGATCAAGCGGGGAAAGCGCATACGATTCTCGAAAGATCCGCCGAATTCGTCGACACGTTTATTAGTTCGCGGGGAAATAAACGAACTGACCAGGTAGCCATGGGCCATATGCACTTCCACTGCGTCAACGCCCGCTCGAAGGGCGCGCTCGGCAGCATCCCCGTAACCTTGGACCAGCTCGTATACCTTTCTAGTTGGCACCTCTTCAGGCACATCGCGCCCGCATGCTGCGGGAATGGGAGATGCCGCCTGCAATGGCGCTCCTGCGTTTTTCGCATTGCCCTCCGGTCCAGCGTTTTGCAGCTGTACCGAAACCTTGGCTCCGTGCCTATGGCAGGCATCGACAACGGAACGCAGGCTGGGAATAGAATCGTCGCTATAGAGGCAAGGCTTCAAGGGGCCGCCCTTCGCGCCGCGATGCACTACCGTAGCCTCGATGGTTATCAAACCGAAGCCCCCAGCCGCTCGCGCCTCATAGTAAGCACGCGACTGGTCAGACCAACTCCCATCAGAGTTGGCGAAGTTGTTTCCCATCGGGGGAACCACAAAACGGTTTGGCACTTCCATAGTGCCGATCTTGATAGGCGAATAAAGGCAGCGGTATGGCATGGGGCACTCCTTCGTTTACGCTCGCTAGCATGAATCAAGAAAGCATTTGGGCAGAGACAAAACTCCACGAAGGCAAGGCGGGACCTGTTGAGCCTTTGCAAAATCGACAGATGCATCAGGAGACATTCGCACCCAGCAACGCTTTCGTCTATCTGCGATCATAGCGGTTTTACCTGCTCGGCGAACGGCGTTCACTATACGTTTGTGATGCGTTTTGCAAAAAAACGACTCCCTTTATTCCCTAGATTTGCCCGTTTGACAGATTCACAGCGCCAGAGAAACTCGAATCCCTAGTATTGGGACGTTCTATTTTTTGCATACGCAAGAGCAGAGTGTCCCCTATTCGAAAGAGAGAAACCTATGTTCCAAGCTGTGGTCGATCCAGTCGCAGGCAGTCTTGCCCTGTCGGCCTTGGTTGCCTGCATTCCGCTCGCGGCATTCTTCATTATGCTGGTGGGCGTAAAGGCAAAAGCGCACGTTTCCGCGCTCGTTGCGCTGATAGTTGCGCTGGTAGTTGCAATATTCGCCTTCGGCATGCCCGCTAACCTCGCCGCCCTTTCCGGCTTGCAGGGTGCCTGCTATGGCGCATTCCCCATCGTATTCATCATCATCATGGCCGTATGGTTCTACGAGGTTACGGTTGTTTCCGGACGCTCTGAAGACCTGAAGAGCCTGTTTGACATTGTTGGCGGCGGCGATATCCGCATCCAGGCAGTCCTCGTTGCCTTCTGCTTCGGCGGCCTGCTCGAAGCACTTGCCGGCTTCGGTGCTCCTATCGCCATCACCGCAACCATGATCCTCGCCCTGGGCGTAAAGCCCGCTAAGGCGGCTCTGGCAGTTCTCATCGCGAACACCGCTCCGGTTGCCTATGGCGCAGCTGGTACCCCCATCACCACCGCAGGCAACATGGTTGCTGGCGGCGATGCCTCTGTTGCCCTCGAATCGGCACAGCACGTTGCCGCTATCGTTGGTTACCAGGCACCGCTCTTCGCTCTCTTTGTTCCTTTGCTGGTTGTCCTGATCTTGGACGGCAAGAAAGGCCTGCGCGACTGCTGGATGCACGCTCTGGTTATTGGCGCTTCCTTTGCAATTACCCAGTGGTGGTGCTCCAACCACTTCGCCTACGAGCTGACCGACGTTGTAGCTTCCCTTGTTTCTCTTGGCATCAGCGTTATCTTCCTGCACTTCGTTAAGCCCAAGAATGTCAACGACGCTCGCGAGCGCTTCGGCATGGAGCCCATTGCTGAGGGAAAAGGAGCCAAACTCGCTCCCGTACGCGCCTGGATGGCCCTGGTTCCCTACATCATCGTTGTAGTAGTATTCGCTATCTGCAAGCTGGGCATTCCCGCACTGCTCGCAAGCACCGATATCAAGATCCCCTTCCCCGGCCTCGCAGGCAATGTCCTGAATGCCGCAGGCAAGGATCCTGGCACCACTTACAACCTGAACCTGCTCTCTAACCCCGGCACCATGCTCCTTATCGCTGGTTTGATCACTACCATCGTGTACAGCATCTTCAATGAGAAGGGCAAGTATCGTATCACCCTGGGCATGTCCGGCAAGCAGCTTGGCCAAACTTTCTGGGCAATGCGCTTCTCTTCCTTGACCATCGTTATGGTTCTGGGCCTGGCTTACGTCATGAATTTCTCGGGCATGACCATTTCCATCGGTCAGTTCCTTGCCCACACCGGCTCCCTCTTTGCGCTGCTTTCCCCTGTACTTGGCTGGGTTGGAACCGCGGTTACCGGCTCGGATACGTCTGCAAACGCCCTGTTCTCCAGCTTGCAGTATGAAGCTGCACAGTCGAACGCTTCGCTTGCCCACGTTTCCCCCGATCTGTTCCTTGCCGCCAATACCATGGGTGGCGTTATCGGCAAGATGATCTCACCTCAGTCCTTGGCTATCGCTGCCGTTACCACCGGCGAACACGAATCGAGCCTGTTCAAGAAGGTCATCCCTTGGAGCGTCGGCATGCTGGCTGTTCTTTGTGTGCTGGTTTTCGCAGAGTCCAGCGTTCTTTCCTTCATCCTTCCGTAACGCTCGGATAAAGATCGCTTCAAAGAAGCCTCGGTTCATTGAGCTGAGGCTTCTTTTTTAATTGCCGGTTAACACTCGCTTACGTAACTCAGCCTGCCTGGCAGCAAAGTCATACTGCAAGTCATTGCGGAGATGACGCCCATGACATCGAGCCACCGCATCGGCAACCTCGTCAAGGCTTTCGGCATGTCTGATATCTCGGTTGGTTACATGAAGAACCATTGAGCCAGCAACACCTAAAGAGACCAGATTGCGATTTCGTTTTCGATCACCATCATTCCCCTTATGCGCTCGGTCTCCATACCTCAACAACAGCCCAGCATCGGGCCAATGAAGGGCAAAGGCAGTACTCTTTCCCGATAAAAACAACAGCACTTCGCTCGAGGTGGCAAATTCATGCCGAATTTCCGGCTTCCTAAGACCATACCCGCCCAATTTCCTGGGTAAAACCATCAACATGCTCAACTCCGTTTCCCTTGGCGAAGCAGAGCCGTCGAGCACATAACGAAGAGCCCATCGAGCTTTCTTGACGCTCCGATTGTTGCTCTGCGACGCAACATGGGCGGTTAGCCGCGCAACGGAAGTTAGCGCCTTTCTTCTGGAATACCCTCGTGGCGTCCCCGCATAGTTAGGCTGAGACATAGGTAACGAATACACCCCGCACAGCTCATAACCAAGCTTTACCAATTCAATCCCTGAAAGCTGCGCGGCCATTTCCAAAAACAGCACCTCAGGCGAAACGACACAGAGGGAAGATTCATCTGTGCTTCTATGCAGACAAATTGCGTTCATTTCACCGCCGAACACATGACAATGGCCATTTTTAATGTTTCTACGGTCCCTTGGCTTGGGCACAACGCAATGAAGCGGTATATGGGAAGTGCGGATTGGCAAAGCGCGATAGCATTCGACATCATTACGCGTGGGAACCGAAAGCGAAAGGAAAGACACCTTTTCGTATCCAGAAACGGGCATCATCGAAGAGCGGTACAATTCCAATGCCGTTCTATGACTTAAAACCATGCTCATACGCTGCTCCTTTTTGCAAAACGCTTATGAGTCAACGATATTGGGCAGATGAGAAAGAGATGAGAAAACGATGCGAAAAGCGTGCGAGAACAATGCGAAAATAAGGTGAATACGCAAGCATGTTTTAACGACTCAGCCTGCCACAACAGGACTGAAGCTCCACACCTCCTCGCCTGCGGAGACATGACCAAAAAAACACCGATGATGCGCGAACGTACACGGCACTTCCTTCGTCCGCAGAGATGCAATGCGCGTTCCCATCTAGGCCTCTCCGCGCTCAAAGGCAGGGACTATAGACAGACCTCAGATACCCACTGTTCACCGAACTCCCTGCGTACGAAGACCAGCACAACCCTATACCCGCAAACAGAGCTCACGGGGCACTGCCCTGTAGGGCCCAACCCAAACAAACGAGGAAGAAACCATGGATCCCTTATTCGCCCAAGAACTCTGCGAGCTGAACAATCGCTTTTACTGCACGTGGGCGAATTCGTTTTCCGATACCCGCCACAATACCTGGCCAGGATGGAATCGCTGCCTTAAGGAATCAGGGTTAACCGATCGCCCCCTTCCCCTTCTAGAGCAGCTCCATTTACTTGATGTTGCCTGCGGAAATCTTCGCTTCGAAAGACACCTTGCCCGCTCTATCCCTAATGCCATCATCGAAGTTCAAGCACTTGATGCCTGCGACGAACTGGCTCAAAACGGCATTCAGCTTCCCTCGAATGTTTTCGCTTCATTCACCCACTGCGATGTAATGGAAGAGTTGCAATCGAGCACCTTGGCCGATGCGCTCCGATTCGATACGCAAGCAGATTTGAGCGTGTCGTTCGGCTTTCTGCATCATATCCCCCTTCCTGAATGGCGTGCGACGTTCCTGAAGGCGTTGGTAAGGGCAACTAAGCCAGGTGGTTTCTCCTGTGTTTCCCTTTGGCGTTTCTTAACCGACGAAGGACTTGCCGCCAAGGCAAAAGAAAGCACCGCATCAGGAATAGCGGAGCTGGGATACCCCAAAGAGCAATTTGGCAAAGGTGATTGCCTGCTGGGCTGGAAAAACGAAAAGGGAGCCTACCGTTACTGCCATAGTTTTTCAGATGAAGAGATCAATGATCTTGTAAGCGCTGTTTCGAACGAAGCCTATTTAAAAGCGCGCTTTCAGGCAGATGGGCGCACAGGCACCCTCAACGAATACCTGGTATTACAGAGAAAGCGATAGCTGACTTATCTCGGGTTCTTCCATTCAACCTATCCACCGCCACTTCAGTTACCTTGACCGAACAAATATATAAGTGCCCAAAACACAAAAGGAGCCCGACCCTACGGCCGAGCTCCTTTGTTAAGCGCTTCTACCTTGCGGTATATGCTTAGTGCTGATCTACGGAATGATCCTCGCCAACGATAACGTGACGGTTGGGATCGTAGACCAAGCCACCATGCTCCTTACCGAAGAACATGAGGTTTGCATTGGCAGTGCCCTCGATAAATACGAGGTATCCATGCAGCATGGTGAAGATGATGAATACGAACATCATGAAGTAGTGGATGATGCGCATAGACATAGCGCCACCAACAAAAGCGGTACCTGCTGCGAAGAAGGTCCACTCAGAGGTGGGTACCCACAGGCAAAGACCCGTGTAAGCCATGATAAGGATCAGGATACCGACAGCAAAGTACGAGATCTTCTGAGGAACGCCGAGCTTTGCAGAAAGCGGATGATCCTTCTTCATGAAGAGGTAGTACTTGATCCAAGGGATAAGCTGATGCTTGTTGTCATCCTGGGGCATCCAGGTCTTGTAGTCGCGGACGCGGTTACGCGTGCCACCCGTAGGAGCAGAGGTAACCAAGAATGCAAGCACGTAACGAACGATGCAGTTGAAGAGCAGCACCAGACCGCAGAACACATGCACGCCGCGAGCAACGCCCGTAAGAGCTGCCCAGAACGGGAAGTGGATCAAGAAGCCGGAGAAAATAAGCAGGACCATGCAGCTAAGGTTGATCCAGTGAGTGATACGCATCGGCAGAGGATGCGCTTCACGGTAATGAGCCAAATGTGCCATTTACTTCACCCCCCAAGGGCTGGTAACAGTTTCAAAGTGCTTACCGGTGGAAGGCTCAGTCACATGCACGGCGCAAGCGGTGCAGGGGTCGAAGCTGTGTACCGTACGCAGAGCGTTGATAGGCATATCAACGTCGGCAACGGGGGTGCCAATAAGAGCCTGCTCCATCGGGCCCTGTACGCCTTCGGCATTGCGGGGAGCAATGTTCCAGGTAGTAGGAATGATGATCTGGTAATCGGTGATCTTGCCGTTGTTAACCTTTTCGGTGTGCAGCAGTGCGCCACGAGGTGCTTCCCAAAGGCCCATGCCTTCGCCCGTGATGGTTTCAGGGGTGCGGAAGTACTCGGAGTCGCCGCCCTTAACAGCCTCGATGAGCTCGTCGACCCATTCAACCATGCATTCAGCAATGTAGATGGGCTCGACGTTGCGAGCAGCTACGCGGCCAAGGGTGCTCTGCAGCTGAGGAATGGTAAGGCCAAGGTCAGCGCACAGACCGTCGACAGCAGGCTTAACGAATTCGTTGCCACGCAGGTAAGCAGCCAGAATACGGGAGAACGGACCAGCCTCCATGCACTTGCCGTCGTAGGAAGGTGCCTTGGACCAAGAGTAGCGATCGTTAATATCGCCGATCTCGTGACCATTTTCCTCGCGCAAGGTACCAGCCTTGTAGTACTCAGTGAACTCGGGCTCGGTGACGCCTTCGCGGGGGTTGAGGTCGGAGTCGCCCACATACCAGGAATGACCGATGTATTCCTTGATGAGGTCAGTGTCAACCTCGGAGAGCTTAAGGTTCTCATCGATAACGCCAGAAGGCAGGTAGCGATCAGCCAAAGCGAAGCTCGGACGCTCGAAAACGCCCCAAGCAACGTAACGGCCACAGCCCTTACCGAAGGAAAGAGCTTCCTTGTAATAAGGAGCGATAGCCTTGGTGTCGGGGATGATGGTTGCCTTGATCCAGTCACGCAGTTCATGAACGAGAGACCACAGATCGTCGAGCTTTTCTTCCGTAGGAACGAAAGAGGTACCGCCAGGAACAATGGTCATAACATGAGGCATCTTGCCGCCCAGCAGAGCACAGACCTCAGATGCCTTGGACTGCATGGTGAGAGCCTCAATGTAATGAGCGGTAGCGATAAGGTCGAGTTCAGCAGGAAGCTTGAACTCGGTATCGGACTGACCGTTCTTCCACCAGTTGCCAGAGAAGATGGACAGCTGACCATTTTCTGCGAACTTGGTAAGGCGCTCCTGAAGTGCCTTCAGGTCGGACTGGCAGGAAGTGCCTGCAGCCTCTACCAGGTCGTAGGCGCTGCCTACGTTTGCCTTAAGAGCGTTCAGGGGGTTTACGTAGTCCAGAGCAGCCAAGGTGTAGAACCACAGGATATGGCTGTGCAGGAACTGCGCACCCTCGATGAGGTTACGGATGATACGGGCATTGTTGGAAATGGTGATACCGTATGCCTTTTCAGCAGCAATGGTTGCAGCGTGGGAGTGGGATACGGGGCAAACACCGCAGATGCGCTGCACAATGTGAGCAGCATCTTCAGGCGTGCGGTCCTTAACTACGAGCTCCATGCCGCGGAAGCAGCCGCCGGAAACCCAAGCATCGGAAACAACACCGTTTTCAACCTCCATCTCTACGCGGAGATGACCCTCAATACGGGTTACGGGATCGATTACGGAACGTGCCATAGGTTACTTGCCTCCCTTCAGAACTTCTTCGTCGTACTGGCCAATGGACTCGCTGGGATGCTTCTTATCCCACTCGCGGATAGGCTCGAAGTCTGCGCCACCGTCGGTGCGGCCCATCTTCTTCATGCCAAAGCCGTGGATAACGAGTGCGGCAGGCA
>ERZ780207.3473-NODE-3473-length-10018-cov-8.548028_pt1 | contig 10018 bp, 10 predicted proteins | sample MGYA00510977_ERZ780207 | MGnify/ENA primary metagenome ERZ780207 (study PRJEB29588, sample SAMEA2151383) | human gut metagenome | biome: human gut; feature: human-associated habitat; material: faeces | place: Denmark | collected 2008/2010 ... | reverse complement strand
TTTCCTCGCCGTAGACCTCCACGCGCGCGGCCAGATACCGCTCGTAGGCGGCCTGAATGGCCGCGTCGTGGATCTCTACATGGTCGATGTGGGTGGAGAAGGTGGTGTGGCGGCAGTGGTCGGACCAATAGGTGTCCACCACCCGGATCTCGGTGATGGTGGGGTCCCGCCCCTCGTCGTCCCGGAAATAGCCCTGCAAAAATTTCAGATCGTCCAGATCCATGGCAAGACCCAGCTCGTCCCGCAGAGCGTCCAGCGCGGCAGCGTCCATGGAGGTGAAGCCCTCCACGGTCCGGACGGTGGTAGGAATATCGTATTCCATCCGCAGGGTCTCCGGCAGCTCCAGAGACGCCTCCCGGCTCTCCACCGGGTTGATGACATACTTCTTGACAGCCTCGACCTGCTCCGCCGTCAGCTCACCCTCCAGGACGTATACCCGGGCGGTGCGGACCGTGGGCCGCTCGCCTTGGGATAAGATCTGGATGCACTGGGCGGCGGAGTCCGCTCGCTGGTCATACTGGCCGGGCAGATACTCCACGGCGAACACCGTGTCTCCCTGAGGCACTTCACTCGTCACCGTGTCCAACTGGGGCTCGGACAGCACCGTTTGAACGGCGTAGTCGAACAGCTCCCGGCTGATGCCCTCCAAATCATAGCGGTTGAACAGCCGCAGGCCCGTCAGGGACTGAATACCCAGAAATGCCCGCAGGTCCTCCAACAGGGCGCGGGCTTCGTTGGCCAGCGCTTCTTTCTTTTCTACGTATACTCTGTAAACCATGCCTGCCCTTGCTCCCTTCAGTGTTCCAGCGCTTTCAGGGCGCGCTGGCCGATATCGTGACGGTAGAAGGCATTGTCGAAATGAACGCTCTCCACCCGCTCGTAGGCTTTTTCAATGGCGCTTTTCAAATCCGCCGCCGTGGCGGTAACGCCCAGCACCCGGCCGCCGCTGGTCAGCAGACGGTCCTCCTCTCGCTTTGCACCGGCCACATAGGTGTGGGCGGCGGTCTCGGCGGGCATGGTGATGGCGAAGCCCTTTTCATAGTGCTCCGGATAGCCGCTGGACGCCATGATGACACAGCAGGCGGCACCGTCGGAGAACTTCACCTCAGTTTCTGCCAGCGTTCCGTTCCGGCAGGCCTGCATGATTGTCAGCAGGTCGCTTTCCAGAAGCGGCAGGACCACCTGCGTCTCCGGGTCGCCGAAGCGGCAGTTGTACTCAATGACCTTGGGGCCTTTCGGCGTCAGCATCAGTCCGAAGTAGAGGCAGCCCCGGAAGGTGCGGTTTTCCGCGTTCATGGCCTCCATGGTGGGCAGGAAAATGGTCTCCATGCACACGCGGGCCATGTCTTCGGTGTAGTAGGGGTTGGGGGCCACGGTGCCCATGCCGCCGGTATTCAGACCCTCGTCATGGTCATGGGCCCGCTTGTGGTCCATGGAGGATACCATGGGAACCACGGTCTTGCCGTCGGTAAAGGCCAGCACGGAGACCTCCGGGCCGGTGAGGAATTCCTCAATGACCACCTGATTTCCGCTGTCGCCGAAGGCGCGGTCCAGCATGATGGATTCCACGGCGGCCACGGCGTCCTCCCGGGTCTCAGCGATGAGCACACCCTTGCCCAGAGCCAGACCGTCGGCCTTGACCACCACGGGCAGGGCGCAGGACTTCACATAGTCTATCGCGGCGGCAGCATCGGTAAACACCTGATACTCCGCCGTGGGGATCCCGTATTTTTTCATCAGGTCCTTGGAAAAGACCTTGCTGCCCTCAATGATGGCGGCCTTCGCCTCCGGGCCGAAGCAGGGGATCCCGGCGGCCTCCAGCGCGTCCACCGCACCCAGCACCAGCGGATCGTCCGGCGCAACTACGGCGAAGTCAATGCTGTGGGTCTTGGCAAAGTCCACCTGCGCGGAAATATCCTTCGCGCCGATCTCCGGGACGCACACAGCGTCAGCGGCGATGCCGCCGTTGCCGGGAGCGCAGTAGATCGTCTCCACAGCGGGATTCTCTTTCAATTTTTTGACGATGGCGTGCTCACGGCCGCCGCCGCCGATAACCAGAAGGTTCATGGTTCCCTCCCTGAATGATTTTTAGCTGCTGCCCCGCAGACGTCTCCCGTAAATCGGAAAAGCGTTTACGGAGGAACATGCGGGGCAGCGGAACGGATCTGCGTTTGCGTCTGTGTGGACGCGGAAGCTTTGACTTGTGCGGCGGCTTAGTGATGGAACAGCCGCGCGCCGGTGAAGGCCAGCACCATGCCGTATTTGTCGGCGGTGGCGATGACATGGTCATCCCGGATGGAGCCGCCGGGCTCGGCGATGTAGGCAACGCCGGACTTTCTGGCCCGCTCCACGTTGTCACCGAAGGGGAAGAAGGCATCGCTGCCAACAGTGACGCCGGCCTGCGTGGCGATCCAAGCCTTCTTTTCCTCCGGGGTCAGGACCTCGGGGCGGACCTTGAAGGTGTTCTGCCACACACCGTCGGCCAGCACGTCCTCATACTCGTCGGAGGTGTAGATGTCGATGGCGTTGTCCCGGTCAGGGCGGCGGATGTTGTCCACAAATTGCAGACCCAGCACCTTGGGATGCTGGCGCAGATACCAGTTGTCCGCCTTCTGACCAGCCAGACGGGTGCAGTGGATGCGGCTCTGCTGGCCTGCGCCCACGCCGATGGCCTGACCGTCCTTCACATAGCAGACGGAGTTGGACTGGGTGTATTTCAGAGTGATGAGGGCCACGATCATGTCAATCTTGGCAGCCTCCGGAAGCTCCTTGTTTTCAGAGACGATGTTGGTCAGCATCTCCTTGTCGATCACAAGGTTATTGCGGCCCTGCTCGAAGGTGACGCCGAACACATCCTTGTGCTCCACGGCGGCGGGAACGTAGTCCGCGTTGATTTGGACCACGTTGTAGCCGCCCTTCTTCTTGGTTTTCAGAATTTCCAGCGCCTCGTCGGTATAGCCGGGGGCGATGATGCCGTCGGATACCTCGCCCTTGAGGTACTGGGCGGTGGCGGCGTCGCAGACGTCGGAGAGAGCGGCCCAGTCACCGTAGGAGCACAGGCGGTCAGCGCCCCGGGCGCGGATATAAGCGCAGGCGATGGGGGAGAGCTCGGCGGCGTCATCCACGAAGTAGATCTTCCGGTCCACCTCGCTCAGGGGCCGTCCCACGGCGGCACCGGCGGGGGAGACGTGCTTGAAGCTGGCGGCGGCGGGCAGGCCGGTGGCGGCCTTCAATTCCTTCACCAGCTGCCAGGAGTTCAGCGCATCCAGCAGGTTGATATAGCCGGGCTTTCCGTTCAAAACGGTAAAGGGCAGGTCAGAGCCGTCCTGCATAAAGACCTTGGACGGCTTCTGGTTGGGATTGCAGCCATATTTCAGTTCCAACTCGTTCATTTCGGCACCTTCTCCTTAATCTCCCAGATTTTTGTTGAACAGGCGCACCTCGCCGTTCACGTTGGTATAGAGGGACACCTTGTTGTCTCCGTTCAGAGCGGCCCAGACCTCCTCCGGCTTGGGAACGGTGACCTCCAGAGGCTCACCGGCAAAGGTGGGCAGAGGATTTCCGTCGCCCTGATAGGTGCTGATGAAATAGCCCTGATTCTCGTCGCAGCCCTCATAGCAGAAGAATTCCCGCAGGCAGCGGCCGTTCTTGTGCTTCAGAATGGACATCTCAAAAGAGCCGTCGGCATTCAGAATGGCGGAGATGCGGGGGGTCCAGTTGGGCTCGTCCGGCTCGTATTCCCGGGTCATCAGACCCTTGCGGAAATCGCCGTGCTGGCAGATGGTGTCCGTCTGGTCGCCGTTGGTGACCACCAGCGCGTCGCCCATGGTCCGGACGGGATGATAGATGATGAGGCTGGGATCCTCCAGCTTGGCGGGATCATGAGCCTCGGTGCGGATGCCGTCCTCCGTTTTCACGAAGATCCGGTTGCGGCTGTTGGCGCTGCGGCCCATGATGAAATAGTAAACGAGGTCCCGGCTTACAAGGATGCCCCGGCCGGGGTAGGGATTCTCCTGCAGAAGGGTCAGAAAATCAAGCATTGCTCTTCTCCTTTACGATTTGTTCCGAGACCAGCTCCGCTGCCCGAGGCAGAAGCAGCCATTCGGCCTGCTCCATGACCCGGCGCTGAAGGGTTTCAGGGGTGTCGTCCGGCAAGACCTCCACAGCTTTTTGCAGCAGGATCTCTCCGCCGTCCGGGATCTCATTGACAAAATGCACCGTGGCTCCCGTGACCTTCACGCCCTTGGCCAGAGCGGCCTCGTGGACCTTCAGACCGTACATCCCCTTGCCGCAGAAGGCGGGAATCAGAGAGGGATGCACATTCAGGATGCGGGAGGGCCAGCGGGCGGTAAAGTCCGCACTGAGGATGGTGAGGAAGCCGGCCAGAACAATGAGGTCGATCTCATGCGCCGCCAGCAGGTCGGACAGGGCGGACTCAAAGGCCGCCTGACCGCCGCAGCGCTTGGGGGAGACCGTCTCGGCAGGAACGCCGGCGTTGGCCGCCCGGGTCAGGGCGTAGGCTCCTTCATTGGAGGAGACCACCAACGCGATCTCACCGTGGGGCAGCAGTCCCGCCGCCTGCGCGTCCAGCAGTGCCTGTAAATTTGTGCCGCCGCCGGAGACCAGCACGGCGATCTTCGCTTTTTTCATAGTCATGATTTCTCCTTTGCCGCCGATGCGCCGATTCCTTTCAGCGCGCCGGAGCAGTATACGTCAGGATACCGCGGAAAAGCGGGACAGTGCGTACCGGGAGCGGTTTCACTCAGCACAAAACAACTTTTTCTTCGCCGGCAACGATCTCACCGCAGACATAGGCGTCGATCCCCTCGGCCTTCAGAGCGGAGAGGGCCGCGTCGGCGGTCTCGGGGCTGACAATCACTGCCATGCCCACGCCCATATTGAAGGTGTTGAACATATCGTGCTCGTCGATGCTGCCCTTTTTCTGGAGCAGACGGAAAATGGCGGGTGTTTTGATAGCGGCCTTGTCGATCTTGGCGCACAGGCCGTCGGGGATGCAGCGGGGGACATTCTCATAGAAGCCGCCGCCGGTGATGTGGCTGACGCCCTTCACGTCTGCGGCCTCGATGCAGCGGAGGACGGGCTTGACATAGATGACGGTGGGACGGAGCAGGGCCTCGCCCAGAGTCTCACCCAGCTCGTCATCATACCGGCCCAGATCGGCGTTCTCCACGTCGAATACCTTGCGGACCAGAGAGTAGCCGTTGGAGTGGAAGCCGGAGGAGGGCAGAGCCAGCACCACATCGCCCTCCGCCATGCGGCTGGAGTCGATGACCTTGGGCTTGTCCACCACGCCCACGGTGAAGCCCGCCAGATCGTAGTCATCGGCGGCCATCATACCGGGGTGCTCGGCGGTCTCACCGCCGATGAGGGCGCAGCCCGCCTGCACACAGCCCTCTGCCACGCCAGAGACGATAGACGCCACCTTTTCAGGCACATTTTTGCCAATGGCAATGTAATCCAGGAAAAACAGGGGCTTTGCGCCGCAGCAGATCACGTCGTTCACGCACATGGCCACGCAGTCGATGCCGATGGTGTCATGCTTGTTCAGCAGCTCAGCCAGACGCAGCTTGGTGCCCACACCGTCGGTGCCGGAGACCAGCACCGGCTCCGTCATACCGGTCAGATCGGGGGCAAACAGGCCGCCGAAGCCGCCAATGTCAGAAACTACGCCGGGGATGTGGGTGCGCTTGACGTCCGCGCTCATCAGCTTAACGCCCTTGTAACCGGCAGTGATGTCCACACCGGCTGCCGCATAGGCGGCGGAGTGAGATTTTTCCATGTCGATCATTCCTTTCCGTTCCAGCAGTAGGTACAGACCTTATCCCGGTCGATGCCGATGGCTTCCAGCACGCCGTCCAAAGACTGATAACCGAGAGAATCAAAACCGAATTTTTCACAGATGGACTTGAGCAGGCACTGACCCCGCTCCGTGGAGGAATCGGAGTACTCATCCAGATGCTTGTGGCCCTCGTCACCCTCCAGCTCCTGAATCACCCGCCGGGCCAGCAGCTCCATATCGGAGTTGCCCCGGGAGAAGTTCAGGTACTTGCAGCTATACATAATGGGCGGGCAGGCAGAGCGCATGTGGACCTCTTCCGCACCGGACTCATAGAGGAAGTCCACCGTTTCCCGGAGCTGGGTGCCCCGGACGATGGAATCGTCCACAAACAGCAGCTTTTTCCCCTGAATCAGCTCGGAAACGGGGATCTGCTTCATTTTGGCCACCTGGTTGCGGACCTCCTGGTTGGCAGGGGTGAAGGACCGGGGCCAGGTGGGGGTGTACTTTACAAAGGGGCGGGCAAAGGGTTTGCCGCTGCGGTTGGCGAAGCCGATGGCGTGGGGGACGCCGGAATCCGGCACACCCGCCACATAGTCCACCTTGGGGAGCCGGCCCTGGGCCACCTCGTCGCGAGCCATGATCTCGCCGTTGCGATAGCGCATGACCTCCACATTGACGCCCTCGTAATTGGAGTTGGGGTAGCCGTAATAGGTCCAGAGAAAGCCGCAGATCTTCATTTCCTTACCCGGAGGAGAGACGGTCTCATAGCCGTTCCGGGTCAGGGCCACGATCTCACGGGGACCTAACTCGTAAGCATCCTCATAGCCCAGCTTGTGATAGGCGAAGGATTCAAAGGATACGCACAGGCTGCCGTCCGGGTGCTTGCCTACCAGCACAGGCAGGCGGCCCAGCCGGTCGCGGGCAGCCAGAATACCGTCCGGCGTCATCAGCAGGATCGTGATAGAGCCTTTGATCATCTCCTGCGCGTACAAAATGCCCTCCACCAGATTTTCCTTCATATTGATGAGGGCTGCCACCAGCTCGGAGACATTGACCTTTCCGCTGCTCTGGGCCATGAACTGATGCCCGTGGTCGGAGAAATAGGTATCGATCAGCTCGTCGATGTTGTTGATGATACCCACCGTGCAGATGGCGTACAGGCCCAGATGGGAGCGCACCAGCAGCGGCTGGGGGTCGGTGTCGCTGATGCAGCCCATGCCGATGTGGCCCTTGAACTCATGCAGCGCACTTTCAAATTTCGTGCGGAAGGGGGTGTTTTCAATATCGTGGATCTCCCGGACGAACCCGGTCTCCGGCCCGTAAACCACCATGCCGCCCCGGCGGGTACCCAGATGGGAGTGGTAGTCCGTGCCGAAAAATACGTCCAGTCCCACATCCCGGTGGGAGATCGCTCCAAAATAACCGCCCATTACGCGAAGAACAGCTGGGAGAGGGTCATGGGATCGATGTACTGGCCGTCCTTATAGACCCGCATGTTGCCGCTGGCCACCTCGTCGATGAGCATAACGCTGCCGTCGGGTGCATAGCCGAACTCAAACTTGATGTCATAGAGGACCATGCCCTTTTCCTTCAGATCATCGGCCACGATCTGGGTGATCTTCTGGGTCTCTTCCTTGATGGCGTCATACTGCTCGGCGGTCATCACGCCCAGAGCAACCAGCGCGTCCTTGGTCACCAGTGGATCGCCCTTCTCGTCATTCTTGAAGGTGGTCTCCACATAGGCGGGCAGGTCGGCGCCCTCAGCGATATACTCGCCGTAGCGGCGGATGAAGGAGCCGACGGCCTTGTGACGGCAAATGACCTCCAGGCCATGGCCAAAGACCTTGGCAGGGAGGACTTCCATGGTGGTATTATTCAGGTCGGCGCTGACAAAATGGGTCTTGATGCCGGCGGCGTTGATCTTCTCAAAGAAATAGATGCTCATGCGCAGGTTCACATCGCCCACGCCGTCGATGGTCAGGCCCACGGAGTTCTCACCGGGATCGAATACGCCGTCCTTGCCGGTGCAGTCATCCTTGAACTTCAGCAGATAGTTGCCGTTTTCCAGAGCGTAAACGTTCTTGGTCTTGCCAGTATAAACGAGTTCCATAGTATTGTACCTCCAAAATGTTTTGAATATCGGTTTTATCAGGAAAAGATCAATGCTTGTGTGAACAGCTTAGTGGGCCAGCTCCGCCTGAAGCTTGGCCTCCTTGGCGGCGATCTGCTCTGCCATCTCGGAGCGCTGAGCGTCCAGCTTGGCGGCCAGCGCGTCATCGCTGACGGCCAGAATCTGAGCGGCCAGCACAGCGGCATTCTTCGCGCCATTGATGGCCACGGTAGCCACGGGGATGCCGCTGGGCATCTGGACCGTGGCAAGCAGTGCATCCACCCATACCGGCATGAAAAGAAGCCAGGTCTTGGGCCGTTGCCAGTCCTGAGACAGTGGAAAATAAGGCACTAAGCACAATTGCCGTCATTGGTTTGATCATCTCTTTCTCCTTAGATTCACAATGCTTCCGGGTATTGACGTAGTGTCAGTAAGCAGCAAAGCGGTGGTTTATGTTGTCAAGCAAAGAGTGTAGGGGCAGCGATAGCGCGGCTTTTGACTTGAATCAAACGCAAAGACGTCCGTGTTTCGAAGTTTTGTATCACGGTTAAGTTTTTCTAAACCGGCAACACTCCAGCAGCTCGAAAAGCTCTCTAATTGATTGTCCCGACGTTAATCTGTCAAGAAACCTCAAAAAAATTCTGGATGAGACTTTTTGCGCGTTCTTGCCATTTCTTCTCATAGTGCGCCATTCGATCGCGCCGATTCGGTTCTCGCACTACGCTTCTGACTGCCTTCCAACGATTTTGACGGTCATGTGGTTTTCGTCTTCTTGTCTTAGCAAAGCAGCTACGGAACTTGTGCTGTTCTTCTCACTGACCGGAATCACTTTACCTGTCAAAGCCGAGGCGGCTATTGCGACGAATCAAGCAGCGGCGGCCCAAGGAATCACGACTGCAGACTCGCGCATCCACTACGTCATCGGCATCGGTTCAGCCTTGGTCATCGGCATCATCCTGGGCAACGTGGTCTATTTCTGGCGTCGTGCGGAACGTATCGAAAGAGAACTCGACGAACTCAGGGAGCAGCGCATTGCTCGCGCCCGCGGGAAGATCGAAGAAAACGATGACCTATTCGTCAGATCAACCCAAACGATGCCGGCACGTCAAAAAGCCCGTATGCCAAGATCGACACACGGGCTTTCGAAAGATCCTTTGGTGCGAATTAAGCAGCGCTGCGAGCGTTGAGATCCTCAATGAGAGCAGGCAAATCACCGATGCTCTCGATCACATAATCGGCACCGGCAGCATAGAAGCGCTGACGAGCCGATTTGATCTGTTCGGCACGTTCTGCTTCGGGCAACGCCGCCCAGCTCTGCGCGTCCAGACCGATCATGGAGCTGCCCACACAGACGCCGACGGCAATCACGCCCGCGTTCTTTGCTTCGGCCATGTCGGAGGTCGTATCGCCCACCTTAACAACCTGACGCACGTTTGATAGACCGAGGCCGCGCATATTGGAGAAAATCATGTAGGGCCAAGGACGGCCGAAACCGTTGTTGCTGTCGGCCGTTTGAACCATTTCGGGTGCGTAACCTCCCCTGCGGGCGCCTTCGGTCACCACAGCCATCATTTCCCGGGTAAAGCCGGTGGTCGAACCCACGCGGATCTCGTTTTGACGGAGATACTCCATCGTTTCGAGAATGCCAGGAATCAGATCACAATGTCGATCAAGCACAGCCATCAGAGCCGGTTCAAAGTCGGCATAGATCTTTTCGGCATCGGCGTCGGTTGCCGCGGCACCGTACTTGTCCTGCCAGGCTTGCGCAATACGAGGCATCGCGAGCATCGTCTTGATGTGATCACGTTTCAAAAGCCCCATCGGCGCACGAACTTCCTCGTCCGTCACGTCAATGCCGGCGCGGCGAAATGCTTCCTTAAACGCCGAAACAGGACTCGTGCAACCGAAGTCAACCGTCGTACCCGCCCAATCGAAAATCACGCCCTTGATGCGGTTCATTACATAAACTCCTTGGTGTACTGTGCAAACAATTCAAGAATGCGGTCGGCGTCCGCGTCGTAGATTTCGCCGATGTTGCCGATGCGGAAGGTGTCTCGGTCGGTGAGCTTGCCCGGATAGATCACATAACCCTGCTCCTTGAGCCAGTG
>ERZ780207.3471-NODE-3471-length-10023-cov-147.149378_pt1 | contig 10023 bp, 8 predicted proteins | sample MGYA00510977_ERZ780207 | MGnify/ENA primary metagenome ERZ780207 (study PRJEB29588, sample SAMEA2151383) | human gut metagenome | biome: human gut; feature: human-associated habitat; material: faeces | place: Denmark | collected 2008/2010 ... | reverse complement strand
ATTTTTTCTCTTTAGCCATTTTACTTTTAGATAAAATATTAAAAATGTTTTGTATTTAATTCATTCTTATTCTAACTTATTCTAATGTTGAGTGTTGAATGTTGAGTGTTGAGTTAGGCTTGCGCCCTTATGTGTCTTCATGCTGATGCCGTTAGGCAATTCAACATTCAACACTCCACATTCAACATTCCCTAATAAAGGAACCCCAGAAGCCATAACGGAATCCTGTTGTCCTTGCCTACCTCGGTATTGTATCGGGCGTAGATGATGTCGGGATTGTTGCGCACCTTGTTTGGAGATTGCGCATCGCAGATTCTGAACTTCTTCTCACCATCTACAATGAAGTAGTGGTCCTTGCCGGTCTGGCTTACCTTGTGGTCTTTCCAGACCGAGTTGACGAAGAATGTTTCCATCACCTCCTGCTTGTCTATCTTGATAGGATAGATGGCGTACATCAGGTTGGAGTTGTGCATCATCACCTTGGATGGTTTCTTTGGGAACTCCTGCCCGGTAGGGTAAATCATGTTGATGAGTCGCGCATCAGCAAGATACTTGATGTAGTTCATTACCGTAGCTCTGCTGGTGTTGATCTCTTCGGCAAGCTGGCTCACGTTGGGAGCCTTGGCACCTTCTACAGCTAGCTGATAGAAGAGCCGCTTGATCTTGGTGAGATATTTCAGTTCGATTTGCTTGATGAGGAGGATGTCTACCTCGGTCGTCATGTTCATTGTCTTTAGTAGATTCTCTGTGAAGTTGCGGTTCTCCAGGAAGAATGGATAGAATCCATGGTGCAAGTAGTCCTGGAAGTATTTCATCGGGCTCACCTTAGGCAGTATCTGCTTGATGATGTGCTCGTGATTGCGCAAGATTTCATCGAGTGTATATGGCTTGAAACTGTTGCCAGTCTGCAGGTTGATAAACTCTCTGAAAGAGAAACCTCGCAAATTATAGCTTTTCACGATTCCATTGAGCTCAGGATTCTCTTCCTTCAGTCTCATCACGCTGGAACCTGTGAACACGATTCTTAACTCTGGATAGAGGTCGTAGCATTTGCGCAGTTCCTTGCTCCAGTCCGACTGCTTGAAGACCTGGTCGATGAGAAGGGTTCTGCCGCCGTGGCGAACAAAGTCACCTGCAAAATCTGCGATTCCTCTGCTTTGAAAATAGAAATTGTTCATATTCACATACAGGCACTTGCGGTCAGTAGGGCCAAAGTGCTCCTTGGCATATTGAAGGAGGAATGTAGACTTTCCTACACCGCGTGTTCCCTTTATGCCAATCAAACGGTCGCTCCAGTCGATTTCGTCCATCAGAGTGCGTCTTACTGGTGCGTCCGTATGCTCTACGAGGTATGTATGTGTTCTGAAGAATGCTTCTTCCATGAGTTTATATCGTTTCTAATTGTTTTTACGATGCAAAGGTAATTAAATATTTCTAATTTGCAAACTCTAGATAGCAAAAAGTAACTTTTTTTTCATTATTTAGCACTTGTCTAAGTAAAAATGGGGATTTTCTGCCCTTTTTTGCACTTTTCTTTATATCTTTGCACCATGAAGTTACATATTTTCAATCCAGAACATGATTTGGCTTTGGCTGCAAATCTGAAACAGTTCACCGCGCCTCATGCGGGTAGACAACTTAGAAGTGATCTTGCTTTCATTCCGGCTCTTTGGGCGGAAGAGGGCGACCTCGTACTTGTGGATGATATTGATTTTGCGAAGAACAGGGTGCGCCATTTTGGGGCTGAATTGAACAGCAAGGTTGAGTTCATCACCAAGCCTCAGCTGAAGCATCTGCTCAAGACGGAATTTCTGGACAGTGTTCATCCCTGGGGATGGAACCTATCGCTGAAAGGTGAGTTGGAGCGTTTGGGAATACCGGAGATTATGTTGCCGACTGATGCTGTATTAAATAAGGTACGCGAGGTGAGCAGCAGGCAATGGGCTGCCCTTCATCTGCAGCGTGGCGTGGAATATGTTACTGAGACGGCTCGCGTCAAAGAACTCATTCTCCAGCACGGCAAAGCTGTTGTCAAGGCTCCCTGGAGCAGTAGCGGGAGGGGAGTGAAATATGTAAGTGCTGAGGACTTCAGAACAGCCGGAGATTATCCTACCTTCGAAAGATGGGTGGCAAACATGATTTATCATCAGGGCGGCGTAACCATAGAACCCTTATATAATAAGGTGAGAGATTTCGCCATGGAGTTTGAAATGAAAGATGGCAAGGCGCTCTATCGCGGTCTTTCGCTATTCGATACGATCAAGAATGCCTATTCGGGCAATGTGCTCTGCTCTGAAGATGATAAGGTGGAAATGATGAAACCGCTCATTAGCGAGGCGCAGCTTGCCGGAATCAGACAGCGCATCATCGAGGTAATGGAGCCGGCGCTGAAGGATATTTACAGTGGTCCGTTCGGCGTTGACATGATGATCTGCACGAAAGGGGAGAAGGATGAATTCTGCGAGGCTGTGCTGAATCAGGAAGGAGAGGACGTAAACAGAACCGGACTGGGCGTGGTTCCTTGCATCGAAATCAATCTGCGCAGAACGATGGGTCATGTGGCGATCGATCTATACGAACATCTTGTGGCTCATTCGAGCGATGAGATGAAGACCAACAGGACGAACATCATGCGCGTGGAATATGATGGAAACAGATATCATCTCAGAATAAAGCCTGGCAGACCTTCGGAAGAGGCACCGCTGCATTGATTTTTTTGTAAAGAACATAGATGTTTTTGTTAAGAAATAGTAAAATCGGCTTTTCCCGTGCAAGGATTAGCCGATTTCTCATTTTATCTTCAGAACTCACGATTCAGATTCCGATACGGGAACAGCCTTTTTAAAGAGGAACAGTCCCTTTGGGTCAGGAGCGTTGAGTCATTAAAATGAACCAATAAATTAGAGAAATATGAACAAGAAAGTATTTAGTGCAGCTATTTTAGCTTCAGCTGCAATGGCAATGACTTCTTGCAGCTCAAGCAAGAATGCACAGAATGAAAACGCAACAAAGGCTGAGAAGATAACGGAGGCAGAGGCTGCCCGTCCGTCGGCAGATGAGGAAATGGACGAGAGTTATCTTGTCCTCTCAGAGGCTCAGCAGAACATCGTAAAGAAGAATAATGATTTCGCTTTCAGACTTTATCAGCAGATCAGCGGCATGGATTCTGAGGTGGTTTCGCCAATGAGCATCGCCTATCTGATGGGAATGCTTGCAAATGGTGCCGACGGCAAGACTCAGCAGGAGATTCTGAAGGCAATCGGTTGCGAGGGCGTGAGCTTGAAGGAACTCAACGACTGTTATAAGGCGCTGATGCTTTCGGCTGGCAAGCTCGACAAGCAGACAACCGTAAATATTGCCAACTTTATCGCCATCAACAAGAATTTCACATTGAACAGCGATTTCGCTCACACCGTGGCCGATTCATATCAGGCTGGCGTTGAGAGCATGGACTTTACCAATTCTAAATCTGCCACTCGCATTAATGACTGGTGCAAGATGCAGACTAAAGGCATGATTCCTAGCATCATCGACCAGGTAGACCCAGCAGCCGTTTCTTACCTTCTGAATGCTATTTGTTTTAATGGAACCTGGCAGGAGAAGTTTGATGCGAAGAATACCCGCCTCGAGAACTTCAGCGGTTACACCCGCGATATTAAGAAGGTGAACATGATGCACCAGAACAAGAAGTTTGCCTATACTGAAAATGATATGTTGCAGGCTGTAGAGCTGCCATACGGAAATGGAAGTTATCAGATGACCGTTCTTCTTCCTAAGGCTGGCAAGAGCATCAGCGAGGTGATGAAGGAGATGGATGCTGATAAACTTCAGAAGTTGAGTAATGATATGGACCGTTGCCAGGTAGATTTAAAATTCCCTAAGTTTACCACAGAGATGGATTTGTCGCTCAACCAGATTATCAGTAAATTGGGCGCTCCAAGCATCTTCCAGCCAGGCACGGCAGATTTCAGCCGTTTTGCCAATGGCAGCTTCTACGTATCGAAGATGTTGCAGAAGGCAAAGATTGAGGTAAGCGAGCGTGGAACAAAGGCTGCTGCCGTAACAGCAGCTGTGATGCTGACCTCGCTGGGCCCTCACGAGATGAAACGTGTAGAATTTCATGCCAACCGTCCATTCGTTTATTTCATTACAGAACGTAATAGTGGCGCCATTCTCTTCATGGGTCAGTTCCTTGGAGAATAATAACAGAGAATTTGCAGGTTCTTAAAACTAGAAAAGCGAAAGCCAAGTCCGTAATCCGGAATCTGGCTTTCGCTTTTTATTTCGCTTAATTCACGTGTTTACTCCTGAAACTTTTCAATGAACTCATCCTCAGTAATGATTGGAATATTGAGTTCATGTGCTTTCTTGTTCTTCGAACTCTGCGAAGCTGCATCGTTGTTAATCAGGAAGTTAGTACTCTTGCTCACACTTCCCGTAACCTTGCCGCCCTGGCTTTCAATATAAGCTTTCAGCTCGTTGCGGTTCTTGTAATGATGCACATCTCCGGTTACGACGAAAGTCAGTCCCTGACATTTGTTTCCCGTTTCTACAGGCTCCTGCTCCTCGATAATCAGCTCGGACAGCAGATGCTGCACATGCTGGAAATGAACATCATCCTTGAACCAGGCGATAAACTTGGCACTCTTTTCAGGTCCAATACCATCAATGCTTGCAAACTCATCATCGAACATGCTCAGGCGAGCAGTTTCTATCAGTTCCTTCACCTTGTAACGGCTGAGCAGTTTTTTAGCCACATCGCCGCCGCAGAGCGGAATATTCAAGGCGTAGAGCAGATGACGACCATCAGTATGGCGGCTCTTCTCAACACTCTCCAGAAGATTGCTTACGCTCTTCTTGCCAAATCCTTCGAAACAGGAAATCTCGAACGCATAATTCTTCAGTTTGTAGAAATCAGCATATTCCCTGATAAAACCATGATTGATGAATTTCCAGACAGTCTGTTCTGAGATTCCGTCAATATTGATTCCTTCCTTGCTGACGAAGCGGGCAAATTTCTTAAGTTGTTTGGCTGGGCAGGCTGCATTGGTGCAATGGAGAGTCTTGGTGCCGCTCTCACTCTCGCGCACTACGGCTGTCGCATGGCAAACCGGACATTCAGCGGGAATGACAAAACTCCCCACAACCTCTGTAATATTGATTACCTTCGGGATAATCTTATTGGCCTTGATGACCTGCAGTCTGGTTCCCTTGTCACCAATGCCCAGACGCTCGCATTCGCTTACATTGCAGAGCGAGGCACGCTGCACGGTGGTTCCTTCAAGTTCTACCGGTTTGAAAACAGCTACAGGCGTGATGGTGCTGGCTGCGCACGACCATTCGATGTGGTCGAGTACGGTGTCAGCATGTTCATCTTGCCATTTAAAGGCAAATCCTGCCCTCGTAGCGTGGTGGCCTGTAACCGACCCCGTAGCTGCATAAGCCGTATCATCGTAGCAAATCACCAGTCCGTCTACCGGGAAAGGATTCTTCTTGCTTGTCACCTTCTCCGTAAACTTGTCTATTTCCTGCTGGATATTTTCTGTGGTAGGGTGGTCAATACGCTCACGTTCTACAGGATTCATTCCCAGGTCTTTCAGCATCTGCATGCGTTCGCCCCATGAGGTAAGTTCCCGCTCAGTATAAACCAGGGTGAACGGAATCCATTGGATGTGGCGCTGCTTCACCTCTTCAATGTCCTTCAGCGTGAGTGAGCCTGAAGCGAGGTTTCGTGGATTGGCGTAATCGCCTTCGCTTTCGATGATGAACTGTTCGAAATCAGAATACGAAATGACGGCTTCTCCTCTTACTACAAGATGTCCTTTCTCTGAAATGGTAGCAGGAATGCCTGAAATGGCTAGAGCCAAGTGGGTAATGTTGGTGCCGATGTGTCCGTTACCGCGGGTAACGATTTTGGTGAGTTTTCCGCCGTCATAGGTTACTACGAGGGTTAGTCCGTCCAGTTTCCATGAAATCCAGATAGGGCGGTCTTCTGCCCATTTTACAAGATCACTTACCTGTTTGGTCTTTGCCAGAGAGAGGGCGGCAAATTCATGCTCCTCTTTCTTTCCTACGATAGAATCTTCTGACACGCGATTAGTAGGGGAGTCAGGCAGAATTTCGCCTGTTTCCTCTTCCAATCTCTTGAGCTGGTCGAAAAGGGCGTCCCACTCATAGTCGGTCATGAGTTCGCCTTTTCCGTTATAATAACTATCCGAAGCTTGGTTGAGTCTTTCAACCAAGCTCTTCATCTGCAATAGTTTCTCTTCCATAATGAATGTTTGAGGATATTAATCAAATGTTGTGTTTTTCGATGGTCAGGAATTATTCTGCAGGTTCCATGGCTATGGAGAGTTTTTCAAAGGCGAAACGCTGACCTCTGTTTCCTCCATAGTTTACACGTCCGCAGATGCAGAAACCCATCGAAGACAGAAGGTTAATCATCGGCGTATTGTCAAAGTTGGTGTCAACCTTGATGCTAGGTATTTTTTCTACCTCGCACATGCTGTTCACCTTACTGATGAAAATACGCGCCAAACCTTCACGCTGGAAACTAGGCAACGTGGCAAAGCGATGTATTACATAATAATCGCCATCAGTAATCCAGTTACCTACTAATTTCTTATATTTGGGTTCACCATTCAATATGACTGCTCCATAGACAACCACCTCTTCGTTTACTGTCAGAACGAAGGCGTTGCCATTTTCTATGTCTTTTCTGATGTCTTTTTCTGATGGATATTCCTCAGTCCATTGGTGACGTCCCGATTCTATCATACTTTGGCGAGCCTGGTCGATGACTTTCCAGCAAGCAGCAAAGTCCTTTATATACGCCGGTCTGAAGTTTGTCTTCATATTTATTACGCTTTTATTATTCGGGTGCAAAATTAACAAAAAAAAACGAATTAAACTAAAAAACGGAGGAAAAACTTCACTTTTTTGTTCGTTTTCCTCCGTTTTTCTTGTTTCCTGCTCATTTTGAGCTATTTTTCCTTTGCTTTTTGCTAAGAACTGGGCAGAATAAGATTCTGCAATATTTATTCTGAAGATAGACTTCTGTTCTGCTTGTCTACTTCTTTAATCTGTTTTATGCCAGACATTTGTCGAGCTCAGCAATGATAGCATCTTTCTGTTCCTTGATATGCTGACCGATGAATACGATTTTTATCATGCGGTCGCCCAATTCCTGATCCCATTCCTTCTGCAGCTGTGGGTTGTTCATCAATACCTGGGCAAGTTCGTCTTTCGGCATGGTAGCCAACCATTGACCAGCCTGCTTTACAGTCTTCTGCTTGCCAGCCTGTTCGAACACGTAGCACATGTCGCGCTCATCATCGAAATAGCAGATTCCCTTGGCGCGAACCACGTCTCTAGGCCATTTTCTTGCTACGAAATCATCGAAGAGGCCCAGGTCGAAAGGCTTGCGACGATAGTAAACGAAGGTGCCGATTCCGTATTCCTCAACTTCTCCGCCTTCATGATCATGGTCATGGTCGTGATGATGGTGATGATGATGTTCATGCTCGTCATGCTCGTGGTCATGGTCATCGTGGTCATGATGATGATGCTCATGTTCGTCTTCCTCGTCATGATCGTGGTCATGGTGATGATGTTCATGTGCTTCTTCTTCATGCTCTTCGTTTCTTTCTGATTCAATTTCCTGAATCCAACCGGCTGAAGTGGATACGGTTTCCCAATCAAACTTCTTGGTGTTGACGATCAGATTCAAGTCAACGTCACCATAGTTGCATTCAAAGATTTCTGCCTTAGGCTGGATGGCACGGATAATCTGCTTCAGGTGCTCCAGTTCCTTAGGGTCAACCTCTGCAGCCTTGTTCAGGAGAATGATGTTGCAGAACTCAATCTGCTGGATGACGAGCGAAGCCAGATCTTCCTCATCCATATTCTTCTTCATCAGGTCGCTGCCGTTGGAGAATTCATCCTTCATGCGCAAAGCATCTACTACGGTAACGATGCTGTCAAGGCGCAGAATGCCATTCTCGATGTACTGAGGACCGAGGGATGGGATAGAGCAGATGGTCTGTGCAATAGGAGCAGGCTCGCAGATTCCGGAAGCCTCGATGACAATGTAATCGAAACGCTTCATGTCTACGATTTCCTTGAGCTGTTCTACCAGGTCCATCTTCAATGTGCAGCAGATGCAACCATTCTGGAGAGAAACGAGCGAATCATCTTTCTGACCTACTACGCCACCTTTTTCTATCAGGGCTGCATCAATATTGACTTCACCAATATCGTTGACGATGACGGCAAACTTAATACCTTTTTCGTTAGCTAAAATCTTGTTGAGAAGGGTTGTCTTTCCACTACCCAGGTAGCCTGTCAAGAGCAATACAGGCACTTCCTTCTTTGCGTTCATATTAAAATATTTTAATGTTATACTTCTTAAATCCAGTCTGCTGATAATGCTGCTTTCTCGGGCAGCTGTCATCTGGCAGTCTGACGGTTTTGCGAAACTGCAAAGATTGTGCCACACCTTATTTTTTTGCCATCTTTTTTTCGTACCCCCCTTTTTTGTCAGTTATCTTGTGTTATTTTTAGGTTATATTTCATGTTTTTCTCATTTTTCTTTGGTGGTTTCAACTAGAAATAGTATATTTGCAGAGAAAATGTGTTTCAAACAGCACATAAACTTAATGAATAAACATATTTTATATACATAAGTAAGTTAAGATGAAAAAGTTTAAGGTTTTAGTTTTGACGGTTGTGGCAGTCCTTGCGCTGTCATCTTGCGGCACTACTCAGACGGTGCCTCTGACCGGTCGCACTCATCGCATCTCTGTATCCGATGAGCAGGTTCTCAGTCTGTCTAATCAGGAATACACAAAGTACATGGCTTCTGCCAAGAAGTCGACCAATGCAGCCAATACAACGATGGTTCAGCGGGTAGGAAAAAGACTTGCCAATGCTGTTGAACTCTATTTGAAGCAGAACGGATTTGAAGCCGACGTGAAGAATTATTCATGGGAATTCAATCTGGTACAAGATAAGTCTGCCAATGCATTCTGTATGCCTGGCGGTAAAATCGTGGTTTATGAAGGACTTTTGCCTTACACTCAGAATGAAACCGGTTTGGCAATCGTTTTGGGTCACGAAATAGCTCATGCTGTGGCTAAGCATAGTGCTGAGCAGCTCACCAAACAGCAGAATCAGCAAACCGGTACAAGCATCCTGGGAACTGTGTTGAACCAGACAGTAGGTAATGGTGTAGGAAATGTGGCAAGTGCAGTTGCCGGACAGTATTTCTCATTCCGCAATCTGAAGTATTCCCGTGATAATGAAACCGAGGCAGATTACATGGGGCTTATCTTCGCTGCCATGGCAGGTTACGATCCTCAGCAGGCCATTCCTTTCTGGAAGAGAATGTCACAGGGCTCAAGCAGCAATCAGAGTGATATTTTCAGTGATCACCCTTCAGACGCCAAGCGTATTGCTGCCTTGCAGAAGGAAATGCCTACTGCGCTGAAGTATTATAAGCCTCAGACAACTTATAAGGTAGGTTCTACAAGCAAGACTTCTACAACCAAGAAGACCAGTAGAAAAAAGAAGACTACAACCCGCAGAAAATAAGGAATTTTTCGAATCTCTCGAATCTGAAGAAATGAATTCATCTTCTCTTTCGAATCTCTTGAATCAGAAGAATCAAATTAAAATATTTAAGTATGGAGTATTTATCTCATAACCTTTGGCTGGTATGGACGTCGGTGATGTTCATCTGCCTCATCTTAGAGTTGTCTTCCGGCGATTTCTATGTTACTTGTTTTGCCATTGGTGCGCTCATCAGCATTACTGTGGCATTAGTAGGAGCACCTTTCTGGGTGCAGGTAGTGGTTTGGGCTATCTGCTCTATGCTTAGCATCTGGTTGGTTCGTCCGCATCTGCTGAAATCGCTACACAAGGGTGGGGAAGACCGCCGCAGTAATGCCGATGCGCTGGCAGGACAGATAGGGGAAGTGACCGAGATGATTCCTGCCGGAGGATATGGTAGAGTGAAGCTGGATG
>ERZ780207.3470-NODE-3470-length-10023-cov-147.232544_pt1 | contig 10023 bp, 9 predicted proteins | sample MGYA00510977_ERZ780207 | MGnify/ENA primary metagenome ERZ780207 (study PRJEB29588, sample SAMEA2151383) | human gut metagenome | biome: human gut; feature: human-associated habitat; material: faeces | place: Denmark | collected 2008/2010 ... | reverse complement strand
GCAAGAAACAGAAGCCCCAGACACAGATGCCACGTCCTGAAGACGAAGCGTTATAAACACGAAAAAATTCAGAATCCTGAGAAAGAGGGTGTATCATAAAGCATTTGAATGTTTATGATACACCCTCTTAACTTTGCCGGTTAATCCTTAAAAACTGCCGCATAAGTACAATAAAAGCCACTTAATACAAAATAAAGCAAAATTAATTTGGAGTTTACCCATTTTTTTTATATCTTTGCATTGTGAACTTAAAAGTATTAAATATTAAACAGACAAAAAGCAATAAAATAAAAATAATCAAGATATTAGTAGAGATACTGGTCTATGGGTTTAACTTTTCTAAGAACTTGCATTTAAGGATACAAGATATTTGCAGGATACAAGTTACTTGCAATATATGAGATACTTGCAATATATGAGATACTTGGTTTATGTTTATAGATAATGGAGAAATTACTCTCATAAAGAATTTGTTTTTAAGTTTAAACAAAAATGCTAAAGTTAGATGTTAGTAATTATAAGTCCCCGTAGTGACCGTGAGGCTACTGCGGGGACGCTTTTTCAATTTATAGTATATAGAAACAAAAAGGGCAAGACCAGAGATGGTCTTGCCCAATCTATTTTTATAACTCTTTATCTATATTATAAGATTCTACCTGTAAGAGAGAACTTCAAAACAGGATAAACCTTCAAGTCTTTTACGAACTTAGAGAGATCATCCTCGCCAGCATCTTCCAACGCCTTATTGATATCTATCTCGTTACCATTCTGGTAAACCTTGAGCTTGCCCATGAACTGGCAACCCAACTCAAAGCGGCAACCGATACGGTTCTTAGGAACCAGACGGCCGAAACCTAAACCGAGGTATGGACGAACATTCTTGCAACGGATATCGCCCTGAACATTATAGTTCTCATCGAGTTCCAAGTTGTAACCACCCAAGTTGGCTGATATAGCCTTACGGAACTGTTGCTCCAAAGTTTGATTATTTTTCAAGTAATTATTAGAGAAATCACGAAGTTCATCGCAAGAACCGGTAACCTCAGCAATCTTCTCACCACCAATAGACAAACCAGCAGCGATAAAGAACTTACTGCCTCCACCGAATGGATAGAGATTAGCCTTTACATTAAAGGTGGTACGGTCGAATGAGCCTTCTGCATGAATGGTTGCACTGGTTGGGTACTGAAAATCAGGTACTTGAGGCAAAGAACTAGTATTGACATCTACATCCAAATCACCAGACAGTTTAAAAGATGGCATGATGTTCACACCTGCTTCTACCTCAAGGAAGTTAGTAACAGGAGCAGCCACACCAACACTAATACCCTCAGTACTTGCACCCACGTTAAGACCTACATGGTTAAAGATACCGCGCTTGTAATCGCTCTGTGCCATTACACTTCCTACACCAGCAAGCAGAATTACTGCCATCATCATTAATTTCTTCATAATCGTTCTGTTTATAAGTTAAATATTAAACGTTTTTTGCATATCGTTCGTAAATATGCTACAAATATAAACAAAAGTTACAAGAAGAACAAATAATTACACAAAAAATTAAGACTCTTTAGTACTTTAGCATACTAAAGAGCCCTAATATATTATCAAAAACGCAAAATCAGACTACTGAACTTAATCTACTACCGTAAACTTGGCATATTTCAGCAGAAGCTGTTTGGTGCCAGAATGAACGAACTCAACCGTAGCCTTCGTATTCTCACCAGTACCTTCAATCTTCAACACCGTTCCCCGTCCAAAACGCTGATGTTCTATCTTCATTCCCTCCTGCAAACCACAAGATGAACTGCCAGCAGATGAAGCTGTAGAAGAAGAAACTGATGCTGCAGAAGATCCAGTACCGCGAGAAGCAGGATGAGAAGAATGCGTCTCCATATAACGCTTCGCTGCATTCAGCGCTCTAACAGACTTGAAATTGCCTCCAGAGAGAGATGAGCGTCCGGAAACAGACGAGCGTCCGGAAGTACGTGAAGTCTCAGGTTCATCATCAAAGAGAGAAGGCTTAGGATCTGCTACAAACTGCGATGCTACCGGTTTGGAATTCTGATACCTGCTACTGTATCTAGGCTGCTCAGCATCCTCCCACGGTCTGCGAGGACGTTGCGCTCTCGCCCACTCCGGCTGGTCAGACATAGAGCCAAACAAGCTTCCACCAGCCTCATCCTGGCTATCAATCAACTTGCCGTCAATCTCATCGATAAACCGACTCGGATTATCAAACTCCATCTTGCCATATCGCCAGCGGTTCTTGGCGTTCGTCAGGATACAATGTTTCTCAGCTCGCGTAATGGCTACGTAAAGCAATCTCCGTTCCTCCTCCAGTTCTCTGAGCGAAGCAGCAGAAAGCGGACTTGGGAAGATATTCTCTTCCAAACCAACCACGAAAACCGTAGGAAACTCCAGACCCTTGGCAGCATGAACCGTCATCAGAGAAACACGAGGTTCATCCTTATCACCATCGCTGTCAGCATCGGTAAGCAGCGCCACATCCTGCAGATAATCCTGCAGGAAGAGTTCATCAAACCTACCCTCTTCACGGCGTTCCTCCACAAAAGCCGACATACCGCTCAAGAATTCCTCCAGGTTCTCCTGACGTGCGCGATCATCTGGCTGCTTACCCGACATAATATCCAGACTGATACCACTCTCCTTGATGATAGCGTCACCCAATTCATAGACATCTGTAGTTTGAGCCCGTTCGATAAACGAAGAAATCAGCAATCTGAAGGTTTCCAGCTTGTTCATCGTACCCTTGTTAACCGCCAGTCCATACCGCTCAGGAGCACCGATTACCTCCCAGAAACTCACCTGGTTCTGATGGGCACAGTCAGCAATCTTCAGCACCGTAGTAGCCCCGATTCCACGAGCCGGATAGTTGATGATACGCTTGATAGCCTCTTCATCATCCGGATTCGCCACCAGACGGAAATAAGCAATAATATCCTTAATTTCCTTGCGCTGGTAGAAACTCAGTCCGCCATAAATGCGATAAGGAATACCCTGCTTTCTGAACTCCTCCTCGAAGCTGCGGCTCTGGGCATTGGTACGGTAGAGAATGGCAAAATCACTATACTGGCAGCCATCCTCGCGCCGGATACGCTTCACGTCCTTCGCCACAATCGCCGCCTCTTCCTTGTCGCTGTAAGCAGGTTTATACTGAATCTTCTCACCCTTCGCATTCTCGCTGAACACATCCTTAGGAATCTGGTTGCGGTTATGCTTGATCAGACTGTTAGCCGCCTCAACGATGGTCTGGGTAGAGCGGTAGTTCTGCTCCAGTTTGAAGAGACGCGTTCCCTGAAACTGGCGCTGATAGTTGAGAATATTATCGATATTGGCACCACGGAAGCTATAGATACTCTGCGAATCATCACCCACGGCACAAACACGCTGCTTCTCCTGACAGAGTTGCATGACGATAGACATCTGAACGTGATTGGTATCCTGATACTCATCCACCAGGACATAATCGAAGCGGGCGGCATATTTGTGGCGAATATCCTCATGTTCCCTGAAGAGCTGATAGGTAAGCGTCAGCAAATCATCGAAATCCATGGCATTAGCCTGCTTGCAGCGCTGCACGTAAGCCACGAAAATCTTACCAACTTCAGGCATCTGCGCACGCTTGTTCTGCTCGAAGATAGCCGCATCGCTCTCATAAGCCGCAGCACTCATCAGGTTGTTCTTCGCCATCGAAATCTTGGCATGAACGGCAGCAGGCTTATACTTCTTATCATCCAACCCCATCTCCTTCACTATCGCCTTGATCAGCGAGCGCGAGTCACTTTCGTCATAAATGGTAAAGTTGTTGTTGAAGCCGATATGCTCAGCCTCCGCTCTCAGTATTCGGGAGAAAATGCTGTGGAAGGTACCCATATAGAGATGCTGGGCGAGATCATTTCCCACCAGTTTTCCGATACGTTCCTTCATCTCCCTTGCCGCCTTGTTGGTAAAGGTGAGCGCCATGATGCTCCAGGGTTTCATGCCCTGGCTCAGGAGATAAGCTATTTTATAAGTAAGCACACGCGTTTTACCCGAACCTGCACCGGCTATCACCAGCGAAGGTCCGTCAATATATTCTACCGCAGCACGCTGCGCTTCGTTCAAGTCTTTCAGTAAATCCATGAATCAATATTTGAGGCAAAAAACTATTTTAAGGTCACCCCTATCAACTATAAACTATAAACTATCAACTAAGTATTACTTCCCCCTATATCCTCCCACAGCCGTGCCCGGATCGAAATCTTCGCCCTCACGAGGGAAGGTAGGGATAAATCTCATCTGATGTTCTATCTGTCGCTGGCGCTTCTTCATATAAGCGCTAGGATGCAGCGAACTGAATTTGCGCGGATTAGGAAGTGTAGCTGCTATCAGCGCACACTCGCCACGAAACAGATCTTTCGCTTTCTTGTCGAAATGATATTCAGCAACCGCATCCACACCATAGATACCCGGTCCCATCTCTATGCTGTTGAGATAAACCTCCATGATGCGCTGCTTGCTCCACATCATTTCGATGAGGAAGGTAAAGTAGACTTCAAATCCCTTGCGGGTCCATGAACGGCCAGGCCACAGGAAGACATTCTTAGCAGTCTGCTGACTGATGGTACTGGCTCCATGCACCTTTCCACCACGTGCATTATTCTTCGCCGCACTCTCGATGGCATTGAAGTCGAAACCGTGATGCTTCAGGAATCTCGCATCTTCGCTCGCCATTACCGCCACTGGCATGTGAGGCGAAATCTTATCCATCGAAACCCAATGATGATGCAGGGTAATACTCTCTCCATCAGCTACTTGCTGAAAGCATCGGATAAACATCAGAGGAGTGACATACACAGGAATGAACCTATATGCCACTACAGCAAGAATGGTGGTACTGAAAAACAGCACCACCACCCATTTTACTATATTCTTGATTTTCTTCAAAATCATCTATTTAGTTTTTCCCTTCCGGGAGCATGAAACTTATTACTTCAATGTACCGTTGTTGGCTGCGTTAACCATAGCCTGGCTAGCATACATGTAAACCTCTACACGACGGTTCTGGGCACAAGCAGCAGTAGTATTCACTACAGGGTTAGCAGAACCAAAACCCTGAACATTCTTTACCTGACGGCTGGTAACACCGCAAGAAGCAAGATAGTTGTAAACAGCCTCAGCACGCTTCTGGCTCAAAGGCAAGTTGATACCATCATTACCTGTAGCATCGGTATAACCCTGGATAGAAACCTCACAGTCGGTATTGTTCTTCAATACACCGGCAAACTGAGCCAAATCAGTCTTTGCGCTGCTGCTGAGAGTAGAACCGTTAGTTGGGAAGAGGATACCAGAAGCAAATGTTACCTTAACGGCAGACAAGCCATTGGCATCTGTTACAGTCTCAACCTGTGCATTCTTCACCCGTTCAGCCTCAGCCTTCACCTTATCCATGTGCTTTCCGATGAGGTTACCAGCACCGCCACCAACAGCTGCACCGATAGCAGCACCAACAAGTGCACCTGTACCACGATGGCTATTGTTGAGCAATCCACCAACGAGAGCACCCAGAGCAGCACCAGAACCGGCACCTACTGCTGTACCAGTCTTCTGATTGGTTCCACAACTTGAGAAAAGCAAGCACAAAGAGAGGCCTGCAACTGCAAAATTAGTCTTTTTCATTTTAAAATCTCCTATATTTATGTTATTTAATTGCAAAGATAACTCTTTTTTCTCCATAATGGAGAGTTTTCTAATATTTTTTTGTATTTTTGCATGCAAATTTAAGGGTATTTGTCGAAATAGAGCTAGGAAATCACCTATTTGGGGGTGGAAAATCCCTAAAAGTAGGATTTCAGACATCTGCAGACAGATGAACTGCCGCCAGCAGATGATGAAGGCTCATGCTTATACCTTAATATATATAACAGAAGAAATAAAAAATAAAATAAATAGAATAAAGCAATATGGCTAAAGAACTCAAGAATTTAACCAAGCGCGCTGACAACTACAGTCAGTGGTACAATGATTTGGTAGTAAAGGCTGATCTCGCTGAGTTGTCACCAGTTCGTGGTTGTATGATTATCAAACCATACGGTTACGCTATCTGGGAGAAGATGCAGCAGCAGCTCGACAAGATGTTTAAGCAGACAGGTGTACAGAACGCATACTTCCCTCTCCTCATCCCGAAGAGTTTCTTCTCTCGTGAGGCTGAGCACGTGGCTGGTTTCGCCAAGGAGTGTGCCGTAGTTACCCACTACCGCCTCCGTTCTACAGAGGATGGCAAAGAGGTTGAGGTTGATCCTAACGCAAAGCTCGATGAGGAGCTCATCATCCGTCCTACTTCTGAGACCATCATCTGGAACACCTATAAGAACTGGATCCATTCATGGCGTGATCTCCCTATCCTCTGCAACCAGTGGTGTAACGTAATGCGTTGGGAGATGCGTACCCGTCCGTTCCTCCGTACTTCTGAGTTCCTCTGGCAGGAGGGTCATACCGCTCATGCCACTAAGGAAGAGGCTGAGGCAAAGGCTCAGGAGATGCTCAAGGTTTACGCTGATTTTGCAGAGAACTACATGGGCGTTCCTGTATTGCAGGGTGTGAAGAGTGAGACTGAGCGTTTCGCCGGTGCTCTCAACACTTATACCATCGAGGCAATGATGCAGGATGGCAAGGCTCTCCAGAGCGGTACTTCTCACTTCCTGGGTCAGAACTTCGCCAAGAGTTTCGACGTAACATACTTGAACAAGGAGAACAAGCCTGAGTATGTATGGGCTACTTCATGGGGTGTTTCTACCCGACTGATGGGTGCCCTCATCATGGTTCACAGCGATGATAACGGTCTGGTATTGCCTCCAAAGCTGGCTCCTATCCAGGTGGTTATCGTTCCTATCAACAAGGGCGACGAGCAGTTGGCTCAGATTACTGCTAAGTTGCAGCCTGTCATCGACCAGCTCCGCGAGTTGGGCATCACCGTGAAGTATGATGACAACCCTGCCAAGCGTCCTGGCTTCAAGTTCGCTGACTATGAGTTGAAGGGTGTTCCTGTTCGTCTGGCTATGGGTGGCCGTGACTTGGAGAACAACACCATCGAGATTATGCGCCGTGATACCTTGGAGAAGGAGAACGTAAGCTTCGACGGCATCGTTGAGCGCGTAAAGAATATGTTGGAAGACATCCAGAAGAATATCTTCGAGAAGGCTCGTGCTTACCGTGATGCTCACGTTTACGAGTGCGACAACTACGAGGAGTTCAAAGAGCGTGTGAAGAATGGCGGTTTCTTCCTCTGCCACTGGGACGGTACAGCCGAGACCGAGGCTAAGATCAAGGAGGAGACTCAGGCTACCATCCGTTGCGTGCCTTTCGCTTACGAGCAGACTCCAGGTGTAGATATGGTAAGCGGCAAGCCAGCCGTAGCCCGTGTCATCATCGCAAGAAGCTATTAATCATCCCCGGTGTCGGGAGTTCATCCTGACACCATAATATATTTAATATGAGGCAGTTGATACTATACATCCTTTTTCTGGTGTCCATGGTCTTCTCAGGCTATGGAGAGGTATCTGCTGCCTCTATTTCTTTTACTCCCGAGGATTCTTATACCGAAGATGCAAGCCATAAGAAAGATGGTTTGACAAAGGTTGAGTATGACAAGAGCCAGCCTGAGGCACAGCTTGAAAACGCCTCACAGCTTGCTTACCGCATCTGTAGCAGCCGTCCGCAGCGCTTATTGCCAAGTGGCAACATGCACAACAGTCAGACTGCCAGTAGATTGCTTACAAATAGAATCCGTTATTTATCATCCCTTTTATCAGCTATAGAAGGTGGCATAGAGCCTTTCCGACAGGAAACTGCCCCAATCCACTTTGATGTCGCCAGCAAGTATTATGTCATTTGCCTGCGGCGTCTGCTCTGTTAGTGCTTATTCTTTTCTCTTTTTAAAATTTCATATAGGTTTATCGCATCTTTCCTAAGAATTGCGATAAGACTGGTTACACCCCTATTCAAAACAAAAAACAGTTCAATATATATTATTTTTCAAGAATTAAGAATAAGCAAATAACAGTATAAAATTATGGCAAAGATTAATCATTTAGAGATGGGTGCTGATGTTTTGGCACTCCAGGATGTACAGGTAAAGAAAGGTTTCATGGGTTTGACTGTCAAGCTCATTTATCAACCTACCAACAGTGTGATTAAGATAAAAGAGAAGGAATACTCTGCAGAGGATGGAAGAAAGCTTGAGAACATCCTCAGTGCAGCCCCTAAGGATGTAGAAACAGCGATCAGCAAATTCCCTGTTTCTGCCATCAGCATGGGTAATATGAAGTTACAGGCTTGCATCTCTGACGACCACCAGTTTGTTGCCACACAGCTCCTTGCCTTCAAGGATTTCGGTTACAAGCCGGTTACAGAGATGAAGACCTATACAGGAAAGACAGCCGAGGCTTTCGCTCAGTTGTTTTAGTTATATCACAGTTTCGGGACAGGGGACAGAACGATTCCTCTGTCCCTTTTTTATTTTATAGGTATAGGATGAAATCTTTATTTGAAAGAAGGCGGTTCATTCCCCTCTTCCCAATTACGGTAATGCTTAGGCGACAGACCGGTATGTTTCTTGAAGAAGGTTCCGAAGGCTGAAGCATTGGGAAAACTGAGTTCATTGGCTATCTGCTGTATCGTCTTCGTGGTGTTCTTCATCAGATAGATACTGCGACGGATCATCGCCTTGAAAAGCAACTGCTGGACCGTCTGACCGCAAACCGACTTGACCAGTACCGACAGATATTTCGGTGTAAGACAGAGTTCGTCTGCATAGAAAGCCACACTGCGCTCACGCATATAGTTCTTCTCTATCAGCAGTACCAGCGACTCAAAGATGGCAATCTTCCGTTCCATCTCCTTGCCGGCAGCCTTGAACGATGCCGAGAAGATGCTGCACAAACGGTACGTAACAGCCATCAGCAACAGTTTCTGCTCATGCACACAATAGGCATCCAGTTCACCACTCTTCTCTTTTTCCTGCTCCAGCTTCCTCAGCATCAGGGCATAGGAAGTGAGCATATCCTCATAACCCGTCTTCCTGACATGGCAGGGTTTGGGATAAATCGTAGCATAAAGACGCATGGTAACCACGGTATTGCCCAACATGTGACGAATCTGTTCAGCACGGTAAAAAAGAAGGGTATATTTAAGGTTCTTGCCCGTTTCCTGCACATGAAACATCACTCCTTTGGAGAGGAAAACGGTCTCACCCTCAGATGCAACAAAGGATGTTCCGTCTACGCAGAAACGGAACATCCCCTGATGACAGATTACGATTCCGACATAGTCGGAGTAGAAAGGCTGCATCAACAGCTGAGGAAACTCATGAGCCTCGTATATGATGATATTATCTGTTATTTTCATGATGAATATGGGTCTGTTATCTTCAGATTTAACTGCGAAGATAACAAAAATATCCATTCATCAGATGAGCAGCCTGTATCTTTTATGATATTTTAGCACTCCCCTACCTTCTTCCCAGGGATTTCACATCTACATTCTTCAGCAGATACTCACGCGTCAGTTCCCCGATATTGCGCTTGCGCCAAGGGAGAACGAGCATCAGTCCGGCACACAGCAGACAGCCGTAGAAGGTCCAGCCTGCCATCTCCTTGATACTCACCAGCGTGGCCTGTACCTGTACCTTTCCCTTCGTACTCATGGCCGCCATGTTCTGCGCCTCGGTTACACTCTTGCCCTGATATTGCATGCCTCTCACCGTCTGGTCGTAAGTCTTTGCCGTCTCGATGTTCGTGCGGTCGTAATCCTGGGCAAAGCGGGTTACATAATACTGCTGTCTGTGCTGAAGCACATTGGTATAGAGCGCAGAGCCGATGCAAGGGGCAATGACCATACGAACGGTAAGCATGATGCAAACCCAGGTTGACATGAAGCGGTAAGGCATGCGCTGGTTGGCTATCGTAGAGATGAGCGAATAGAGCAGCATCATTCCCGTAGAACGGATGATGATAGGCCATT
>ERZ780207.3469-NODE-3469-length-10031-cov-4.266640_pt1 | contig 10031 bp, 7 predicted proteins | sample MGYA00510977_ERZ780207 | MGnify/ENA primary metagenome ERZ780207 (study PRJEB29588, sample SAMEA2151383) | human gut metagenome | biome: human gut; feature: human-associated habitat; material: faeces | place: Denmark | collected 2008/2010 ... | reverse complement strand
AGAAATACGTCATTAGGGGTGTCTATGGCTCTGGATACATATTTATCCATCAGCCGTACCCGCCTTTCCACATTTCCTCCCACGCGTAGCGCCGCGGCGTCCGTGCTGTAGGGAACTGATTCTATCGCAAGGAAAAGACCCAGCACAATCAGCAGCCCGAGCGAGAACACGAGCCTGAATGTCCTGTCACTTAGATGTACTTTCTTCATGTTTTTTGCAGGCTGCGTTTGTTGTGGCGTAATCGCACGCAGTCGAGGCAAAGTTAATACTTTCTTTGTAATGGCTCAATATTTGCGCAAATAACGATTCAGCTTTATCGTTACAGATTATGGGTTTGAGGACACGAGTTATGAATTTCGGACTGCTTTCCGCAGTTGTGATGTTTTGCTGCGCCAATGCTTCGGCGCAGAGCGTCATTCCTGTGTCGACGGGCAACGCTGACGGTTTCGATGTCTTCGTACCCATCTCAAGGTATCTTGGCAACGGGGATGCGGAAAAGCTGTCTGCCTGGTTCTCGAACAGTGTTGAAATCACAATTCTCGGAGAATCGAACACATGCTCATGTTCACAGGCCCGTCAGATTCTGAAGTCTTTCTACGCTGCCTACACCCCGAGATCGTTTGATGTGACCCACAAGGCCTCCCAAGGGAATATGAAATACGCCATAGGGGAATTGAAGGCCGGAGGCGAGACGTTTGTGGTCACGGTCTTTCTCTGCATGAAAAATAACTGTTACGACATCCATCAATTGAAAATAGAACGTCTTTAGAAAGGTTTATTGTAGTGAACGAAAGCCATTCACTTGTGGTCACGGCTCCTGGAGACGCCGATCGCGTCCTGCTCCACACATGCTGCGCTCCTTGTTCGTCAGCAATCATCGAGTGTCTTTTGCACAGCGGCATCCGTCCGACGATATATTATTGCAATCCGAACATATTTCCAGAGGAGGAATACCTCATCCGCAAGAGAGAGTGTACTCGCTATGCCCTCTCGCTCGGCTTGGAGATTGTCGACGCCGACTATGACCACGATGCCTGGCTTTCTGGGATACGCACGCTTGCCGCAGGTTCCAGAGTGACGGACATCGAACATCAGCCGGAGCGAGGAGGACGCTGTCTTCAATGCTTCAAGTACCGGCTTTTGGACTCTGCCCGCTATGCGGCGGAGCACGGCTTTTCCGTCCTCACGACCACCCTTGCCTCGTCCCGATGGAAGTCTCTTGACCAGATTAATGAGGCCGGACGCTGGGCCGTAGCGCAGGTCAATGCGCAGACCGGCTCAGCAGTGCCGCCGACAGTGGACCTTATGCGCATTCAGACACGACCTGAGTCTCTTTCAAATGCAGCCCCGCTCATCTGGTGGGAGCAGAACTGGCGCAAGGGAGGTCTTCAAGAGCGCCGCTCCCAACTTATTCGCGAACACAATTTCTACAACCAGCTCTGGTGCGGCTGCGAGTTCAGCCGCCGATGACATAATCCGTCATCCCTTGGGCTGCGGGGGTTAGGAAGTCCGAAGGAGAGGGAACAAAAGACTTTTTGGTCACCCTCATTCGTGATGGTAGGGTTCGCCCTTGATGATGGTGAAGGCGCGGTAGAGTTGCTCGACGAAAATTGCCCTGACCATTTGGTGGGAAAAGGTCATCTTCGATAGGGAAATCATTGAATTGCTGCGGTCGTAGACTTCACGACTGAAGCCGTAGGCACCGCCGATAACGAACACGATGTCGCGTGCCGAGCCTCCGGAAATCTTGTTCTCAATCACCGAAGCCCATTCTATGGATGTGAATGTCTTGCCATGTTCGTCCAAAAGGATGACGTCGTCTGTGGGACGTATGTTCTTGAGTATCAGTTCTCCCTCCTTTGTCTTGATCTGTTCCTTGCTCAGCGCGGAGACTTTCTTCAGTTCAGGAATCTCCACCAGGGAGAAGTTTATGTAGTGCCGGAGCCGGTCGATGTATATCTCCATTCCGGTCTTCACCCAGTCCTTGTCGGTCTTCCCGACTGTCAGCAAAGTGATTTTCATTTATTTCCTATTGTCGAAGTGAAGATGTCATTTATGATGAGGCCGCTGAGAGTCATGCCGAAGATTGCGGTGACATGGGCGGTGGTGCCGTTAATCTGAGCCTTGGAACTGCACCATTCGTGGTTGAGCAGCGATGGGTCGCCGGGACCGTCCTGGGACTTCGGGCAGAGGCACTTCTCCGTGCCGCAGCTTTGGCAGTGGCCGCGGTTCGGAAGAACCTCGTCATCGAATACGCAGAGGAATTTCTTTGAAGGGTAGGTGCCGGCGCGTTTCATCTTCTTGCGCAGCGCCGCTCCGAGAGGGCATCCGCGCACTTTCCAGAACTCGGCCACCTGCACCTTGAGCGGATTCACCTTGAGGGCGGCGCCGAGGGAGCAGTAGAACTTCGCGCTGCTGGCTGTGGCGTTGAGAATGAGCTGAACCTTGTCCTTGAGCGAGTCCACGGCGTCCACGACGTAGTCGTAATCATCAAGATTGAACTGGCTTGCCGTCTCGGCGCTGTAAATCTGCTGGATGGCGGTAATTTCCGCTTTGGGATTGATTTCCAACAACCTGTCCTTCATAGCATCCACCTTCACCTGCCCCACTGTCCGGGTGGTCGCCATCAATTGCCGATTCACGTTGGTGATGCAGATGCGGTCCGAGTCCACGATGGTCAGATGTGTGATGCCGCTCCTTACCAGTCCTTCCGCACACCAGCTTCCCACTCCTCCGACGCCGAAAATGATGACCCTTGTCTTCGCAAGCGCAGTCATAACGTCATCTCCCACAAGAAGTTCCGTTCTATTGTATATCGCTTTCTCAATAGTGTTCATATTCCCGAAAAATTTTCGGGCGCAAAGATACGCATACTTTTACTAATTTTGTACCCGATAAGAAACATGAAAAAAAATAAACTGCTTCAGATTTTTTTGAGGGTTTCTAAAATTGCGTATGAGAAGAAAGGGGTTATTGATATATTGGCTTGCATCGGTCTTGCTTTCGTGGGCGGTTGGACTGCCGCTCGGTGCGCAGGAACGTTCTTATATGGAGCAACTGTCGGTTGATGAGGGACTTCCGCATACGGACGTGTCTTCGATTGTGCAGGATAGTGACGGATATATCTGGATTGGGACATATTCCGGGCTATGCCGCTACGATGGGGTGGAGATGACTGTATATGACATGTCGAATTCCATTTTGGAGAGTTCAAGGATACGCTCTCTGCTTCTGGCCGGGAGTCTTCTTTATATAGGCACGGAAAACGGGGGACTGACGGTGTATGATACGCTGCAGGACAAGTTTCTGAAGACGTTGAGTGTGCCTGGAAACTGCGTAAACTCGATGTTTCTCTCCAGTGAAGGTGGTTCGGTGTGGTTGTGTACAAACGACGGGCTTTCAAAGATATGGAATGTGGGCGACGGCTACAGCACGGCGTCGTGGTCATTCGGAAGCGTCTGCCTCTCGGGTTGTGCGCTTGAAGGGGATGAGGTTCTGGTCGGGACGAACGCCGGAGTCGGTATATTCAGCGAAATGGATGGGTTGAGATATGTGCGGACAGGCGTATTTGCCACGTCTGTGATTGAACTTCCCGAGAAACGCAGGCTGATAACGGCATACGAGGGCTGCTTTATCTACGATGCTGAGACTGAGACCATGCAGCGGCTGAACTCCTTCGATGCCCGCTGCGCCTGCCATGACAAGGAAACCGGTTGCTTCTTTGTGGGAACGGGGCACAATGGAATACTCCGCTATGACTCGGCCTTGAAGTGCTCCGATGTGCTCTCTCCCTGGAGCTCGTTCTCGCACAGCACGGACATTGAAGTCTCGACGCTCCTTCTCGACCGTTCCCTCGTTCTGTGGATAGGCACAAACGGAAGCGGCTGTTTCAAGAGCACGGAGACCAATAGGGCATTCCGGCTCTGGGCGCCTTTCTCTGACAACGCGCAGCTTGTGACAATGTACGCCGACAGCCGGGACAGGCTTTGGGTCACGTCAAAGGACGGGCGTGTGGCTGTGTTGGACGGAAACCGCCTCTGCCATCTTGACAGACGCTCTCTTTCGATGTTTTCCTCTATGCCGGTTTCCGCTGTCTATGAAACTGCTGACGGACATCTTCTCCTTGGTTCTTGGGACAATGGGGTTGGAGTAATCGCTCCGTCGGAGGTTGCCGGAGCCTGCGGAGGAAAACCGTTTTCGTTGCGGCGCATCAATGGCTTGCCAGACAATCTCAGCGTGTACAAATTTGCAGAGGATAGCTTTGGGACGCTTTGGATGACCACCGCTTCCGGAGTGTGGCGCTCAGCACTTGAGTCTCACCCACTTGGGGGGGGGCAGGCCCCATTCGGACAAAAGAAAATGGACGTGCATTCGCAACGAGAGGAAGAATGTCCATTCACTGAGCGATGACTTCACCACAGACCTGCTTGTTGACGGGCATACGATCTGGGTGGGAACGAGAGCGGGGCTTAACCGCCTGAAGTGCGGGGAAGATGGTGAACTTCTGTCTCTGGACAGGATACACGTTCGCCCCGGTGATACTGCCGGAGAGTTCGTCTCCTTCATCCATAAGTCTGCCGACGATAGCCTCTGGGTCTCTGTGCTCGGCCTTGGACTCGCAAAGCTCGACTCCGAACCGCTCGCGGACAGCCTTACGTTCCGCATATATAATAAAGGGAACTGCCCCGGATTTCCGAACAATGAATTCGAATCTCTGCTCGAAGACGACTCCGGTAATTTCTGGATTGGGGGCTTCGGTCTCATACGCTTTTCTCCGAAAACAGGTGCAATAAAGTGTTTCACGCGAAAGGACGGCCTTCAGAGCAATGCCTTCAAGATTTGGGACGCAGCAAGGTTCAGTGACGGGAAGATGGCCTTCGGAGGTATAAACGGTTTCAACATATTCTCTCCGGAAGACATCGTGGACAATCCTGTGCGTCCGGAGGTCCGATTCACCGGGCTGAGTGTGAACGGGGAGGCGGCAACTCCGGATCTGACGGGCGGGAAGTCTGTCAGAACGGCCGGCTCTCTCAGACTTGGGCACAGCCAGAACAATCTTGTGATCACATTCTCATCGATGCACTATACGATGCCGGAGCGCAACAACTACATCTATATGATGAAGGGGCTGGATGACAGTTGGCACTCGACCACTGGGCTCAATCCGACGGCGTCCTATCTCAACTTGGGTGCCGGACACTACACATTCTTCGTCTATGGCTCCAACAGCGACGGGGTCTGGGGTGATGTTCCGGCGAGCCTGGACATTCGCATACTCCCGCCGTGGTATGCCTCAATCCCGGCAAAAATATTCTATGCAATGCTGTCTCTCGGGCTTGCCGCTGCCATCGTCATGCTGCTGAGAAGGCGCAGTGCTCGTCTCCACCGGCAGGAACTTGAGGACAAACTTCGTGAGGAACAGCGGGAGCGTAATGAGAACGAGCTCAAGTTCCACACCGACTTCCTTCATGAGATCAAGACACCGCTCACGCTGATAACGACTCCTGTGGAGGAACTTCTGAAGAATCCCAACCTGGGAAAGACCACACTGAATCGTCTGCAGTTGGTTGACCAGTCCGCCAAAATCCTTCAGAAACACATAGAATCCATCACCGATTTGAGAAAATATGACAATGGAGAGGTGCGCCTTCACGTCGTTGAGATAGATTTCGCCCGTTTCGCCGAGGAAATATGTCTTCTGTTCCAGCCGATTGCAAAGGCTCGTGGATATGAATTTTCGATAAGTCTCAATCCTCTCGGACAGAAACTCTTTATCGACAAGGACATGATAGAGAAGGTGATACTCAATCTGATGTCGAACGCTATCAAGTATTCCCCGGAAAGAGGCGGAAAGATTGACGTGAATGTGGAGGAGAGCGTTGTGGATGGGGTGACGGGGGCATCCCTTTCTGTGTCGAACCTCGGCATCGGGATACTTCCGGAAGACATGCCCTACATCTTTGACCGCTTCCGTCAAGGCCGGAACAATGACCGTGGAGGGATGGGGATAGGGCTGTCGATCAGCCGCTCTGCAGTCTTGGCTCATTCCGGAAAAATATGGGCGGAATCCGTTCCGGGCGGAGAGACGACGTTTCACGTATTTCTTCCGTATGGATGCTCACAATTCTCCGCAGAAGACATCGATCGTCAATATGAGAACAGCGATCACCTGTCGAACTACGACTCTCTTGCGGAGTTCCGCACCGCGCATGCCGCAGGAACCGGAAGCGTGGAACGCGAGCATCTTGTGCTGATTGTGGACGACAGCGCCGAGCTTCGGGAATATCTGACGCAACTTCTTTCCACGCGGTACAACATAATCACGGCGAAGGATGGTCTTGAAGGTTATGAGAAGACAATCTCAGAGCAACCGGACCTTGTCCTTACGGATGTCGTGATGCCGAAGCTGAACGGGCTGGAACTGTGCCGAAAAATAAAGGAGAACAATGTCACTTCGCACATTCCTGTCATACTCGTCTCAGCCCGTGACCTGCCTGTCTACAAGATGGAAGGCTACCAGATGATGGCGGATGACTACATCACGAAGCCTTTTCATGCCGAGCTTCTGATTTCCCGAATCGACAATCTCATTCGCCAACGCGAGTGTATGAGACAGGCGTTCCGGACGGAAGTCAACCTTGAGCCGTCCTCTGTCACAGCCACTCCGGTCGATGAGAAATTCATCCGCAGTTGCATCGACAACATCGAGGAGCACATCTCCGAACCGGAGTTCGGTGTGGACGACCTCTGCCTGAATGTCGGCTACTCCCGTCCGCAACTTTATAGGAAAATAAAGTCGATAACTGGAATGTCTGCCATTCAGTTCCTGCGTAGCATCCGTCTCAAACGGGCTGCCCAGCTGCTGTCATCCGGTTATGGAATGACAGTGACTGAGGTTATGTATGCAGTTGGGTTCAACAACATTTCCTATTTCTCAAAAATCTTCTTCTCTGAGTTCGGGGTGTTGCCGAAAGACTATGGAAAGAGCCTGTGATGCCCATTTTTCTGTAAAACTGCGAAAGAATGAACGATTTGTAAACTCGGATAGACGTGGTTCATATCTAATATTGCATAGCGGAACGCACGAGATACCGCAAACTATGAAACACGGAGAATACAAAACACTAATACCAATTATTATGAAACGAATTTTTTCAGCGGCTGCTATCTGCAGCCTAATTCTGGCAGTTTCCTGCAACAAAGAGGGTTCTGCTTCTGTAGACAAAGATTTTCAGTATGTGATTCCGACCGAAGCTCTTGTCGGTCAGAGCGTCACTTTCGAGGACCAGTCAATCAACGTCCAGTCACGCGAGTGGACATTTGAAGACGGCACGCCTGCCACCTCAACCAAAGCCATTGTAGAGGTTGCATTCAGCAAGGCCGGCGAAAAGACTGTTTCCCTCACTGTCAACTACTCTGACGGAACGAAGGACGAGATTTCAAAGAAAATCACCATTAAGGACGAGTTCTCGGCAAAAATCAAGGCCGATGGTCTCTCTCCTAAAGGATGTGCGAAGAAGGGATCTGAAATCACCTTCTCCCTTGACGAGTTCAAGAATGCTGCAGGCGGAAACGTTACATACGCTTGGTCTTTCCCTGGGGCGACTCCTGCGACCTCGACCGACGCCTCACCGAAGGTAGTCTGGAACGAGCAGGACAATAATGTGAAGGTCACCTGCGAGGTTACCCGTGCGCTTGACGGTGCAAAACTCAATCTTGAGACCACTCTCATTGCCGGCAACTATCCACTGCTCGTAAACGACGAGTATAGTGCATTCGACTTTGAGGGAGCCACTTCAAACCTCGCATGGTACGGATGGTTCAAGGAGAGCACTGACGCTTGCCTCAGCATTGCTGACGGTGGCGCACACGGCACTGCACATTCTCTCAAGATTGACGCTACGGGAATCAATGCCCTTACAGATCCCGGTCTGGCCTTTGAGGTTGCTCACAGAAACAACTGGAGCAACAACGCGAGAATGGTTGTAGGCCAGAAGTATGAGATTTCTTTCTGGTGCAAGGCTGAGGCTGCGACTATGGACGCTGTCGGGTTGAAGCATAATGATGGTGAACTTGCTGCAATCATATCATGGGTCAATCTCTTCAACTGGATTCCTGACTGGCTCAACGACCCTATGCGCGGAAGTGCTGCAAAGACAGATTGGTCTGAGGTTTTCCCTGGAGAAACGTTCAAGGAGGAGGGTGCGCAGTCACCAATCTGGGCCGGCGGCGTGACAACAATGGAAGGTACCTCTCCTGACGACCTCAAATTCAATGACCTTATCACAAGGGACTGGAAGAAATACTCATTCGAGTTTACCCTCGAGAACGGCGGACAGCCTGGCGATGGCTTGATCCAATTGCCGGCTGTCCCAATACAGACTGCTGTTGTAGCCGGTATTTTTTCCGAGGAGAGATTTCAGATAGGTGAAGCCGGTAGAGCAGTAGCCTTTTCCGTGCTGAAGAATATAGGCGGATTTCGCCATGCCGTCATAACCGGCTTCCGGGGAGACACCTAACTCTGCAAAGGTGATGGAGGCGGCGGGTTCCCGTTCTTCTGGAGAGGCGGTATTCTGTTCACTCAGATAGATTTTGCATACACGTTGGGGAAGTACAGTTTCCAGGCGGGACTGCGCCTCCTGGAGCGTCAAGCCACTCACATCTACGCCATTGATGGCCGTATGGGGGAAAAAGGCAGTGCTGGCATGAGCCAGAATACAGCAGGCTCCGAAGAACACCACAACGGCGGCTGCAACTACACCTATGACAATCTTCCAGACTTTGCCGTTCTTTTTGGATTCCTCGTTCAGCCGCTTCCCCGGCTGGGTCTGCATCTCGGATTCACGGATCGGTTCCATAAGAAGCCCTCCTGTTTTGATCGTTATGTTAAATGAGAAACAATCTCCCATTTAACGCTATCATATCACTCTTTTCTGAAAAAAGGTGTTACAATCCGGTAACAGAGTGGAATAATTTTGACTTTTGGCGTAAGTGACAGGCTGCGGTTTCCGAAAAAACCAAAAAGCGGAGACCGAAGTCTCCGTTTTTTTGAAAAGGACTGTAAACGTCAGCCGACCCGGCGGTTCTTGGGGATGCGGATAGTGAGGAGGATGGCGTCCTCCGTGTCCTCCCGGCGGGATTCTGCGCCGATGCCGGCTTCCCGTACCAGCCGCAGGCCCCGGTCCAGACTGTTGAGAAATAGGCGGACGTCCTTGAGAAGAAAGACCCGGCGGCCGGAGGGGGGCGTGGTCTGCAGCTGGGAGAGCCGCTTGTCGATGTATTGCTCCGTCTGGGCTACGTTCAGGTGCTGGCGGATGATGTGGTGGAGGGCGTTGAGACGTTCTTCTTCATCCTCCAGACGGAGGAGGGCACGGGCATGACGCTCGGTCAGGTCATGTTCTGTGAGCAGGCGGCAGCAGTCAGGGGAGAGCCGCAGCAGGCGCAGCTTATTGGCCAGAGCGGAGGGGGAGCGGCCCAGCAGAGCGGCGGCTTCCTCCTGCGTGGAGCCGGACTGACGGAGATAGGCGGCGATGGCGGCGGCTTCCTCCAGATAATGCAGGTCCCGGCGCTGGATATTTTCGATAAGGGCCAGAATAGCGGAGTCCTGCTCATCGACCTGCATTTCCAAACAAGGAACTGTTTGCAGTCCCGCCAGCTTGGCTGCCCGGAGGCGGCGCTCTCCCGCTATCAGCTCCCAGCCATCATCCCTGCGGCGGACGGACAGGGGCTGGATGATCCCATGGCGGCGGATGGATTCCGCCAGTTCCGCCAGAGGTCCGGGAGCGAATTCCCTTCGGGGCTGGTGTGGGTTGGGAGCGATCTGCTCCACCGGAAGCCAACGGACCTGCGTGTCCAACATGCGCGGCACCTCCTGACAGGTTCGGAAACGGCGGGCGTTCCCGGTTCTGCCTGTATTGTAGCGCCGGGGAGTGGGGGAAATGTCGGGAAATCTGTCGGGAAAATAAAAAAAGCACGGAAAAGGCCCCCTGCTGGTAAGACAGTAAAACTCAAAATTCTTGGAACAGGCATGA
>ERZ780207.3468-NODE-3468-length-10032-cov-2.529618_pt1 | contig 10032 bp, 11 predicted proteins | sample MGYA00510977_ERZ780207 | MGnify/ENA primary metagenome ERZ780207 (study PRJEB29588, sample SAMEA2151383) | human gut metagenome | biome: human gut; feature: human-associated habitat; material: faeces | place: Denmark | collected 2008/2010 ... | reverse complement strand
CTAATTCCTCGCTTGAAAGCATTTTGCCCTCAATGCAGAGGGCGGCCGTGCGGCTTCCTGCGGGGATTCGCTTTAAAATCTGCTCCGCCTCGCGGTCAAGCGCGGCGGCTATTTGCGCGGCGCTCGGTTTTTCAGGCAGCTTAAAGGGCGAAAACTCCGCGATTTTTAAATCGCAAAAGCCGCGCAACCGCTTTATATATTCGTCTGCCGCGTCCCGCAGATATTTTTCCTTAAGCCCCTCGGGGGCTATAAGAGTTACCTTCATCATAAAACCGTCACCCCGTTATTTTTAGGGGCTGCCACTTCTAAAATGCAGTCGGATCCGACCGCAGCGCCCGCCTCTGTCAATGTATTTTTAGCGGCTGAAAGCGCCAAAAGCGGATTGTTGTTGTTCCTGCTTAAATGTCCCAAAATGAAACGGGTCGTACCGCTTTTCAAGAGCTCCGGCAGCTCGGCGGCACAGGCATTGTTCGATAAATGCCCGCACTCTGACATTATTCGCATTTTAAGCTCTGCCGGATAAGGCCCTTTTTTGAGCATATCGATATCGTAATTCGATTCTATAAGCACCGCATCGCTGCCCGAAACGGCGCCGCGCACGGTATCGGTCATAACGCCGAGGTCGGTGCAGACCGAAATCTTTCGCCCGTCCGGCATAAAAAAGCAGTAGCCGCAGGGAGACGCCGCGTCATGGCTTGTTTCAAAGCGGGATATTCCGATTCCCCCCGCCTCAAGCGTTTCTTCTCCGATAGCAATGGTCTTGGTGTGCGGCGGTATTTTCCCCGCGGCTTCAAGTGCCTCAAGGGTTCCGGCAGTTGAGATAAGCATCGCTTGCCTTGCCGTGTTAAGGAACGGCTTTAAGCCCTTTATGTGATCTATGTGCTCATGGGTTATAACCACGGCGGATATTTTTTCAATATCACCGCCTACATATTGAAGCGCATCGGTAACCGCCTTGCAGGACATGCCGACATCCGCAAGAACAGCGCCGGTCGCCCCCTCTATATATGTACTGTTGCCGGTAGACCCGCTGAACAGCGGACATATTTTCGACATTTTTTTACTCCCGAATTTAAAAATTAAAAATAGCCCCCGTTATATGCGGGAGCTATTTTACACTGTAATAATAATTCCGCATTACGAATTCCGCATTACGAATTATAAATTATGCCTGTTTTAATGCCTTGATATTATCAAAGCTCTTAACTCGCTTTATATCCGCGCCCAAAGCGGAGAATTTTTCAACAACATTTTCATAGCCGCGGTCGATATGGTCGATCTCCTCGATCTCGGTTGTTCCGTCAGCCGAAAGCCCCGCAATTATCATTGCGGCGCCCGCGCGCAGATCAACTGCACGAACAGGCGAGGGCTTAAGACATTCAACGCCGGTTATAACCGCCATTTTGCCGTCCACCTGAATATCCGCGCCCATAAAGGTGAGCTGCTCGACATATCTGAAACGGCTGTCCCACACGCCCTCGGTTATTATGCTTGTACCGTCTGCTATGCTTAAAACCGCTGCTATCTGCGGCTGCATAGCGGTCGGGAAGCCGGGGTGAGGCATTGTTTTAACATTGCACTTGCGCGGGCGGTGCGTCATTTTAACGCGCACCGATTCATCAAATTCGGTGATTTCCGCGCCTGTTTCACGAAGCTTTGCTATAATGGATTCCAGGTGCTTCGGAGTCACATTTGTAACCAATATATCGCCGCGTGTGGCAACCGCCGCCGCCATATAAGTTCCCGCCTCGATCTGGTCGGGGATAATGCTGTAATCGGCGCCGCTTAAATGCTTTACGCCGCGTATTTTGATAACACCCGTGCCTGCGCCCATTATGTTGGCACCCATGGAATTGAGGAAATTTGCAAGATCCACTATATGCGGCTCGCGCGCGGCGTTTTCTATTATTGTAAGACCGTCCGCTTTAGCTGCAGCCAGCATTATATTTATGGTTGCCCCTACCGACACAACATCAAGATAAATGAGGCATCCGGTAAGCGACATTGCCTTTGCATCAACCATTCCGTTTTCTATGGTCATTTTGGCGCCCAGTGCCTCAAAGCCCTTTATATGCTGATCAATCGGCCGAACGCCGAAATCACAGCCTCCGGGCGGCGCTACGCGCGCACGCAGCATTCTTCCCAAAAGCGCACCGAGAAAATAGCTTGAAGCCCGCATTCCCTCCGCCATTTTTTTGGAAACGACAAAGGAATTAACATGGCGCGGATCTATTTCCACCGTAGATCTATTTATCATCCTTATCTGTGCACCCAAGGACTGCATGGTTCTTAAAATTGTGGAAACATCGGATATATCAGGAAGATTTTCTATAACGCAAGGGCCGTCGGAAAGCAAAACCGCCGGAAGAATGGCAACAGCAGCATTCTTTGCGCCGCTTATGCGAACCTCGCCGTGCAGCGGGCGTCCGCCGTTTATTACAAACTTTTCCAAAAAACGCACTCCCCGTACAAAAATTCAGCACAACAACGAATCAAACTTAATACTATTGTTGCCTGATAATCTAAATCAATCCGTTAAGAATTTTTAAATTTTAAAATTAATTAATCTTACCGTAAAGAGGAGCGTCATTATCCTTTTTCGGCTCTCTGTTTGATGCCGATGCAGGGGCAGCCTTTGAAGGCGCTCTGCGGCGTCCGCCGTCCTTAAAATCTCTGCCGTTTTTTCTCGGAGGACGCATTTCTCCGCCCTCAATGCCGATTACAACCCGCCTTGCGGTTCCCTCGCCGAAGGAATTGGAAACCACGCCGTTGATTTCCTGCACGGCAGTGTGAATTATTCTGCGCTCATAAGGATTCATAGGCTCAAGACTGCGGCAGCGACCGGTTCTTATAACCTGCTCAGAAACGCGCTTTGCAAGATTAACAAGTGCTTCCTCACGCTTTTCGCGGTAGTTGCCTATGTTTATGGTGACCTTAAAGTATCCTCCGCCGTTGTTGCTTGCGGCAAGGCTGGTTAAATACTGAATCGAATCGAGAGTTTCGCCTCTGTGACCGATTATAATTCCGACGGTTTCACCCTCAAGGCTTATAAGCACTGCATTTTCCTTGGCTGCGGCCTTCATTGTTATATCGGAGCAGCCGATATTATCGAGTATTCCTCTTAAATAATTTGCTGCGCGCGCAGCTCTTGAATCTGCGGGCAGCTCAGCTATTTCTTTAAGCTCACCGAAGCCCTCTGTCGGATCGGGCTTCTGCGCCTTTTCGGGTTTTGCGGCAGGGGCAGTTTTTTTCTCAGCCTTAGGCTCCTGCGGTTTTTCTTCCCTTACGGGTTTTTCAGCCTGCTTTGCAGGCTTATTTTCTTTTTTGGGCTGCGGGCGCTTCTGCTTTGCGGGCTTTTCATCGGGCAGCTCCACAAAAACACGAACCTCTGCCTTTCTGCCGCCGAAAATTCCGAGCGTTTTCTTCTTTGGGGTTGCTATAACCTCAAACTGAATATCGTCATTTTCCGACGCGTTTAACATTGCAACGGCATTTTCTCTTGCCTCGTCTATAGTATTGCCGTATCCTCTTGCTTCCTTTATCAAGTGAAATCCTCCTTTATGTGCGGCGCTCTATACGCCCTATAGCTTTATTCCGTTTTTTCTCCGTTTAAATTTGCCTGTTCGGCTTTTTTCATTTGGAGCGCCTCAAAATCGCATTCCTTTGTAAGCTCCTTTACGCGCTCACGGGCAAGCATGCGCTGCGGGCCGTAAAACTGCTGCACGCCCACCTGTATAAACCCGCCTATAAGTGACGAGCACGCCCAGTAGAACGCAACGCCGCCGGGCAATGTAAAGCCGATAAACAGGGAGAGAAGCGGCATTGTGAGCATCATTCCCGCCATATTGGGCGAATCGGGGTTGAGCTTTTTCTGCATCATAAGCGACAGCGCGCTTGTGAGCATTTGCGCCAAAAACGCCATAATCGGCATTACCCAGATAAGCTGCGCGTTATGGAAAATATCAAATGAAAATTTAGGTGTCTGGGTTAAGTCTATTCCGAAGAAGGAATAGTCAACATTTGCCTTTTCATCGGCTGCTGTAATAGATTTAAGGTCATTTTCTATTTTCGTGTATTCCTCATCTGAGAGCAGCTCCTTTATAACCTCGGGCTTTTCGCGTATAATTTTAACTATACTAAGCTCGTTGTTGCCGCCCTTTTTCCAGGAGATTTCGTCGGTTATTTTTTTGTATTCTTCTTCGTTGCTTTTTTGCAGGTCGGTAAGGCTTTCGCTTATGGCGGTAGTAACGTTTTTAACCTGCGTTGGCTCTGCGTGCGACATATAGGTGAGCGGGGACATAATAAGGTAGTAAATGCTCATCATAAGCACCAGGCGCAAAATCATAGGCAGGCAGCCGCCCGACATAGACACATTCTCTTCCTGATACAGCTTTTGCATAGCCTCGCTGTACTTTTGCTTATCGTCGCCGTATTTCTTTTTAAGCTCGTCCAGCTTCGGCTTAATGCGCATTTGCTGAACCGAGGATTTCTGGCTTTTTATGCTCAGCGGAATAAGAATAATGTTGATTATAAGTGTAAACGCAAAAACAGCGGCGGCAAAATTTCCGCCGAAAATGCCCGAAAGAAATTCAAGCACCCAACCGAAGGGAATGTTTATAATATTAAAAATTGCTTGCATTAACGCACCGTCCGTTCAAGCCGCCTTGCGGCTGTGGTTAGTTTTAATCGCTTTTTTTGCCCTTTTTTTCGGGCACGGGATCATACCCGCCCTTGCAGAGCGGATTGCACCTTAAAATTCTCCAAATACTTAAAAGTGTTCCGACAAACGCTCCGCGTTTTTGTATTGCCTCAATGGCATATGCCGAGCAGGTCGGCGTAAACCGACAGCAAGGAATTTTAAGCGGAGAAATATTTTTACGGTAAAGCTCAATCAGCTTTATCAATATTTTGCCTATCATAATCGTAAATACCCGCCGCTGACAGCTGCTTCTTCATGGTTTGCGCGGCGGCGGTGCTCTTAATTTCAAGTATGCGGGCTCTCGCCACAATAACAAAATCGTATCCCGGCTTTATTCCGGGAAGACACTCTCTGAAGGCGGCGGTTATTACTCTCTTTGCGCGGTTGCGCTGAACCGCTCCGCCTATTTTTTTCCCGGCCGTTATACCGAGACGCGTTCCGCCGCAGCGGTTCTTTGCCGCATAAATGACAAAACACGGCGACACAAAGGATTTTCCCTTTTTATATGCACGGCGAAACTCATAATTCTCTTTTAGCTTTGAAATACTTTTCATAGTCTCAATAAAATGAAAAGCCACATAGAAGTGGCTCAAACTGCAGACAAACTAAAACTCAACTCCGCAAAATTCCCGGCACAATATGCGCCGAAAAAACGCCTTATAAGCGAAAATCAGCCTTAAAGCTGATTTTCAGGGGCGCAGGGGTAATATCGGCAAAAGGAAAGCACAGCCGAAAATCCCCGATTTTCAGAAGCGGAATTTCCGCCGGAGAGTGCGGACGCGCCTGCACTCCCGATCGGCTTTAGTATGTCAACTGCTTTCTGCCCTTTGCTCTGCGGCGAGCGAGCACCTTGCGGCCGTTGGATGTTGCCATGCGCTTTAAGAAGCCATGCTCCTTCTTGCGGTGCAGCTTTTTCGGCTGATAAGTTCTTTTCATCTATAAACCCTCCTTAATTAACACAGTTGGCGGTCAGGCGCGCCCTAAAGGGCGAAGAAAAATTAAAAGCCATAACCTATCAATTTAAGATTATACCTCAAATTCTATACATCTGTCAATAAAAAGTTTTTATAAACTACTCTTTTTCGGTATTTTCCTTCGGCGCTCGGCGCTCTACCGCCTCTTTTAAAAGAATATAAAGCACTGCGGACACAGGCACGCTCACAAGTGCACCGAAAATTCCCCCGATGTTTCCGCCGACCAGCACTGCGCAAACTACTATTACGCCGGGCAAACCTACCGATTTACCCACAACGCGCGGATAAATGAGCGAGCCCTCAAGCTGCTGCAGCACCACAAAAAAGACAATGAAAAGCAGCGCCTTTACGGGGCTTGAAATGAAAATGAGCAGGAAGCCCACAATAACGCCGAGTGTCGCGCCGACTATTGGTATAAGCGAGGTCGCGCAGATAAATACCGAAATTACTGTTGCGTTCGGGAAACGGAATACCGTCATGCCGATAAAGCAAAGCAATCCCAGAATGACCGATTCGGTAAGCTGCCCGCCTATAAATTTTGAAAAGCAGCCGTATGTAAGGGAGGAAACATGATAAATCACGGCGGCAGCCCTTTTCGGTGCGAATGCGTCGGTGCACTTCACCGTAAACCGCCCTATCTTCTCCTTGCAGGCAAGAATGTAAACCGAGATCATAACGCTGAACACCGTGTTATAGACGCCCGAGAAGACCGAGGTTGTAATGCTGAACGCGCTGCCGAAAATGCGGTCGGAATAATTTACGAGATAATCCTTTATCGCATCTGCAGCCTTTGTCCAGTCGATCTCTATATTCGGCACAAAATTCTGCGACAGATTGAATTTTTCAAGTGTATCCTCGGTAAATGTCCGCACATCGTTCATAAGCAATGGCAGCTTTTCCGCAAGACTTACGCAGGTGTTTATAACATCGGGAATTATAACCGCAATAAGCAGCACTATAAGCCCTAATGCTATAAGATATGTAAGTGTCAGGCAAAGCGGTCTTTTCGCCTTTTTTACAAGCCTTCGTTTGCTTTTATCCATAAAAGCAAACGCCTTGTTTTCAAGAGCCGACAAAAGCACATTGAGAACAAAGGCGATGCAAAGCGCGGTAATAACCGGGCGGAATACCGAAATCACTCCGCCCAGCGCCGATAAAAGCCTTTCGAAATTTGCAACGGCTGCAAAGCACACTGCCCCGAAGGCGATGAAAAACAGTATTTTTTTTGTGGTTTTGGGGTCAAGCTCCATAACTTCTCACCGCGCTTTCAAAATCAGTCTTTTTTGGTAAATATCTTATTGAGAATAACGGTAATAAGCACAATTACCCCGATAACCGCGAAAATGCTTACCATTCCCACGGCGAGGTAGCGAAGGTTGGTTACGAAATTCATAGGATTGAAAGTCATTACTTAAGTCCTCCTTATAAGAAGAAATTGAGTATCAGTCCGCCTGCTATTACAGAGGCTATCTGACCCGATACATTAACGCCTACGGAGTGCATAAGCAGGAAGTTCTGCGGATCCTCCTTAAGCCCCATTTTGTGCACAACGCGTCCCGACATCGGGAAAGCGGAAATACCCGCCGCACCTATCATGGGGTTGACCTTGTTCTTTAAAAACAGGTTGAGGAATTTGGCGAAAAGCACGCCGCCGGCAGTATCAAACACAAAGGCGAAAAGCCCGAGTCCCAGTATTAAAAGCGTTTTCGGATCGAGGAATTTTTCCGCCTGCATCTGGGTTGCTATTGTAATCCCTAAGAAAATGGTAATCAGGTTTGCAAGCACATTCTGCGCCGTTTCCGAAAGGGAGTTTAACACCCCGCACTCACGCAGCAGGTTTCCGAACATAAGGAAGCCGATAAGCGAAACCGATTCGGGAGCAACTATGCCTGCCACAACGGTTATAACGATGGGGAAAAGTATTTTTGTAAGCTTTGATACCTTTTTATCATGGTACGGCATTCTTATAAGCCGCTCCTTTTTGGTGGTAAGCAGCTTTATTACGGGCGGCTGAATTATGGGCACAAGCGCCATATACGAATACGCTGCCACCATTATAGCTCCCTGATAAGCCGAATTGAGCTTTTGAGATACTACAATCGCGGTAGGGCCGTCCGCCGCGCCTATAATACCTATCGAAGCCGCATCGTTTAAATCGAAGAACATCGATGCCGCACAGAAGGTGAAGAATATTCCGAACTGCGCCGCCGCGCCGAATATCATCAGCTTGGGGTTGGAAAGCAGAGGACCGAAGTCTATCATTGCGCCGATACCGATAAAAAGTATAAGCGGGAAAAGCTCGTTTTCTATACCCGCCTTATAAAGCGTTGAAAGCGCGCCTTCCTGCAGCTTTCCGCCGAAAATCCTATCCACCGCACCCGAAAACGGAATGTTTACAAGTATTGTTCCGAAGCCGAGGGGCAAAAGCAGCGTAGGCTCCATTTCGTACTTTATCGCGAGGAATATGAGTATTCCGCCGATAGCCCACATCACAACATACCGCCAGTCGAGCAGCTCGGCAAAATTCTGCACCAAAAAACTAAAATCGCTTAATGACATTTTTTCTCATCCACACCTTTTAATAAAATAATGTTTTGAAAACAGGTTTAAAAAAAGACCCTTACCGCACAGTGTATGCACGGTAAAAGTCTTGCTGTTTAATGCAAACGCGGGCAAAAAGCCGTGTATTGACGCATTTTGCAGCGGTCGAAAGCCCCGACCGTCAGCTACTCCCTTAAACCTTAAAGGCAGTATAACACAAAGCGGAAAAAATTTCAAGATATTTTTCAAACGGATTTTTTAAGTATTGCGGTTATCACGGTTATATCGTCCTCGCGGTTGTCGTTTCTCCGCCTGTGCGCGCCCTCGCACAGCCGCTCGGACAGCTCCTGCGCCGTTCCGCCCTCCCATTTTTGAAGCTCGTCTCTTATCCAGTCGCAGCCGTCAAATGCCGCCCCGTCGGACATCATTACTATTATATCCCCCTCGCGGCATTTTACCGTCGCCTTGTCAAACCGTACATCGCGCAGTATCCCCGCAGGCAGCGAGGTGCTTTCCGCCTTGCCGGTTCTGCCGGAGCGGCGTATCACCGTGGGGGCTGCGCCCGCCTTGTAAAGCTCGACCTGCCCGTTATAAAGGTCTATGCTTGAAATATCCACCGTCGCAAGGGATTCGTCGGTTGATTTGAAAAGCATTGAGGAATTGAGAATTTTAAGCGAGCAGTCAAATCCGAAGCCCGCCTTTAAAAGCCTGCACATAAGCCCGGACGCCATAGCGCCGTCCACTGCGGCTCTGCCGCCCGTGCCCATACCGTCGCTCAATACTATAACAAAATGCCCCTTTCCGTCATTAAAATATTTGTAAGAATCACCGCATACCGAACCGGGTGTGGCGCAGTACTGCTGTACGCCTATATCCACCCTGAACGGCGCGTGCTCATTTACGGTCATAAGCGCACCGTCGCCCTGCTTTGTGATGTTGGGTATGTCGAAATCACGCTCGCATGCCAAAGAGAGCATTTTCATAATTTGCAGACGGTTTAAAACGGTGCTGTCATTTATTTTAAGCTTCATTTCAAGTGACAGTCTGCCGTATTTGTCGGTTTTTGCGGCGCAGTCTGCCGTGCAAATGCCTATGTTGCTGAGCGCCGCGGCGGCGGTCTCCGCCACTGTGTTGTCAAACCGTTCGTCATTTGTAAGATCTGCCGACAGCTCCTTTAACATATCCGCAATACCCTCAAATTGTTCGGACACTACCTGTCGCACCTGCTCAATTCGGTTTTCGGCGGCAAGGTTGCCGGCGTATTGTGTGTATCGGTTTTTTACGGCGTCTTCCATTCTTTTGACCCGCAGGCATCTGCCCCTGAATTCCTCTAAAGCGGCGTCGTTTTGCGGTATGTCGCCGCACTTTGAGCAGTTTACCATCTGCATAACGGCGTCAAGCGTTTGCTCGTACTTATTTTCCCAACAGTGAAGCCGCAATTTACATCCGGCACAGGCGTCCTGCTCAATAAACGCAAGCACGGTTTTAAAATCGGGCGCGTTAATTTTACCCAATTCTTTTGACACCTGATTTACCGTGTCCGAAACATCCCTCAAAGCGTCCGACGCCGAATTAAGCCTCATACCAAGTGCTTTACCGAAGCCGTCCTCCTCGGTAAAGGTGGGCTTTTTACAAAGATATTTGCTTAAAAAAATACCTACGGGGCGGGGTGACAAAACAAAAATCAAAACGATTCAACCGTTTGCGTTGATCGTCCATCATACGGAGGGAATGGAAATGCCGGTCTATAAAGTGGAAATCTGCGGGGTCAATACATCCAAGCTGCCTCTTTTAAGTAATGAGGAGAAAGAAGAACTG
>ERZ780207.3466-NODE-3466-length-10037-cov-3.444600_pt1 | contig 10037 bp, 3 predicted proteins | sample MGYA00510977_ERZ780207 | MGnify/ENA primary metagenome ERZ780207 (study PRJEB29588, sample SAMEA2151383) | human gut metagenome | biome: human gut; feature: human-associated habitat; material: faeces | place: Denmark | collected 2008/2010 ... | reverse complement strand
CGTAGGGGGCGTGGATTCCGATGCCGAGGTCGGCGCGCACTACAAACATGCTGATGTCGAAGCGCAATCCGACGCCGGTGCCGAGCGCTATGTCTTTCCAGAAAGTTTTGGCGCGGAGCGTGCCGCCGGGGCGCGCCGGATCGTTCTTGAGAAGCCAGATGTTACCGGCGTCAAGGAAAACGGCTCCATGGAGCGGCCCGTAGATCGGGAAGCGCAGCTCGGTGTTGAGTTCGAGCTTGAATGTGCCCGTCTGGTCGAAGTAGCCGTTGGTCTGATCGTCGGGAGCATGGTAGCTGCCGGGGCCGAGCGATCTGACGGTAAAGGCGCGGATAGAGTTTGCGCCGCCGATATAGAACTGCTCGCTGTAGGGCACCTCGCTCGAGTTGCCGTAGGCATGTGCCGCTCCGACGAGCACACGGCTGACCAGCCATATATTGTGGCGCGAGAGACGCTGGCCGTAGACGACCTGAGCCTGCCCCTTGACGAACTGGCTGAACGGTGTGCCGAAAAGTTCCTTCTCCCCCTTGTGGCCGAAAGCGCGGTAGATACCCCAGAAAATGTTGCCTGCCTCCTGAACGCTGAGCTGCACGTTGAGCGTGCGGCGGCTGTGATAGTTGCGGTCGTAGGTCCAGGTGTAGGCCATCTGAGGTATATACTGGTTCTTGAAGCTCTGAGCTATGGCTTCGTTGGCGTTCATTATCGAATCGAAGTCGTGGGTGGTATGGATGAGCTTCGTGTAGGTAAGCTTCACAAGAGTCAGCGAATTGTTGACATATCGCGAATGCTGCCAGTCATAGGAATATGAGGCGTTGAACTGCGCCATCTTGAAGTAGTGGGGGCGGTTGAGCAGGTCGGCGTTGAGGGTTATGCGCGTCCAGTTGAGCACGCGGCGCCGACGCGTCACCCAGTTCAGGCCGAGAAGACGCGGGAAGGCCAGCGATGTCGTCAGCCCGACCTCGTAGGAGTTGAACACACTCGATTTTCCGCGGTGACTGCCGGTCTGCCATTCATAAGAGCCGTTGAGTTTCACCGAGAACTGCTCTCCGCCGCCGAAGAGGTTCTTGTTGGTCAGGCCCAGCACGACGCCCGGCCCGATGTAGCTGTTGCTCTTCGACGAGGCGTTGACCTCGACGGTAGCTTCGAGAGGCTTGTCGAAACGGCAGTTTATGTCGATGTCGAGAGTAGGTTCGGGGGCGAGGGTATCGGGAATGGCCGATATGTCGATCTCCGAGAATATGCCAAGACGCGAGAGGTAGGTCTGGGTGCGGTTCATGTCGCGCACGCTGAACGTCTTGCCCGTGCGGAAGGCTATACATTCGGGTATGAGCTTACGGCGGAGGTGCGACGGCTGCATCTGAATGACCGTTCCGCGGTCGGTCCGGAATGTGTCGGGAGTGCCGGTGCCCGAATTGCGGTTTATGACAGTCGTTATCCTGCCGACCTTATATGACTTCATAGCCCACGACGGTATATTCGCGGCCAGATCGAGCTTCAGGGCAATCGCGCCTTTGGTTATCGTGGAGTCGGCCAGATATTCGATATATTCGGGACTGAAAAAGTAGTATCCCTTGTTACGAAGGCGGTTGGCGATGTCGATGCGCACCTGTTTCAGCGAATCGACACTGTAGCGCGACCCCGGACGCAGATATGCCGACCGTCGGGCCGACTCGTTTATGAGCCTGTTGAGCGCGGTGGTATCGGCGAGCATTATTATAGAGTCGAGATTATAGGCGCTGCCGGTCGAGATTTCATATCGTATCGACGCCTTGCGCGGATTCTTGCCCTGCACGAGACTGTAGGAGGCATGGCCCTGAAAATAGCCGTTGTTGTCGAGCATCCTGTCGATCATGGCCACACGCACGTCAGGACGGACATCGCTGATGAGCACGGGCTGTTCGACGAGTTTGCTGTAGATCCATTTCCCGATGCCTTTCTTCGGTTCGTTCCAGTGGTTCCAGACCCACAGTCCGATCGGGAAAGGATAGCGCAGCGAGGGGGATATGAGGCAGTTGTTCGGCTTGACATTGACAGCTCCCTTAATCTGCGACGCCACGCCTGAGGCCACTTTTTCCCCTTCGGGAGGCGTTATGACGGTTTTCTTCACGCCCGTGTAGAGAATTTCTCCCTCGGGAAGCCGGCTCGTTGTCGAGCAGGCTGCGAGCAGAAACGCCGTGATGGCAGCGGCGAGAAGCCGCACGGTTTTGTCAGGGCTTTTCATCGGCAACGGGTATTTCTTTGTTTTCTTCAGGACGTCGGAACAGGTGGCGCAGACTGTCGATTTTGCGGCGCAGCACGAAGCCGACACCTGTCTGGGTCACTTCGCCCTCGAGGATGCTCTCGTAGCCCGTCGTGCGGAACAGACGGATATACATCGAGCCGCTCTTGTTGAGCATATATTCAAACGAGATGTCGTTCAGCAGATTCTCGGCAAAATTCTCGTCGGCCGAGGCGTCGGTCGTATAGTTGCCGCCGACGACTATCTTGATTCTGTCGTTGAGAAACGATTTCGATATGCGATAGCTGTAGGATGTCGCCGTCGAGGTAGCGCCGTCGCGTGTGCGGTCATACTGTTCGATGCCGAACGAGAGGTCAACCCCCTTGATATTGTTGGCGGCCCATGAATTGATCTGCGATTCGAGATAGGAGAACAGCGGGTTTCCGTTGAGCGAGGCTTTGCCGACGGTAGAGCCGGGCCCGGTGTAGACGTTGTAGAGCAACAGGTTCATGGCCTGGTTGGCGCGCTGTTCGGGCGACATCGAACGCAGTTCGTTCTCGACGCCGATGTCGTCGACGGTCGACATATCGAACGCCACATTGAGATTCTCGAGCGTGTTTGTCACCGAGGCCGTTATGTCGAAAGTGACAAGGCGCGAATCTTCGCCGCTGCGCGTTACGTTGGCCTTGACCTTGTCGACGGCCGACACATTGAGAGTAGGATTCATAATGTTTCCGGTGAAGTTCACATAACTTCCCTGATTGAAATCGAACAGTTTCTCGCTCATCATCGGCGGCGTGTAGCGCACGAAGCCCTTGTCGATGGTGAAACGGCCCGTCAGACGTCCGTCGGCGTTTGCCGGCGTCATCGAGTAGTCGAAATCGCCGTAGCCCTGAATCGACACCTTGTTCTGTCCGCTCGCCGAAAGGTCGACATTAAGGGTTGTGCCCTGCTCGACCGACAGCGCGGCGTTGATTATCATTGTCATCCCCTCGGCAATTATCGAATCGGCAGCCATTCCGGTGCTGTCGTTGAACTGCACGAACTTGACGATGTCGTCGGCCGATGCGGCGCCGGGAATCTGTGTCCCCGCCGAGGTCATAAGGTATGTCGCGTTAGTGCCGGCCAGCAGCGAGGCGTCGGCATTGAGCATCATCAGCTTCATGTTTCCGCGGGCCGTGGCGTCGAAACTGATATAAGCCTTTCCGTAGATGTTGGCGCCGCGCGGCCGCTGCGAGTTGACAATCATCATGTTGTCGGCCTTGAGGCTGAGATCGTATGAGGCATTGGCGAGGTTCCTGAGGTCGACGGTACCGTTCAGCTTCAGCGGGTTGTCGTTGCAGCCTGTTACGGTGAAATCGTTGAACCGGGCTATGCACGAGTCGACAGTGATACGCGATTCCGACAGTTTAAGCTGAGTTCCGAGTATCGTCGGCGTCACCGTTGCCGAGTCGAAAGCGAGCCAGCCGTCGAAGAAAGGCTTCTCGGCGTTACCTTTTATCAGCAGCGAGCCGTTGAGGGTTTCCTCGAGTTTCGCCGTTCCCGGAGGCAGGAAAGCGTTGGCGGTTTTCAGCGGGAAATGGATCATCGACAGGTCGAGATTGAAAGGCTCATTTGTTGTCGAGTCGTTGAGAATACCTTTTATCGTCACTGTCTTAACCGAATCGACCATGAGCGCCATATCAGCCGTTATGCGTCCCGTCAGCGGATCGTTGGCCATGTCGATGTCGAGATCGAAATTGCCCACGCGCTGCCGGTTATATGTCATGTCGGCGAGGCTTACATTACCGCGGCCCGTCAGGTTCTCGCGATCCCAGTGGAAAAGCAGATCGGCCGAGATCGAGCCGGTCATCGGCGTCGCGAAAGGATTGACGGACATCCAGTCCTGAAGCAGAACGTCGTTGAGTTTCACCGAAATATCCTGGCCGGGCATTGTGGCGTCGCCCGACGGAGGGAGTGTGGCCACCGCCACCGACGACTTGTCGTTGTGGAGCCTCAGGTCGGCACTTATCTGGCGTGTCACGAAGTTATAGCTGACATAATTGCTGTCGTTCACCTCCCACTGCCTGTAGGCTATCATGGGGTTGTAGGGCACGAGCCGCAGGGTTGCCACCGAGTCGGTCGTCGTCACTCCCAAACCGATTCTGTAGCCGCTCTCCCCTTTTATATTGCTCTGGCGCAGGAGTGCGCCGAGGCGGTTCTCTCCGAGATAGCCGTTGAGCGTCACGCGGGCGAAATCGTCCATCGTTCCGGGGGCATTGCTGACCTGGGCGTTGTAGACGAGGAAGCCGCCATGCTGGACAGCCGTGAGGCGTATCGTGTCGAGGCGCGTCGAGCCTGTCGAGAAACCCGTGACCTTTCCGACGATATTTATCAGCGAGTCGGTCGAGGCCGTGAGGGCGAGCTGCCTGAACTGCGGGCCGCGGTTGTCGGCGCCGGCGAGATATTCACTGACAATATTGTTGCGTCCGGCCTCGAGCGACAGGCTCATCGGAGGCAACGCACGCTGCAGCGAGTCGATATTGATTTTCTTAGCTTTCACAAGACGGTCGACCAGCAGCATCGTGGCATCGATGCGTGGCATTATCGATTCGAGCGGACACTTCGTCGACGCCACGGCAAGCAGGTCGCCCTGTGCCACTCGCGCCCTGATTCCGGCCGCATCAAGGGCGACATCGGCCACGGTAGAGTCGGCGCGGAGTGTAGTCGTGCCGGTGAGCCATGTCAGACGGTCAACACTGATGCGTCCGTCGACGGTGCGGGTCAGCGGATTGTAGACGCCGGTTGTGGCCAGCGTCATGGTTCCGGCGTTTGCCTCCTTGCTCAGGCCGAGAGCCATGAGGTCGAGATGGCGTATGTCGCCGTCGACATCCCAGCTCCAGGCGCTGTCGCCGAGAGTGGCGTCGAAATCGGCGTCGAGGTCGGCCACTTCGATTCCGCTGTGGAGGCGTCCGGTGGCGCGGCGTCCGCCGAGATCGGCCAGCAGGGTTATGTCGCCGTAGCTCTTGCTGTTATATACGATGCGGTCGATATCGATGTCGACCTTCATCTGAGTTGACGGCTTCAGCGGATTGTAGCCGTGGCCGCTGAGGTCGACACGGGCCGTCACACTCCCTATACCGGGCTTTGTCACGAAAGCGCCGACAGGAAAATCTGTCGCCGTCAGCCGCGCCATATATCCCTCGGCGCGCCGCTCCCAGCGTCCTTTGGCCGCAATCCGGCCACTGTTGGCCGTCAGAGTTATGTCGCCGTCGACGGCGGCGGGGCGATAGTCGACGGTACCTTTGACAGTCATCAGTTCGGGAATATTGAATTCGGAGGCGGTCGACGCGGCGAGGAATTTGGTTTTCACACGGTTCAGTCCGCGCGCTTCGCCGTCGACAGTCAGCTTGCCGGCCATTCTGTTGAAATCGGTGATGTTCCTGACACGGCCGCTGACAGCGAGTTTCAGAAGCCCCGGATAAGCGGCGTCGAGGCGCCGCAGCGTCATGTCGGCCATTGTTCCGGCCACGTCGGCGCGCAGGCTGAGCTCATTCGGAGCGGGAAGCGACCTGACAGTCGGGCCGAGAGCCGGGAAAGCCCTGACAACATCGCTGAGCCCTATCCGGGCGTCGGCTTTCAGGCGCAGCGGCATTGCCGCCATGTCGGCGCCTTCGGTCAGCCCCATGTCGGCGTCGAAACCTATGGTCGAGGCGTCGGTAAATATTCTGAGTCCCGAGGCCGAGATCTGTCCGTCGGCCATATCGAACCGGCCCGAGGCATCGACGCGCAGGCCGCAGCGCTCTTCGGCGAGCAGGCGCCGCAGCGTAAGGCCGACCGACGGCCCCCGGTTGCTGAACGAGTCGACATCGACAGTCACATAGCGCGCCCGGAGATAGTTCATGTCGAGTCCCGGAGCCGGTCGGGCGCCGCTGACGGCGTAGAGCAGATCGGTGGCGGTCAGTCGCAGGGAATCGGCCGTGACAGTCCACATAAGCGAATCGGGGGTCGGCGCCGTCTCGGGCGCAACAGCCACCGGATGAGCCTTAAGCCACGCCGCCGACGGCGTGAGATAGGTGGCGGCCACGCTGTCGACCCGCAGCAGCCGGGCGTTGACACGTCGGCGCCCCAGATCGACGAGCCCATCGCTGAGACGCGCCGAGGGCACCGAGGCCCGAAGAGTATCGATTGTCGGCAGCATAGTCATCGTGTAGTCAACACGCCTCAGCTCAATGTCGCGCGCACGGATGACCATCGCGAGCTTCGAGGCGGCTGTGTCGGCATTGACGGCCGTGTCGGGACGCATGGCGAGGTTTATGCGCGCTCCGTCGAGCAACGCCCGGTCGAGATCGACTCTTTCGAGATTCATCTTCAGGCGCGACGCCTCCATCTCGAAGTGGTCGACCGACGCACGGAGCCACATAAGCGAATCGGCGTTCCCGAGCTGATAGCGGGCACTGTCGAGGCGCGCATAGTCGATCTCGACATCGCCCCGGAAAAGCGGTCGCAGCCCTACACCGAGGTCAAGGCGCTGCGCCATGAGCATAGTGTCGCCTGTCTGTTCTACGATGAGAGCGTCGTCGACACTCAGCCTCAGCGGCCAGCGAAGCCTTATGCGTTCAACAGAGATGTCATAGCCGGTAGCCTTCGACACCTCTCTGACAGCAATATCCTTGACAAAGTCCTGAACAAACGGCACGTAGAGCGCTACCGGGACAAGCAGCAAGAGCGCCACCACCGCAGCCACGACAATACCAAGCCACTTGGCAATTTTCAGAACAATTCTCATTGCAGGCAGTTGAAACGATGAAAGTAACCCGGCCAAGCCGAAGTTACATATAGATAACGCGAAATTACAAAAATTTGTTTAAACCCCTCCCGCAGCCCGGGATGTAGCCGGATGGCAATGTCAAAAATCGCTCCCGCGCAGGGACAATGCCATTAACTTAGTGTGTTGAGTTCAAAAGGTCTGGCTTGTCGCGCGGAAGACCGATACGGTTTTTGGCGAATGTATCAAGCATTATCGAACCGCTGACACACAGCACACTAAGTTACAGTTCACACTCAAAGTAAATATGCATTCTGACATGTAGGGATGCTCCATGGAGCATCCAACGTTAAGGCTTTGACTATCAAAGGATGCACGAGCATGCATCCCTACGTTCCGATAATAATTGCGGATTCTACAACACCGCCGGTCAATTTAGCTGCCAGCAGTCGCTATGACGGCTGCACCATGGTGCAGCCCTACATAAAATGCACAAATACTTACTGTTTTATCTATAATAGCATTAAGGCACATCCCAATGCTATTAACTTAATGAAATCAGCGTCAGAAACGCCCTGACGTAGGGACGTGCCTTCGGCACGTAGCATTGCAACGTCCTGATTGTCGGTCGCATGTGAAACGTGCCAAAGGCACGTCCCTACGCCCGGATAGGATAATCTGCTCGGAGGAATCTTAAGTTAATAGCATTAAGGCACATCCCTTCGCTCGGATCCGATAATTTGCTCGGTAAAACCTAACTAAGCACCCATTGAGCTATCGCAGTGGATGTAGAGATATCGCGCCTCACGGCGCTTGACAGCAGACAGCCGAAGTTGTTAAACAGCCTGAAGATTTGTCGAATTAACATTTTTTAGCTTTAGGAGGGTGAAATTTTATCTACCTTTGTGAAAAGATACAGTCAGTATATTTACCTCTGTTCCAATTACTAAACCACGCATTCCGTAAATTTTACTTTAACTTCATACTATTTTTCCTCATTTTCATGAAAAAACTGCTACTATGCCTTGTGGCGCTATTCGCCGCAATCGGTGCGCAAGCCTCGACCCAGACAATCACGAAGGGAGAAGGCACATCAGGCACTTCCACAGTGAAGTTCAGCGCCACCGGCAAACCCGACATTACAGCCAAAGCCGTCTACACACTCACTCTTAATGCCGACAACAAGCTCAAAGTCGAGCTGACGTTCGCAGACCTCAAAAACAGCGATGTCGAAGGCCTCGTAAACGAATTCTGTTATATGTTTATCGACGGAATCGGCGAGACTTCACTCAGCTATGCCGACGGTAAATATACCGGGACAACTTCCGGAACTGCAACTCCCGGCAACTTCTACAGCAACTGCTATTTCAAGCTTGCATGTGCCAATACCGGCACCAACTACGGCGAAAACGGCCAGTTGATTTTCCCGTTCGAGTTCACGGCACCGTCAGCTACCGAAAGTGAGATCAGCGGCGACGTAAAGCACATCACTGCAACCACGGCCACTCTGACACTGACATGCAAGCCTGCCGAAGGAAAAACCGTTGACAAGATCGTTGTCAGCGGCCTCGGCGACGGTAAAGACATCACATTCAAGCCGACCGACAACCTCACGGCCAATCTCACGAATCTCACCCCCGGGACAACCTATAATCTGACATTCACCCTGACATATACCGACAACTCGACCACGACATCGACCGTTTCGTTCACAACCTTAAGCGACAGCTCATCCGACAAAGAGGTTAAGATGGAATTCATTGAGGTCAATGTCAGCGACCTCTCGGCCCTGTTCAAATTAAAGGTCGATCTCAGCGACAACAATCAGAGCAAGGAGTACATTCACATGTATCTGCGCAAAGCCAACGAAACGCCGAAAGCTACCGCTGATGATCCATACGCTAAGTACGGCGAAGAAAAAGGCACTCCAGCCGTCGATATGCGCGAAGGCATCGAGAATCCGATCTATTTCAACTACACCGAGCTTGAGAAGAATACCAAGTATGTTGCAACAGCTGTCGTCAAGAAGGACGGTTATACCGGCATCGCCACGACAGAGTTTGAAACACTCGGCGAAGCAAATGGCACTACATCGTATATCGAGAACGGCTATTTCAGAGATGGCAAAGCTACTACAAGTGATGACGGGCAGGAACTGAAAATGACTTATCTGGCAACAGCACGCTACACGTTTACCTACGACAAGGACAACGAAACTCTCTACCTCACCTTCGATACGCGCATACGCAACAATCCTGACCTTCCCGACATGCAGGCCAAATATATCCTCAACGTCGGCGGCCAAACCTACTACGGAGCACCTCTTACAAACGCAGCAGGTTTCAAAGACCACTATTCATTTATCATAAACTACCGCTGTCCTGACATCGCAAAGCATATAGCAAATGGTGACAAGATGACTTTCACCTACTACACCGACTATGCAGAGGGTGGTCAGAGTTTCTTCGGCGGTGTTCAATACGACGGAACGACATCGTCAGTTGACTTCGGCGAACCTGCCGACATACAGTGGATCAACTACACCTACGATCAGCAGAAGCCCGAGAATGAAAACAAGAACCGCTACGACCTCTATAAAAAGGCGCCCAAGACTCAGCTCATGGCTTCGGTTGTCGACAAGGATGGCCACTATCTGCCACGTCGCCTCGTTAAGTTCGAGATGGCAGCCGAACATGCTGATAAAGCCGACGTCACCTACGACCTATTCGACGAGCAGCCCAGATGGTTTGTAACGGCAAAGGAACAGCCGGCCAACACCCACGTTGACTTCGAGGTAGTAGCCTACCACGAGCTCGAGACCGAGGCAACCGGGGCGCCCCGACGCGTTCTCAACGCCGACAAAAACCGCCTTGAGGCAAAAAGAGGATTCCACTATGTTGAAAGCGAGACCCCGACAGGCATCGACGACATTGAAGCTGACGACGCCAACGCTCCCGTGCGCTATTTCGACCTCAACGGCCGCGAAATCAGCGAACCTCAGAAAGGAATGTTCGTGATCCGCCTCCAGGGCTCGAAAGCCACCAAGATGATCGCTGAGTAATCTTCACACTTTCA
>ERZ780207.3462-NODE-3462-length-10054-cov-2.929093_pt1 | contig 10054 bp, 9 predicted proteins | sample MGYA00510977_ERZ780207 | MGnify/ENA primary metagenome ERZ780207 (study PRJEB29588, sample SAMEA2151383) | human gut metagenome | biome: human gut; feature: human-associated habitat; material: faeces | place: Denmark | collected 2008/2010 ... | reverse complement strand
GACCTGCCCGAATGGGTGGAACGGGTGAAGCTCGACGAGCTGCTGAGCCGCAGCAATGTGGTGTCGCTCAACTCGGCGCTGACGCCTAAGACTCATCACATTATAAATGAGGAAACGTTGGGGCTGATGCGCCCGGATGCCATACTCATCAACACGTCGCGCGGAGCACTCGTCGACGAAGCTGCTCTTACGGCCGCGCTGCGTCGCCGGCAGATTGCAGCTGCCGCAATCGATGTTATGGAGCAGGAACCGCCACGAGAGGACTCGCCGCTGATGGAGTGCGACAACTGCTTCATCACGCCCCATATTGCCTGGCAAAGCACTGAGGCTCGGCAACGGCTGATTAACATCTCGGCAGAGAATCTGCGCGCCTTTGTGGCCGGAACGCCTCAAAACGTGGTGTCGTGAAAGCGCCGATTTTACCGGCTCCTCTGCGTCCGGGCGACAAGATAGCGCTCATCACCCCCGCCACGGTGGTGCGCGAAGAGTATGTGGCCGCCGGGGAAGCCGAGATACGTCGCCGCGGTTACATGCCTGTGCGGATGAGCCATCTCACTACCGGCGGCGACGGCAGGTTTGCCTCGTCGGCAACTCATCGCCTCGAAGACCTCCTTGCCGCGCTGCAAGACCCCGCCATAAGGGCTATTTGGTGTTGCCGCGGAGGCTACGGCTCCGTGCAGATGATAAGTCAGGTGCCCCTCTCCACGGTGCAAATGAGTGCCAAATGGCTGATAGGCTTCAGCGATGTCTGCGCCCTTCATTCGCTGTGGCTGAGAACCGGCGTCAAAGCGCTTCATGCCCCTATGATGCGGAGGCTGAAAGACCGCCCAACTGACGAAATCTCAGATCTCATCTTTGCCATCCTCGGCGGTGCCACACACACCTCCTTCTCCGGCGCCATTCATCCGCTGCAACAGTGCGGCACCGCCTCGGGGCGACTTATTGGCGGCAATGTCTCTGTGCTCGGCGACCTGGCCGCCACGCCGTTCGACCAGGCAATGCTGATGGCCGACGAGCCTTTCATTCTGATGCTGGAGGATGTGGGCGAGAGTCTGAGCAGGCTGCAACGACGCCTCTGGAGGCTCCGTCTCGCCGGGGTAATAAACCGCGCAAGCGGCATCGTGGTGGGTCAGTTCGCGGCTTGCGGCAACGGGGTGAACTTCACCTCTGCCGAGGATATGATTGCCGAGTTGCTGGCAGAATGGAACATTTCATGTCCCGTAACGTACAACTTTCCCGTGGGCCACGACGACTGCAACGAGCCTCTGATGATTGGCGCCCGAACTACCCTGCAGGTTGACCCCTGTTTCGTATCGCTCGAACAAAATTACATCAGCTAAAACCATAGTTTGGTAAAGTATTATCAGCATTTCAAAAAGATTCAGGTTATTTACTTTACTTTAACACAGGATATTGTCTATCTTTGCATCAGAAAAAACAAACAAACAACACAGATATGAATCCCAACGATCCCAACACTCGCCCTATTTATCCGCAGCAAGGACCTTCACGTCCTACTGTACCTGCCGGCGCGCAGAATGTCAACAAGAGCAATAACGCCGCACGCTTCGTAGCCCTTGGCGGCGCAGGTCTGGCCGCAGTCTTCGGCGGCGCATACGCAGTGTATGCCGCCACTCACAAAGATGACCCCGAGATAGAGGCTCCCGACACCGATTTCCAGGAAGAAGAGATAGTTATCGGCGAACCGGCTCAGCCCGCTGCGGCAGCTCCTGTAACTCCTGTACAGCAAGTATATCACTCACAGCCTGCTCCTACTCCCGCACCCACACCTCAGCCTCCCACGCCGGAGCCTCCGACGCCTCCTACTCCTCCCACACCGCCGGAACCGCCGACACCTCCCACACCCCCTACTCCCCAGCCTCCCACGCCTACCCCTCCCACTCCCCCCACTTCTCCCGAACCGGAAGGCGTTGAACCCATGGCCTTCATTGACGAGGAAGGCAAGCTCTGGGTAAAGACCGAGGAAGGTGTTTACATCAGCGAAGAAGGCGACGTATGGAACGACAGCCTCGCCGACCAGCATGTGGTTGTGGCAATAACCACCGACGGCTCAAACGTTTATGTACGTCAGGACCTGGATAGCAACACTTACGCTTTATACCCCGACGGCGAAGAGACTATAGAGGTGATTCCGCCCAAGACTGTGGAGCAGATAGCTCAGGCGCAGGAAGATGAAGTGCTGCCCGAAGATGACCTGGTGGCTATCGACGACACTGAAGAGGGTCATGGCGAAAATGGCGAACATCACGACAACGAAGAGATTATCGCCACCGAAGAGCACCCGGAAGACGACACGGTAATCATTGCCGAGAACGACGATGTGGTCATCGACACCGATAATCTGCCGGAAGACGACATCCTCGCCACCACCGACGAGCCGGAGATTATCACCGATGAGCCGGAGATTATCACCGATGAGCCCGTAATAGACGGTCTGACCGACTACGAACCCACCGACGATGCCATCCTCCCCGAAGAGGATAACTTCGACACCGCCACCGACACTGAAATAGTATAATCCCCCACTCAACTCAAGGGCCGCATCTGCCGAAACACTGATGCGGCCCTCCTTTATTTAGACCTTTCTTCTTTCCTTTATTAGACCTCCTGATTAGAGGCGGATGAAGGCGACGCTCATGTTGGCAAGCTCGCTGCCGTCGGCGCCGGTGGAGGGCAACAGGGTGATTTCCATGCGCAGCTTGCCCTGCTTATAAACCACAGCCTGAACGTCGGTGTTTTCACTGGCAACGCCGGCTTCGATGATGTCGGAATCGGTGAGCCCTACGGCCTGTGCTATATATACTCTCAGGTCTTCGGCCTCAAGGGCGCCCGCTTCGAGGTTGCGCATCACTACCCTGTCCGGTCCTTCCACTATCAGATCCCAGACGCCGGGTTTGCCGTCGGCAGTGTGATAGAGGGCGTTTTTCTGGCCGTCGGTGAAAATGCCGTGGAAATTGTAGGTGGAATCGAGCTTCTCGCCCATGCGCAGAGCTTCGGCCAGCGAGCGACTTGTCATGGCCACGTCCATAGAGTCGAGAACCTCGGGTGCGGGCGGAGGCGCCACCGTCTTCACTTCCACCACTTTGCGTTTTTCAGTCTTGCCGCAGCCTCCCACAAACAGCAATGCCGCGACACCAAGGGCAAAAAGCCCCGCAATAAATATCCGTTTCATGTCCAGTATAAAAATACCTTTTGGAAATTCGCCGCAAAGTTAAGTCTTTTCTGCCAAAAATTGTTATATCAGCAAAGGGTATTTGCACACCCACCGAAATTTTTGTAAATTTACGGCGTCGATACCCGACTGAAAAACATACACAACCACATTCTACAGATATGAAGAACTTGTTTTTAGGGCTCCTAAGCGCTTTATTGGTGCTGACAGGCGCCATGGCTGCCTCAGCAGCCAAACCCGCAAAAAAGGGTAAAGCAGCAACGGAGGTAAAAAAGACTTGCGGCGGCTGCGACAGTACTACGGTAAAGCATCCCGACTGGCTCAAGAATGCCGTCATCTATGAAGTGAATCTGCGTCAGGGCATCCCGGGTCGCAACCTCAAGGGTCTGCAGGCTCAATTAGGAAGGCTGAAGGATCTCGGCGCCGATGTGCTCTGGCTGATGCCCATGCACCCCATCAGCGAAGTCAACCGCAAAGGCACCCTCGGCAGCTATTATGCCGTGGCCGATTACCTGAAGATAAACCCGGAGTTCGGCACCATCGACGATCTGAAAGCCGTGGTGAAAGAAGCTCACAACAAGGGCATGAAGGTAATCCTCGATGAGGTTTGCAACCACACCGGCTGCGACAATGTATGGGTAAAGAAGCACCCTGATTTCTACGCCAAGAACGACAAGGGCGAGAAATACGGCCCCTTCGACTGGACCGACACGTATCAGCTCGATTACTCCAACGCCAAACTGCGTAAGGCTATGAAAGAGGCGCTTATCTACTGGGTGAAGGAGGCTGACATTGACGGCTATCGCTGCGACGTGGCCGGAATGGTGCCCACCGACTTCTGGGACGAGGTACGTCCGGAGCTTGACAAAATCAAACCGGTGTTCATGCTTGCCGAGGCCTCAAAGGCTGACCTTACGCGCAATGCCTTCGACGCCGATTACAACTGGCCCATGAAGGATGTGTTCAACGCCATTGCCGCCACTCAGGGCGCCAATACGTATGCCGTAGAGAAGAGGCAGGCTCTCCCCTACCGCAATGCGCTGAGCATCGACACGCTGCTCAAAAAGCAGCACTGCGAATACCCCAAGGGTGCCTTCAACATGAACATGATAACCAATCACGACCTGAACTCTTGGGAAGGCACGGAGTTTGACCGTCTTGGCCCGGCCACCGGCGCTTTTGCCGTGCTGAGCTACACTCTGCCGGGTCTGCCGATGCTCTATTCAGGCCAGGAAGTGGGCTTCAACCATCCGTTTGAATTCTTTGAGCTCGACAGCGTGCAGCCCAATTACAAGGCCAACGGCTTCACCACTTTCTATGAGGTGCTGAATGCCTTGCGCCACAAGAATCAGGCTCTGTGGACGGACGCCAACATGGCTCCGATGACGCGTTACGCCACAGCCAATCCCGACGTATATGTCTTCACGCGCGAGCGCAACGGCCAGAAGGTACTTGTGGTTGCCAATCTCAGCGGCAAGGTAACGCGTGTGGAATTCACCGACAAGACTCCCGACCCAAAAGGCATGGTTAACATCTTCAATGCCACCGAAGAGGCGCTTCCCGAGATTCTGCAACCCTGGGAATATCGCGTCCTCTCAACGCCTCTGAAATAATCAGACTCAGATATACAGAAAGGCGGATGCAAGAGCAATGCGTCCGCCTTTCTGTTGTATGGTGCTGAAGAAGAAGTCTGCTTACAGCGTTTTCAGGCGCGGAAAAGCGTCGATGAAGGTCTCGACCGAGGCATTGAGAATCTCAACGCCAATATGCGCCGCGTAATCGGCAATATGGTGATAGCTGCGGAAGGCGATTGTCATGCTTCCCAACACATCGTGCAGCCTGAGGCCCTCATATACCGAGGCCACGCGTTCATGTTCGGCGTTATTGTCTTTGTAGAAATGGGGCTGTATCGAAATCACGCGGTTCTGCTCGTCGACACTCAGCGTACGCGTCCATGTATGGTCAGCGCCTACAATAACGATGCGGCGGTAACCGAGCCTTATCCCGGCCATAATTGAGGGAATGAGCACGTTGCGCGGCCGGGGCATTGCCAAGCCTCTGTCAAACAATATCCGGCTCACTGAGGGGAAGCCTTCAGCAGCAATCATATTAAATGGCCTCAAACGCCACATAGAGCCTTTCTCAGCCCATTTCACGGCGCGGGTATGCTTTGCCATTGCCACGGGCAGATGAAGCGTCAGAGGCCATTCTGCGGCCTCCAAGGCCTGCCACATCTGCTGCACATTCGGGTCATCCCCTCCTTCAAAGAAATGGGGGTCGGCAAGGACGTAATGCGCAGGCTTAAGCTCGGTGAAAAGGGGCGTTTTTGCCGCGAAGTTCACCGCGAGCAGGTCGTAATTCTCCATTGCCTCGCGCTGCGTCTGCAGTGTTTGGTTCAGCGAAGGGCCGTTGCCTAAAATCAGCAGGGGGCGCTGAGGAGCCTCCTTCACCCTCGGAGCCGGTTTGCGGGCCTTGAGAGCCACCGCTGCCAACGATTTCAGCGTGGCGCCGAGCTGCGTTGCGCCTTTCGATATACAGTCACTCGTCTTCATACGGAAAATCTGTGTCTGTGCGTCCTACCACGGCTGCCGTGTCGTGAAAACGGAACTCGGGCAACGCATCGCGCAGACGCTGTGAGCTGAATGTGAGGGATGCGGTGCGACGTTGCAATTCCTCGCTGTTGACAATCAAACCGAGGAAGGGTATGGCATCGCCTATGCGAGCGGCTAATTTTGCCCATTTCATAGGTAAAAAGAATGGTTTTTTGGCTCTGCCGCGATTATTTCCCATGGCCATGGCCAAGTCTTGTAAGGAGTGCGAAATGCCGTCAGAGACGTTGTATATGCCTCCTATGGGTGCTATGAGAGGTACCAGACGGGCCACATCGTAAGCCGTTACAAGGCTCACCTTGGCGTCGTTGTCGCGGATGTTGAAATATGAGCCGGTAAGCACCTGTCCTGCCATGCGCTGTCCCCACCCTTTCATCTCTTTGCCAAACATGGTTGCCGGGCGCAGAATTGTACAAATAGTGCCGCTTTCACCGCACTTTTTCTGCACTTCCTCCTCAGCCAATACCTTTGACTGGCCCACTTTATTGCCGGTCCACAAATGGTAATCTTCCGTGATGTCGGTGCCCTCTGTCTTGCCGTAGACAGCCGTGGAGCTAATATAGACAAATTGCTTCACTTTTACTTTGCTCAGAGCCTCAAGGAGACGCTTCGTACCTTCCAGGTTCCGGCTGAGGGCATGGCTCTCTTCTTCGGTGCCGGCGGCATGCACCACAAGGTCTAAGCCGGATGAAAAAACATCGGTGAAATCGGGCGTTTCCTTCTCCAAATCACATTTTATCTCACACTCTTCGCCACGTCCCAAACGGGTCAGGCGGCAGTCGCTGAACTGCTGTGTGAGATAGTGTCCGAGCAACCCGGAGGCGCCGGTTATGAGAACGTGTTTCTTATCACTGTTCATGGTCGTTTGTCTGTGTCTGCCTGTTATGGCGATATAGCGGATGACAGCGCATGAGTTCCTGACGGAGCATGCGGCTGTCTACGTGTGTGTAAATTTCTGTTGTGGCCAAAGAGGCGTGCCCCAACATCTCCTGGATTGCCCGCAGGTTGGCGCCCCCCTCAAGCAGATGGGTGGCAAAGGAATGGCGCAGTGTATGCGGCGAAATCTTCTTACTGATACCGGCCGCCTCTGCCAGTCGGCTCACGATATAAAACACCATGACGCGCGTCAGGGGCTTTCCTCTGCGGTTCAGAAAGAGAAAATCCTCATATCCGGGGGCTTCGGGGAGCTCTGCGCGTTGTTCCAGATATTGCGCTATTGCCTCAATGGCAGCCGGTGAAATGGGCACCAACCGCTCTTTGTCGCCTTTGCCTCTCACCAGCACCAATTGCTCGTCGGGGTGATAGCATCCCAACCGCAGCGACACGAGCTCGCTTACGCGCAAACCGGAGCCGTAGAGCATCTCCAGGATGGCTCTGTTGCGCGGGGTCTCGCGTTTTGATGGGTCGAGGGCCTGCATCATGGCCTCAATCTCTTCCACCGCCAGCACATCGGGCAGCGAACGGGGGATACGCGGTGTCTCGAGAAGTTCTGCCGGTGAGGCCTCCACAACGCCTTCCATGGCAAGGAAGTGGTAGAAGCACCGCACGCCGGCAATGGTACGGGCCAGTGTGCGCGGCGCTATGTTCAGCTCGCCGAGGAAGCCGGCAAACTCGTGTAAATCGCGCAGGGTAGCTTCTGTGAGCGGGGTGCCTGTGGTGTCGAGAAACTGTCGCAGATGGGCCACATCGCGCAGATATGCCTCGCGCGTATTGGCGCTCAGGCTCCGCTCAAGCAGCATATAATCGGCAAAGCGGTCTATGTGCAGGTCAGGATCAGAAACGGTATTCATAAGCCACAAACCGCACTTTGCTGTTGGGGAAATAGACCATGGCACGTTTGCCGAAGAAAAGCACGCCAGTGGGGGTCTCTTTTCTGAATTGGTCAAGGAATGGTTTCGAGGGATTGAGCCACACAGCGGGAGCATCGGCGCCGGGCTGTTCGTTCTCCTCCATGATTCGGGGCACCGTCCCAAACCGCCACTCAAAGCGCTGCAGAGCAACAGCCAACCGGGGCATAGCAACGGGTTTGAGCAACCCTTCGTCGTAATATGAATAACCTCCGGGCAGCCTCAGCACCTCGGTGGCCAGCATATAGGCGTAAGACGAGTGTATGCCATACCCTTTCAGATGGCGCAAGGAACGCAGAAATTGCATCAGACTGCTCATTGGTGGAAAAAATGAAGACGGGGACACGGCCGTCGACAGCGGCAATGTCCCCGTCAGAAAAGTTATTTTGCAGATTTTTTGCTTTCGGCTTTTGCCTTCTTGGGCGCGGGGGTCTCTTTCGCTGTCTCCTCCTCCGCAGCCGCTTTTTTGCGCTTACGCAGGATATGGAGCACTACTAAGGCCAAGGCGCCGGCGCTGAACAGATAGACGAGTATCACGCCTACCACCGACAGGGTATTTGTTGTCTCAAGTGCTTTGGGAGCAAACACAAATTCTATGTGGTGGTTGCCTGCCGGCACATTCAGGGCGCGCAGCACATAATTCACGCGACCTATCTCAGCCGGTTTGCCATCGATGGTAGCTTCCCATCCGTCGGGGAAATAGACTTCGCTAAATACGGCCACGCCACCTTTTGCGGTGCGGGCATTATAGCTCAGCTTGTCGGGCGAGTAATAGCTCAGCGTAATGGTGTCGCCCGGGGTCTTGGGCTGCGACGTGCCTAAAATCTTGCTGAAGCTTTGATCGGCCACAGCCTTGTTTGCCACATCAAGGCTGTCGAGGGCTATCATCTCGGCCTTAGCCCCTTTCACATAGTCAACGCCGTTTACGAACCATGCGTTACCCATGGCCTGCGGGTTCCGCTCATATTGGTCGCCGGCCATGAAATACTTGGTATTGAGCATGTTGAGCACAGCCATATTGGGACCTTGCGGCGTGGCTATCTGATGCGTCAGCAGGTCGTTGTAGCGGGTGAGCTTGGCGGCGTGATAACCGCCTACCGTCTTATGAAAATAAGATGAGCGGTAGCCCATGAAGTCCTGCATATCGGCAACACGGTAATAACCGGTATCCTTGAGTATGGCCAGGTCAGCCTGAGTGGGCACGAATTCCTGAGCCTCAAGGGGTTCATTGAAGCTCTCGGAGTTGACGTAGCGTCCGTTGACGGTGAAGAGGTCGATGAGCGTCAGAGCCGCCACAGCAAGCACCATCACCTTAGGCCGTTTGATGACGTTGAAGAGATAGAGGAACACCACGGCGCATCCCAAGGCGATGAAGCAGAAGGAGCGCATACAGTCGGCGCTGACCATATCCATACGCACCTGCGTTACGGCACGCATCAGGGCGCCGAACTGCTGGTCGTTGAGCTGCACGCCGTTCTGGGCCAGCCACATCTGGTCGGGGTCGTTGCCCGACATGCCGCTGCCGAAGACCGACGGGCTCATCCATCCTATCAGGCATATCAGCAGCGGAAGGCCCATGACGCCGTAATAGAGCCACGGGTTCTTGCGGAAATGCTCGCGTCCGTCCTTGCGGCTCATCTGCACCAGACACAGCACGGCAAGCAGCGGAAGGGTGAACTCCACTATCACCAGTATCGACGACACGGTGCGGAAGCGGTTATAGCCGGGAATATTGTTTGCCCACCATTCGGTGAACCACATCATATTGCTGCCCCAACTGAGCATGATGGCGAGTATGGAAGCCACGAAAAGCGCCCATTTCATCGGACCTTTTACTATAAAGCAGCCCAAAATAAACAGAAACATTACGAAAGCTCCCACATATACCGGTCCCGAAGTTCCAGGCTGTTCACCCCAGTACTGCCCTATCTGACTGTACAGTCCCATGTATGTCGGATCTGCTTTCTTCATAGCCGTTTCATTCTGTGAAAGAGGAACAGATGCCCCACCCTTTACATTAGGAACAAGCAATGAAAAAGTTTCTCCTATACCATAGCTCCACTGAGTAATATAATCACGCTCCAGTCCACTTCCGGTCTGATTGGCAGAGTGTTCTTTTACCAGTTCACTCTTTCCGCGCATACTTTCCTTACTGTACTGATATGTATGATATATATTCGACAGATTCACACATATTCCCAATATTCCGGCAACAACCAATACTCCAGTCGATTTCAAGAATTGCGGAAAACGTTTCTCCTTCCATGCCGAAACACCATAGGCTATTGCAATGAACAGCATGACAAAAAGGAAATAGTAAGTCATCTGCACATGGTTTGACACGATTTGTAAAGCAACAAACAATGCAGTCAGCAAACCACCCCACAAATATTTTCCTCTATATA
>ERZ780207.3460-NODE-3460-length-10059-cov-19.929628_pt1 | contig 10059 bp, 10 predicted proteins | sample MGYA00510977_ERZ780207 | MGnify/ENA primary metagenome ERZ780207 (study PRJEB29588, sample SAMEA2151383) | human gut metagenome | biome: human gut; feature: human-associated habitat; material: faeces | place: Denmark | collected 2008/2010 ... | reverse complement strand
CTGACTGAGAGTTTACTCACTTAGCCGCGTGTCCACTATTGCTGGGTAAGATCAAACCTGTTAAATAATCAGGCTGTTGCATTATTCAAAAAGCAACCCAATTAGTGCATTATAATGTTTCTGTTCCTCTTCCCCAGTCGCGTGTTCCAGTCGGCAAAGAAGTTTGGCACAAAGCGACTTTCGACTCAGATTACGTCCATCTTTCAAAATCTCAGTCACAATTTCCCCGAGAGTTTCCTGCTGAGTAGGCAAGTTAGCTTTTGCAAAGTAACGAGTGATTGCTCCCGCAGAATCTAAAGTCACTGAATTTTGATGCATGCTACGCCTCTGTTAAAAATGTTAATCAATGTTAAGTGAGGTAACAATAGCAAACTTGTACGAAATATGTGTACAGAATGATAAATTAATTTTTTGCAATTAGTGCTAATGCATATAAAACAATGTGTTATGATAAAACATATTGCATCATTTAACTGACAATCTATACAAGATTTTTCGCCAACTAGTGTTCAACTTTTTCCATTTTTTATCAATGTAAAGAAACGGTTATGTTTTGGTATCAAAAGAAAGACACAAGAAGATATGTCTGTTACCGTCTTACTCTCGCCTCACCCATTACCCTGGATTGTTAATGCTTACCACCCTTATTTATCGTAGCCATATACGTGACGACGAACCTGTCAAAAAAATCGAAGAAATGGTTTCGATAGCAAATCGCAGGAACATGCAGTCTGACGTAACAGGGATCTTACTGTTTAATGGTTCTCATTTTTTCCAGCTTCTGGAAGGTCCGGAAGAACAGGTTAAAATGATATATCGGGCTATATGCCAGGATCCACGGCACTATAATATTGTTGAGCTGCTGTGCGATTACGCGCCTGCTCGCCGTTTTGGCAAAGCGGGAATGGAATTATTTGATTTGCGCCTGCACGAGCGAGATGACGTTTTACAGGCCGTATTCGACAAAGGCACATCAAAATTTCAGCTAACTTATGATGACAGAGCACTACAATTTTTTCGTACTTTTGTCCTTGCAACCGAACAATCAACCTATTTCGAGATCCCTGCCGAAGACTCCTGGCTTTTTATCGCTGACGGATCTGATAAAGAACTTGATTCCTGTGCCCTTTCACCAACTATAAACGACCACTTTGCCTTTCATCCTATTGTCGATCCCTTATCGCGGCGGATAATCGCTTTTGAAGCCATTGTGCAAAAAAATGAAGATAGCCCATCAGCCATAGCGGTTGGGCAGCGTAAAGACGGGGAAATCTACACAGCGGATCTCAAAAGTAAGGCGCTTGCATTCACGATGGCACACGCACTTGAGCTCGGTGATAAAATGATTTCAATCAATCTATTACCTATGACCCTGGTTAACGAACCTGACGCAGTCTCTTTTTTACTTAATGAAATAAAGGCCAATGCTCTGGTGCCTGAACAAATCATCGTTGAATTTACTGAAAGTGAAGTCATATCTCGGTTTGATGAGTTTGCCGAAGCGATTAAATCGCTAAAGGCTGCTGGTATCAGTGTAGCAATTGATCATTTTGGCGCAGGTTTTGCTGGTTTGTTACTCCTGTCACGCTTCCAGCCTGACAGAATTAAAATCAGTCAGGAATTGATTACCAATGTTCATAAAAGTGGGCCACGGCAGGCAATTATTCAGGCGATCATAAAATGCTGTACATCACTTGAAATTCAAGTCAGTGCTATGGGCGTGGCAACACCAGAAGAGTGGATGTGGCTTGAATCCGCAGGAATTGAGATGTTTCAGGGAGATCTGTTTGCTAAAGCTAAATTGAATGGTATCCCTTCCATAGCGTGGCCAGAGAAAAAATAATTTTCAGCACATTCTTTCACATGATTTCAGTAAATCATCGTGAAAATGAATACGTTACGTTTAAATTTAATCCACATTAAAAATAATGTTTCATCCAATTTAGCTGAAATCTTATTTATACTTTGTACAATTTTAGCGTATATTGTACAAAGTATTATTGGGTCGTGTACAGGCGACGGAGATTTGTGACCGCAAGGAGGAATTGTGGCTTATTACAGCATTGGTGATGTTGCTGAACGTTGCGGGATTAATCCTGTCACTCTCCGGGCCTGGCAACGCCGCTACGGTTTGTTAAAACCACAGCGCAGTGAAGGCGGACACCGACTCTTTGATGAAGAAGACATACAACGCATCGAAGAGATCAAGCGTTGGATAAGTAATGGCGTCCCTGTAGGCAAAGTTAAAGCATTACTGGAAACCACCAGCCAGGATACGGAAGATGACTGGAGCCGCCTGCAAGAAGAGATGATGTCAATTCTTCGCATGGCTAATCCTGCCAAACTACGCGCGAGAATTATTTCACTGGGTCGAGAGTACCCAGTAGATCAATTGATTAATCATGTTTACCTTCCTGTTCGCCAGCGTCTCGTGCTTGATCACAACACCTCCCGCATTATGAGCAGTATGTTTGACGGCGCATTAATTGAATACGCAGCAACCTCGCTTTTCGAAATGCGCCGTAAGCCCGGTAAAGAAGCCATTCTGATGGCGTGGAATGTTGAAGAGAGAGCACGATTGTGGCTGGAAGCATGGCGTTTATCATTGTCAGGATGGCACATTTCTGTTCTTGCTGATCCCATTGAATCGCCGCGCCCGGAACTGTTCCCGACGCAAACATTGATTGTCTGGACAGGCATGGCACCAACGAGAAGGCAAAACGAACTTTTACAACATTGGGGTGAGCAAGGTTATAAAGTCATCTTTCATGCCCCCTAATTTCACCTTTATCCCGCCCCTTAGACAGAATGTTATAATCTGAACCCACAACAGCGTTTGTACCGGAGCTGGTCCGTTGCAAAATGCTCACCGGGAGAATTCAGATATTCCCTCTATCACACTCTGTACATATCACAGCCAAAGGACAGACCAGATTGAAGTGGTAAAACCGATCGTGCACACTACGCAGTCTCACAACTAACAAGAGGTTATTATCCTGATGGATCAGGTCGTTGTTTTTCAAAAGATGTTTGAGCAAGTGAGAAAAGAGCAAAACTTCTCCTGGTTTTATTCAGAATTAAAACATCACCGTATTGCACATTACATTTATTATCTGGCTACGGATAACATCAGAATTATTACTCACGATGACACGGTTTTGTTATTAAGAGGAACCAGGAACCTGTTAAAAGTTAGTACGACCAAGAACCCTGCTAAAATAAAAGAGGCCGCATTGCTTCATATTTGCGGAAAATCTACATTTCGGGAATACTGTTCAACACTAGCAGGCGCGGGCGTTTTCCGGTGGGTTACTGATGTTAATCATAACAAACGCAGTTACTACGCCATTGATAATACGCTTTTATATATTGAAGATGTAGAAAATAATAAACCATTAATCTAGCTAAAGTTGGATGCTTAAGAAATGCTTCATAATTCAGTAAGGCATTAGCATAATGGGAATAAAAGTACAGAGACTATCCCTATGGATGATAAATACTGTCCTTTTATTGCTACCCATAAATAATCACCATGCCAATACTATCAAATTGATATTTGAAATGAGATCACTTGACTTTCTATACGTTATTTTATAACGGTTAATATATTTATAAAAACAACGGGTGTGCCATACGCCCGTTTCAATACTTAACGCACATGTGTTTTGGTTTAGTCATCATCCAGTTATATGTATTTTAGCCAGGAACAGGTTAAACCTTTCCTATATAACTCAAAAATTGAAACCTTATTCTCATGTCATGCTTATATTCATTATTATCGTTATATAAAAAGGCAACCATAATGTTTAGCAAATTGGCACAAAGTAGCATAAAGGCTATGTTTTAATTACAGGATGTTCAGTCATTTGAATGTATAACATTATAGCTAAACAAATCTAAAACGAAGTGAATAATTTATTGTTTTCACTAAATCTCATTTTGTTTAACATCCATTGAGATTCCTTGCTTTAAATTTTGTTTTATATAAGCAATCGTTTTAATTAATTTATTTTTTGAAGGGGTAATATACTCATATGCAAAATAAAGAAATGAACATCCAAATGAACTATATTAAATACCGTGGGATAAGACATAACAAATGAAGTGGATAGTAATTGACACGATAATTCAACCTTCATGCGGCATATCTTTTTCAGCCATATGGGGTAATATGAAAATGATCATCTGGTATCAATCTACTATATTTCTCCCTCCTGGCAGTATATTTACACCGGTTAAATCTGGAATTATCCTTAAAGATAAAGAATATCCTATTACTATTTATAACATCGCACCATTCAACAAGGATTTATGGAGTCTACTCAAAAGCAGTCAAGAGTGTCCTCCAGGAGAAAGAAAAATAACAAATAAATGTTTGCATAATAGTTGCATTATAAAAATATGCCCATATGGGCTCAAGTAAAGGGTTTTATATAAATATGCTCGATATGCTATTAATAATACCTACATAAATAAAACAACGGGCGTGTTATACGCCCGTTGCAATATTAAACACATGTAGTGATTACATGTTCTTGATGATCGCATCACCAAATTCTGAACATTTCAGCAGTTTAGCGCCTTCCATCAGACGCTCGAAGTCATAGGTTACGGTCTTCGCATTGATTGCGCCTTCCATACCTTTAACAATCAGGTCTGCGGCTTCAGTCCAGCCCATATGGCGTAACAGTATATAAAAACATTAAGTTCAATTCATTGATATTTAATGATAAAAATTATTTTATTGTCTTTTTATTAGCCAAAATCAACTTTATTCAACCGTTTGATTTCATTGACGTTCGTTTTTATTTTGGGGAAAGGTTTTCTCTACCATTTATATCCAAATTACAAGTCTACATTTTATTAACATCTCAATACATGTGAGGCCTTGCAGACCTTTGTGAGACCTTATGTGTCTCTGTTTTGTCCCACCTTGTATTACGACTTGCATAGCCAATGAAGATAAATGTGACGACAAACGGCGCGGCAGTCTTCTTTTCCTTCATACTTTCCCCACCCAGCATGCATACCTTCTACCATAACTGTAGTGAATGTCTGTTATGAGCGAAAAGCGGAAGTCAGTTGTATCATCGTCACCTATATTCTTAGGAACACCTAGCTTAATTTTGCTAGTAATTGATAAATAGTAATATTACATTTAATGGATGCAACCTAAGTACACTTCCCCAAAGGTTTTTAATGCCAACTGACTAAATTCAGTTGTTAAGTTTTTCGACAAAACCAATCCTTTATTAATAGTTTTAAATGTGGCAAATTCAGGCATCTCATTCCCAAGAGGTTCATTTCCCCTGAGCATAGATTGTCGAAGTGTAGCAAAAAGCTCAAATCCAAGCGGGGATTCTATTGGGGGCTCATAGCCGAAGTCGTAACCGTAAGTTAAAATTTTTGCTTTTCCTGTTATTGTTTCTCTCAACCTAACACCACTAAAAGATGCTACTAGATCAGCAAGTTGTATCCCACAAACTTCATGGGATGAGCATGTTATAACTTTGACTTCATCAGAGCATAGACTGAGAGCTTCTGTAGGGTTTATGATACCTTCATCGAAAAAAATATTCCCTTTCCTGTCTGGAAAATTCTTAATCAATAAGCTTAATAAAAAAGACACATCCTCATAAGAACGATGGCGATACTCACTTGGCATAATAAATGCCCCCCATCGACAATTTGCGTTTAAGTAGGAAATAAGATTACTCCTCAAATTTCTTAAAGATTCAGATTTATCCATTCTTGCGCATGAGTGATGTTCATCAACTGAATGTTCTGAAAGAATCTTGTATATATCAGACTGAGGATCCTGATTACAAACTACATAAGCCAAGATCATAAACCCAAACTCCTCGTGTATCGACTCATCAATGTAAATATTCAAAGCCTTATCCTTTCAATGATATATTATTTTTATGTTAGATTATAGGCATGGTTCATTGAATTACAACGCCATTTTTGAGTTAAAAAATCCTCTGAATATATTAATTTATCATTTTGCGTGTGACATAATGATAAACATGCTGAATATTAGTTAAAATGTCCGCTTCTGGCACTCAACTGCCATAGGCGGGCCCAAGGGCAGCTTCGAACGCAGGCTGTATGAAAACTCTGATTGCTGACAGAAGGTCACGCGTTTAGATGACTTCTTAGAAAATTTACATAGAAAGATGATGCAGATTTTACTTAAAAGCGCAGGCGTCAGCCTCTTTTGCATTCACCTCTGAAGCTTAAACCGTTTTCACACAGTCTGAGCGAATTACAGACGCAATACTAAGTTTATTGCGCCCTTGAGCACAATCTTGACCAATATGTAGAACTCATTGGAAAAAAAGTGCGGAAAATAGAGAATTAACTCAAGTTTTGTTTATATAGTTCTAAATGAATTTATCATGCCAAAAATACGTTGCGCCAGTTACATTTTGTGCATGAACTTGCCCATATTCAAATGTAGGTTCTTTCTTCATATGTTGCGTATTCAACTCTGGTTTATTCCAATAAATCAAGTTCGCTTCAAATTCACTCAATAGTTTCTCAGCGAAATCAAAAGGCTTAATCCATTCTATTGGGATGGTTTGGCTGTTTTTTAAAAAAACAACGCAGCACAAATATATACGCTTTGACAAATTGTCATATTTAGGATGGTGTAACTTAGTAATTGCGCTATGGCCTGAAGAAAATCGTGAGCTCTTCGATGATGTCTTGCCGATGTAAACAAGCCTTTCATTTTCATCATCTCCAACTGTAATCAAATAAATAGGATAACAAGCTAGAGGGGCCTCACCATCACAATTTGACGATAAGTAATTTTGGTTAGACTGCCATGAAATATCTAGGTTTTGGGCTGAAAGTCCAATAGTTTCATGTAGTGCATATGAGGATTGGAGAACTAGAAAACATCCTATCTCTTTTTCAGGAATTAGTAATGAAGGGTCTTTCAAACTTCTGCGAAGATAATTTTCATTCGATCCGTATTCGAGGGGTCTGTAAGTTAATTCATAAGCCATAACATCGATCCTTTAAATTTCATAACGATATGTTAAGGGATGGATGACCTGCTGGTCAATGTGCCTAGGGACTAGCCATGTCAGCTTCTGGCACATAGCAGCCCTAGAGACAGTGGCGTAAAGTCATGGAGGACCGATGGGAGGAGGCACAAATCCTCCCATACAAAAAATACGCAAAATCGATAACAGCTTGAAATCATTCAATATTCTCACTATCAGAAGCTGACCAGCCAGCCGCAGCACTTTCTTGCAGACGACGAGCCTGCGGTTTCAACTCCACCAGCCCACCAATCATTATTGGGCTTTTACGTTTTTCTTCACCTGCAAGCAAACCGTTGTATCATGGCGGAATGAAGATGAGCTAGGAATAATCTTATGAATCAGCTCAATATTCATATAAAAACATTTCGAACTTTGGTGTACAAAACTACATAGGTATAACTTTATGTCTCTTCGTTTCAGACAAACCTTTACTCTATTTCCTGGCGTTCGACTCAACATTGGCAAGCGTGGAATAAGTGCAAGCATTGGCGTGCCTGGCGCAACTGTCAATGTTGGTAAAAAAGGGGTTAGAGCAACTGTCGGATTACCGGGCACAGGCTTATCTTATACTACACCTACCTTGCCCTATGATGATGGATACTCAGTTACCAATCCATTAAATCCAGCCCCTACAGAACCTCATTTGGAGTCTGGGTCATCTCCAGAAAACACACCATCGAACGCTAAAATATATATGCCTGTAGCTGGCATGAATGAAATATCCAGCGCTTCGGTAGAAGTCCTTACAAGTACCTCCCTTTTACCTTTACGAGATTTGATTGCTAAAGCACGAGAACAAAGAGCAGAGATAAAAGCAGATCTTCAAGAGGCTCTTGCCGAAGAATCAAAACAAAAAAGCGAGCTGGCTCGACGCAAATCAAGTCTATTCCGTTGGTTTTACAAACGACGCATCGCAGAACTTGAGACACTACTCCCCCTAACCCAAGCTGAGATATCTCGCCTAGTTTCATGGGAAGACAGCACAAAAATAGCCATAACATTCGAGAGCAGTGATGCTTCACAGCGCGCATATGCAGCGATGGTCCATGCATTTGATATGTTAAAATCGAGTGTCAAAAAATGGGATATTACTGCAGATAAAGCTACAGACCAGTTTGCTGAAAGAACATTAGCAACCCGGTCTGTTAATCGTCACCCAGTTACCTTTGATTTTAGTTCAACGGATCTCATTCAATTTACAGGGCGTGCGATGAGGTTTGAAAATGTAAATGGAGACGATATTTTGCTTTATCCTGGAGTTGCAGTCATACCACGAGCTGATGGAGCATTCGCTCTGATTGATTTACGCGAATTACAAATTAGTTCAGAATATCTAAGATTCCATGAGGAAGAAGGTGTTCCCAGTGACTCACGCATAGATGGTTATACATGGGCGAAAACGAATAAGAATGGCTCACCAGACCGTCGTTTTAAAGACAACTACCAAATCCCTATTTGCATTTATGGAAATATTACTTTCCATTCTCAAACAGGGGTAACTGAAGAATATATGGTATCAAATGCAGATGCCGCGCACGCCTTTGCTGAGGCAGTAAAACGCTATCAGATTTCACTCACAGAAACAGAAGCGTTGGTACAAGCCTAATTTATCGCCGATATGGGGACGAATCGTAGCCCCCCCCTCGAACAAAAAAAAACCTTAAGAACCAGACTATTATGGCTGGTTCTTATACGGAGGATTTGTTATTGTACAACTCTTCTATCTGGTATATTTACGGATAGAACTGTTCAGGCTACTCAATCCTTTTTAAGTACAAATGAACAGATAGAAATAGTTATATTGCAAGGAGCTATCATGCACACTGAGTATATATGGCGATACCTTGACATAGAGAAATTCTCTATGTTACTCGAACAAAATGCTTTATTTTTTTGCTCAGCAAAAAATTTTGAAGATCCATTCGAAGGTGAATTTGCTTGGGGACATACTGGCTATAAAAAATTCATTGAGACACAGGAAAAACTATGCGCTACTCATGGTGCCGGCATGGACTTAGATCCTTTCATGGCATTCAATTTAAAGACACTTAAGGAAATAAGCGAGAGGACATATATAAGTTGCTGGCATTGTAACGAACATGAATCTGAAGCTATGTGGAAGCTGTATTGTAAAAACCCCGCTAAAGGCGTTGTCATAAAATCAAAGAAAAAAAACCTCCAAAGCCAACTTGAAAATAATAATTTAAACAAACTACAATTAAAACACGTAAAATACGTCAAAAATTTCTGGATAAAACAATACAATCCAGAATCAGATGTATTCTTTAACAAGAGACCATCTTTCGAATACGAAAAAGAGTTTAGAGCTATTTTTCAAGAGAATACCTTTAACACTCCACCTGTAAAGGGAAAACTAGTCCCTGTATCTCTTAACAATCTGTTGGAAGAAATAAGGATTTCACCTTTCGCAGATAAGGATTTCAAAAATGAAGTTTTACAAATTTCAAAAAAATATGGACTAGATCTAAAAGTCAAAAACTCTGAAATTGAAATGCATCCCATCATGCATGTTGAGGAAGAAATAATTGCAGAAGGCCCCAATTGGTATCAGTCAAAAATCAGATTGGCAATACGTGATGCTTAATCTTATATTGAAGTTTTTTATGTCTCCTGCTGAAACTAGCTAAAATTTACCAAGCCGCAGCACGTTATTGCATACAACGTGTATGCGGCGTATCTCAAAACGATTACTCCATAACAGGGACAGCAGGCCACTCAATATCCGGTGCTACTGATGTATCAACACGGTTCAGCAACACCCGATACTTCTTCCATGCTGCCAGCAACGACGCCTCTTCTTCCGTTGCGATCTCCAGATCCACAGCATCCTGAAGTGGCGCAATATGCTCATTCGCTGCCTGCATCAGGCTGTTTTTTGTTTCTTCCGCCTCCCGGATCCGGAATAGTTTTTCTGCTTCTGCATCTTTCACCCAGGCTGTGCCGTTCCACTTCTGAAACTCCCCTTCCGGGGATAACCAGG
>ERZ780207.3459-NODE-3459-length-10061-cov-32.921247_pt1 | contig 10061 bp, 10 predicted proteins | sample MGYA00510977_ERZ780207 | MGnify/ENA primary metagenome ERZ780207 (study PRJEB29588, sample SAMEA2151383) | human gut metagenome | biome: human gut; feature: human-associated habitat; material: faeces | place: Denmark | collected 2008/2010 ... | reverse complement strand
CGCACAACCATGGCGAGGGCTTTGATGCCCCGCCAACCTTATAGCGTAGCGGTTCCGAGCTCCGGAGGGCGGTTACATCCTCTCGTCCCTGAGGGAAGAGAGGCTTGGTGAGAAAGGTGGAGCCTTCTTTAATGGTAAAGAAGGACGGGATGATTTTAGAAAAATGACAAGTGCAGAGCGATACTGCAATGGGGAACAAAAATAACTTTTTTCAAAAAACTGATAGGTGTAACCACTTGTAATATAGTGGTGACGCTGTATTGGTGATATACGACATAGGCTTTGATTGATTAAAAATTTAACAAAAAAATATGGAACCAATAACATTAATAACATCAGCAATGACAATACTTTCACCATACCTTGTAAAGTCTGGTGAAAAGATTGCCGAAGAAATGGGAGCAAGTTTGTGGTCTTGGATAAAAGGAAAGCTTAGCAATAATCAGCAATTACCTACTTCTCCATCCGAGCCTGACAAAAATACGATCCAATTGCAACTAATGTCCGAGATTGCGCGAAATGCGGAATTTGCTTTATCCCTTGAAAAGAAAATACAGGAGTTAAAGCAAAAATCCTGCAGTCAAGGTATCATGAATGTTGAAAATCATGGCACTGTTGAAAAACAGATAAATATTACCAACAATTCTGGTTCTATTTCTTTATGAGCGATTCTTTTGTTCGGAATAACTCAGCCATAGGTGCTCAGGCAAACGTCAAGGAGAACAATGGTACTATCAACATCGGTAATAGTAGGTCTCGATTGTCCGCAACTTTCGAACGACTAGAACAAGAAATTCTGAATAATACGAGAAAAGAAGTTATTGACGAATTGTTGTTGTATACCACCAAGTTGGACGGCACCAAAGGGCTTGAAGAAAAGCTTCAAGACGGAGGCTTCCAAAAAATGTTTATACAAAAGGCAATTATACAAAAAGAGATGTATGCTAAAAGGGCAACTAAATATGAGTGCTATCCAGCCGCACAAGAAATTATTCTCAGCCTGTTTGCAAGGATAAAGAATGAGTTTGACGTTAGAATTTATCCTATGATTATAAAGGGGGCAGACGTTCCTTCTATCATGCAAGAAGTTCACAAGCAAATTGTTTCTCCAATTTTGCAAATGATTGAGATGAATGGGGCGAATGATCAATCTTTGTATTTCAACATGGATCACATTTATGGTATGATATATTATCTTACAGGTATGTGCCATCTCAATTGGAAAGATTATGATAACATATAATCCAGCTTTCGATCTTTACCATTGTATCTTTCGTATGATACATATTATACAACGACTAGATGACAATGATTGTTTGGAAGTTGACAAAATCAGAATTTGGGACTTTTATGTCTTATTCCCTTCAAAGACTTACACTATCATGATTCGTAGAAATGAAGAAGAATTAAAGTCTTGGAGAAAACGTTATATCAATAAAACCAAAAATCCATACGAGTATAACGGAGATAATAGAAAGCTGTTTGACAGATTACGTCCGTATCAAATGGCAGCATTAAGTTCTTTGGTTTCGTATGGTATAATAGACAAAAAACATTTCCTTAATAAGGAAATAATGATTTCCAATAGAGCCCTACTAAATAAATTCATCGAAAAAACAGGCGCACTTTCACAAACGGAAAGTAATACGCTTTCCTTCATGAGTCTGTTTTCAAAATCAATGTCGATGTTGGGAATTTATGGTTTGAAAAGCCGTACTAATTTAATGGAATCTAAGTATGATGCAGGATAGTTTATTTCTTCAACGCTTACGTATAGTGACTCTTGAAAATAAAATTGCTTATGATGAGCAGTTTCATAAAGGAGTAAATATTATACGAGGGCAAAATAGTAGTGGCAAATCAACTATTATCCGCTTTATTTTCTTCGCTTTAGGAGGTTCTTATAGTGAATTTGTTCCTGAGGCTTTAAAGTGTAGATATGTCATGGCAGAAGTCTGCATAAACGAAGGAACTGTCGTCACACTGAAACGCTACTTGGATGTAAATGCCGAACAACGTGTCAATTCAAAGTCTCCTATGTATATATACTATGGAACTTTGGATGAGAGTCTGAATGATAAGAAAAAGGACGTTTGGCAAAAGTTTGGATATAACACTTCTTCTGAACGAAGAAGTTTCTCAAATATATTGTTTGAGATGCTTGGATTGCCAGAAGTTAAATCCGATAGCAACATTACAATGCACCAAATACTTCGTTTGGTGTATTTGGATCAAGAGTCACCTACAGATTCTTTATTCTACTTTGAGCGTTTTGACAAGGAATTGACGAGAGAAACTGTAGCAGAGGTATTACTCGGTGTTTATGACGAAGATTTGTACAAAGCAAAATTGGAACTGCAGTCAGTACAAGGAGAACTAAAAGAATCCAAAGGAACAATAAAGATAGCCAACGCCTTTTTTGCAAACCCAATGACCAAATCAAGTGCGGCAATCCAATCTTATTTGTCCAATCTTGCCAATGAGATAAATCGTCTTACCGAAGAAATTGTAAAAATGAGGGAATCGACGGTAAAAGCCAAGGTCAAAATGAGGGAATACGAAACGCTTCAGGCTAAAGTTTCAACCCTACGAAGACAACAACTTGAATTGGAAAATGAAATAAAGAATCTAGAAATGGAAATACTTGATTCCAACTTTTTTATAGCAACACTTTCCAAGAAAATCGAAGCGTTGGACTCGTCTATTGCCACAAGGGATTACCTTGACAAATTGCCGTTAGAATATTGTCCCGAGTGTTTGTCTAAGCTTGACACCAATGTGCCGAAAGGACACTGCCGCCTATGTAAATCGCCAATAGACAACACGCAAGGAAAAGCACAAGCACTTAGAATAAAGTTGGAGATTGAATTTCAGATAAGGGAGTCTGAACAATTGTTAGCGCAGAATATGAGCCTCAAAACTGAGAAGAAATTAGAACTAAAATCTGTAAAGTCATATTTGAGAACAGCCCAATCTCAATTGGATTCTTCTCTGAAAAATGTACGAACAACAGCTAATGAACAGTTAGACCAGTTAATACAGACCAAGGGATTTAAAGAAGGCGAGATTCTTCAATACAAGACTTTATTGAAAACTGCCCTTCAATATGAAAGTCTATTGAGCCATCATGAAGATTTGCAGCAAAAAGAATCTAAATTAACTCGATTCATTGAGGCAAAAATTTCCATATTGAAACAAAAGCGTCGTAAAATAGACAAGAATGTCTCAGAAACAGGTATTTATTTATTAAAGCATGACGAATTACGACAAATGGAATTTCAGAGTGCAGATGATTTTACAATTGACTACAAACAGAATATAGCCTATATTTCCAACCAATATATAAAATTGTCTGCCAGTTCAGGTTTCTATCTAAAAATGGCTGCACGTTTTGCAATATTCTTGGCATCTTTGAAAGACTCTGCCATGCGTTATCCTAGACTATTATTCTCAGACAATATGGAGGATAAAGGAATGGAAGAAGATAGGGCCAAAAATTTTCAGAGAACAATAATAAAGTATTTGCAAGAAATCGGTAATGATAATTATCAATTGATTTATGCTACGTCAATGTGTGCAGACGAGTATGACAATGAACAATATGCTGTAGGAGAGAAATATACAGAAAATAACAAGAGTTTAAAGAATTTGTAGAGTATGAAATAAAAACAAAAACAGATAGTATCATCAACTGAGCATACTATTCTCTCAGACAATGGTACGGAGCTTTCGATGTTGAAAGACTTAAATAGATTATTCTTGTTTAATTTGTATTCAAATGAAATATTCAAAAGGAAAGATAATAATTTGCGTCTGCTCATGTCTTGTAGCGATATTGCTCGCACCATATCTTTTAACGAGACCTTTTTGTGATGAGGTCTCTTTTGTGGATACGGGACAAATAGGAGACACTATAGGTGGCACAACAGCACCAATTGTTGGCATAGTAAGTATCTTTCTACTTGCATATACTTTAATAGAGCAATTGAAGTTTAATGCTAAGCAAGTTGACTTACAACGGCAAGAGCAATTTAAAACAACATTTTTCGAATTATTGAAAGAACAAAGAGATATAAAAAACTCTTTGTTTACAAAATATGAAGGTGTTGATATGAAAAATCCAACAAAGATACAAAAAATTCCGGTAAAGGGACTGGAATTTTTTAGAATGGGTAGCTTCGTTCTAAAGAATCTGTTTGATTCAATGGAATATGGACATTATTGTCATACATATGATTCTAAAGAAATTGATGCTCAACTTGTAGGCTTAGATACCTACTCTGAAGATTATTATGAGGATGACCAAGGTAATCTACATTCTTTTGATTTTGAAAAGATTAAGACCCAATCAAAGTTCTGCTTTCTGAACGATAAGTATAAGATTACTAATGAAGAGTTTGAAGCTTACAAACATTTGAATGTAGAACAGAAAATTGAATTTGTTTATCGACGTTTTTTCAATGTTCATGAAGAATGTGGTAACTATTTTAGGCATTTATACAGAATATTACGCTTTGTTAGTCAGTCAGAAGAAGAGGAAGTGAATGATATAGAGGATGATGCTGAAAGGCAGCAAATATTCAAAAGATATTTTGAGTTGGTTCAATTTGTACAAGCTCAGATGTCAACAAGAGAGTTACTTATGGTATTCTACAATAGTTTTTCTTTTCCAAAATTAAGAGATTTGCTTATAAGGTATAATCTTTTGGAGAATCTGACTGTTGAGAATCTTATTGATAAGAGTCATAATTGTATTGTTGGTTATCATCTCAAACACCGGTGATTAGAGGCAAATATCATATGTTAACAGTAATTTCAATGTATAATGACTTACAATATTAATGTTAATGAATCATCTCAAAAGAAGATTATTGTTGAGGCTTTGAAAACAATGATTTGTAATAACAATCCTGAGCCTCAAGCAACATATCTTTGTAATCAGCTGGATGATGCAAGTTGTATAGCTGATTGTTTAGAGGAGATGTATAAGCAGATAAGGATGCATTACAATGAGGGGCTATAACCCCAGGCGGTCCCATCCCGCAAAATATGGCGAAGACCTTTGATGGTCCGCCAACCTTAGAGCGTAGCGGTTCTGAGCACCGGAGGGCGGTTACATCCCTGGCCCTTTTGGAAAGGGCGAGGGCTTGGGTGTGGGTTAAGGACCCTCCCGCAGGGGAGGGACAGGTGGGGCATAAACAGTACCGGGTAGGGCGGTTACATCCTTCCTTCTGAGGAGGAAGGCTTGGTTAGAGGTGGAGCTCTCCTTGCAGGAGAGACGGAGAGGTAGAAAAGATACCATTTTACCGTCTCTTCGATACCCTCCTCAAACAGGAGAGATGGCTCCCAGCCGAATTCCTTCTAGAGCTTGCGAGAATTGATGTCATAACGCATATAAAGAACAGGAAGAGAATGACAATACAATATTTCCCATCCATTTGCGTTTTATCAAAAGCAAAGAACCATAGGACATGATTATATGAAACATCTTTATCAATATCTCCGACTCCTTCTTTGGCGAATCCTCGATGCCATTGACCGCAAACTCGGACCAGGACCAGGCGACCATCGCCTCTAACCCACATTCAAGACAAAGTTTTACATAAACTTTGCCTTAATGAACTGTGGCACCTTCCAAGCCATTTTCATCAGCTTTGTCAATGCCACAGGCTTGAAGCCATAGCCGGAATATACCCTGATGTCTTCATCCCACATTTTCTTTCGCTTGGCAGAATCGGTACTCATACCACCCATACGCATTCTCGTTACAAACTCAGGGAGATACGCAACCTTCAGATGGCAATTATACAGATAATTCACCAGGAGGTTGGTATCAGCAGCTATCTTGTAGCTCTCATCATAGAGACCACATTTCATCATCACTTCACGCTTGATATAGCAGGTAGGATGCAATGGCAGCCAACCACATCTCACCTTCCAGCGAGCATACTTACCACCAATCCATTTTCTCACCACCTTATTGGTATTCTGTTCATTCACAAAGATACCATCGGCATAGAGAAAATCGCAATCCGTCTCCTCCATCTTCTTCACTACGTGTGATACTGTATCCTTGGCAAACATAAAATCATCCGAATGACAAAGAGCAATCACATCACCCGTTGCCATACGAATACCCTTATTGATAGCCTCATACATACCATGGTCAGGTTCAGAGATAAACTTCACCTTATCTTCATGACCAGCGATAGCCTCACGGATAATCTGAGCAGACTGGTCCTTAGAAGCGCCATCCACGATGATATACTCGATATCAGGATAATCCTGCGCCAACACACTCTCCACTGCACCGCGAATCGTCTTCTCACGGTTGTAACAACTAGTTATAATCGAAACCTTCATTAGCTTTACAGATTTTCATTATCAATACTTATTAATTCCAGACTTTTCTGTTTTTTACTTCCCACAAAACAATATCCTTATAAAGTTGAGTTTGAACAAAACACTCCTTTGAATATAAGCTAACAACTATTTTTTGCAGATCTTCTTCCCTTACAGAATTTTTACTATTCAGATAATAACAAATCCTGTTTAACCAATCATGACCATTATGCAAGTGATACCTCCCCTGAACTAGATTATCCATACTTTTGATGAAACCATTAACATAGCCTTGCTGCAGATTACCAACGATATTGCTTTGAATACTAGCATTATCTATATTTGGAATTTGAGTAACTTTTTTATCTATAAGTTTAAAAGATACCCCTAATGAATGAACCATATTACAAGCCTTATAATAAGAAAGCAATTGTAAATCGGAATCTATCAAATCATAATTAACAGGAGCACCATAGACTTTCATCACCCTATCTGAAAAAGCTTGTGAAAATGCATCATCAGAGAAACAGGTCATCTCATAGTCGTGACAATCCGTAAAGAACAGGTTGTCATAATCTGCTTTTTGTTGACCAAAGAAACGAAAATCGGAGTCTTGAATAGCTAAATATTCATATTTTCGTTTTACCAATAAAGATACCAGTGAATCCATTTTTTCTGAGCCTTCAGTAAAATGGATATATACATCCTTCATATCACAGAACTTCTGGTAGAAAGGAACATCGTATTTACCTTCGACTAACAGTATCAACTTTCCAGAATTTGCTGGAGTATTATGAATTCGGATAATCTTATCTAAAAGTCTGTCAGCAGTTTGTCTATCTCTCAGATTGTAATTCATTGATTTCTATCTTTTTCATTTCTTCAAACAAATCAATACAGTCCTCCCAATTGCCATTTACAAAATCAATAGAATGAGTAGCTATTATCAATTGGATATTCATAACTTCTGCTATAAGTTTTAAATCAGCCAACATGGTTTCTTGCCACGCAACATGCATAGATATTTCGGGTTCATCTAAACACACGAGCATACCAGGCTTTGCTTTAAATAGCAAAAAGAAATAAAGAATGATCAGATTTTGTTCTCCGCTCGATAGTTTATGTAAAGCTATGGAATTACCATTTACATCTACTGCAGTTAACCCATGCTCTGTATCAATCTTGATATTTTTATAAGATAAATCTTTACTCTTCAAGAATTTATCAAAAGAAGATAAACGTAAAAACAAGCCCTGATATGCATCAACCTTTCCCAACATATCATCAATATACAAACTGAGGATAGCCTCATATTTGTCGTCATATCTATAATCTAAATGAAGATCATTAGCCAGCCCATAATGATGATATAATTTCAAAATCGCTTCCAGTTCATTACATTTGACATCATATTCTTCTTTCGAATAAACCTTTCCCTTTCCTGACAACAGACGACCAACAAAACCTGAATCTATCTTTTGGCACTGAGAGCCAAAATATTCTTGGTGACTAACAATAACCTCATCTAAATCCTCTGCTATTTTATCAACATTATATTTATTGATAAGATGTCGTCCATAGGTATCAATGTCCTCATATTGAATTCGTTGTTCCTTTACATACATAGAATCAAATTTCTTAAGAAATTCTATCATATTTCTAGAAGCTTCAGGAAGTGCATCATCATCCATAAAATCATAATATCTCATGAGATAATCTTCAATATCAATATCACCCATAGTATTCATAGAACGATATCCCATTGATGACCGGCGAATCTTTCTAAGAATATAATTTGCAGATAACATGAATTGACATTGCAATTCATCTTTTTCACCATTGAAAAAGCTAAGATGAAAAATAGATTCACTAATATTTCTAGCATTTAAATCCTTGACTGATTCTTCGATATGATTTTTCATTATATGAATTTTACCACCTCCTGTAAATTCTACACGTATATAACGAAATTCAATCAGATTAAAATACCAAAAATTACATTTAATGAGATTATTAAGTATTTTAAGAATCGTACTCTTACCAAAGCCATTAGGTCCTAATAATACTTTTATATGATGGCTTTCAGAAAAGGCCAAGTCATAATCATAATGACCATAGAGCTGCTTTATAACTAATTTTGTTACCATATACTACTAATCATTTATCTGATTTACTTCTTAAGTTTTCTTTCTCTAATCTTCACCGCAGGATTGCCTTGGTATATACCATTCTCCTCCATATCCTTCGTAGTCACACTACCCACGGTTAGTATGGCATTACGATGAACTGTAACACCAGGGCATACTGTTGTCTTAGCTCCTATCCAGGCCCCATCCTCAATTTTGATAGGTGCATTGCGATAAGGCATAGAAGGTATGGTATAATCATGATTGCCAGTAAGGAGCAAGGCACCTTGCGAGATACATACATTGTTGCCTATAACAACCTTATCAAGATTATCTATCCAACAACTTTCTCCTAACCAGCAATCATCACCAACCACCAAGTTCCATGGCGACTTGATAATTACATTATTCTTGATAACTAAGCCCTTACCTATCTTCGCACCAAAAGCACGAAGCAAGGCTATTTTAATTCCCATAAATGGATTCCATGAAGCTCTTACAATAAGCGCATTCACGAAATACCATAAAGTTGTTTTTAGAAATCCTGCCCCTTTGTTGAAATCAGTTCCATCAAAGGCAGCAAGTTTCACTTGTACAGTTTCCATAATAAAAAATCAATAATGATGTTTAGTCATTAGCCTAAAATTCAGACTAATCTTTTTCCAGAAATAGCTTCTTGCCTCCTTTGGCATCAGAGGCTTATATAGTTTGCAACGCATATAAAAATAATAAACAGACAGAAGCTTACGTCGCATGCCTTTACTCTTTTCTCTATATTCCACCTTCTTCTTGCCAAAGTTTCCACCTTCAAATATCTCCTGCAATATGAAATCGGAAAATTGCGCATCAACCTTAAAAGGCACTTTTTCTTCTTTGAGACCGAGATACTTCACCATTATATATCCCAAACTTCGAGCAATGGTCATCAGTTGCAATTCTTCCAGATAACCATTCAACCTTTTCTTATCTATCACATCGTGATGCTTATCCAGGAACATGGCCAAATCACAAATTTGCCTCAGTCCAATGCCAGCCTCCAATAAATGTCTGCTAATATGTATAATCTGGTGAAGCGCAGACAGTGTAGGTGGCACTGTTTCTATCTGTTCTCCTTCAATCTCCACAAAGAAAGGTTTGCTAGAGGCAAACTCTTCATCTATAATCTGCTGAAGCCGTTGATGCAACCAAGAGTTTTCAAAGAGACACATATAATAATGTAGCTCTACTTCATTACTGCCAATAGAGAATGAAAAATGCTTTCGTTCACGTTTGTTCTCTGGAGATACAGCAGCTGACTTATCAACCTTGGCAGCCCAAGCTACCGCCGTCTCACAGTCTTTCCGATTCTTGAAATACAAATCAATATCACCACATTGCCGATGCAGAGGATAAGGGTAGTTCGCTACAAATGCCTGTCCTTTCAACAGAACTGGAGAAAGATTCATTTGATGGAACTTCTTGAAAAGTTGAGTAATCAACAAATCCATCTCTTGGTTCTTTCGTTCCAGGCTCACAACATACACTAGCCATCTTAGCCGCTCATTTCTGTTGCATTGTTCTATACTAAGATACTGGAAAGAATCTGCGACTATA
>ERZ780207.3456-NODE-3456-length-10067-cov-7.427687_pt1 | contig 10067 bp, 9 predicted proteins | sample MGYA00510977_ERZ780207 | MGnify/ENA primary metagenome ERZ780207 (study PRJEB29588, sample SAMEA2151383) | human gut metagenome | biome: human gut; feature: human-associated habitat; material: faeces | place: Denmark | collected 2008/2010 ... | reverse complement strand
GCCAGCCGCTGGAAAAGCTGATGGAAGCCCGCAAGCCCTACCAGAGCCCGGGCAACCCGGAAAAGACCCTGCTGCCCTGCGAGGGCGCACCCCGGGTGCTGCTATGCGCCGCACCGGTACTGGCGGGCGGGGACGTGACCGGCGCGGTGGGCTTACTGACCGAGGACCGCACCGCCTGCCCGGAGGACGCCCAGTGCAAGGCGGTGGCGGTGGCAGCGGCCTTTCTGGCAAAGCAGATGGAGGAGTGAAAACACCGCCGCCCGGCCTGTGAAAGCAAGCCGGGCGGCGGTGTACATGAAAGGATGAATGTGAGGATGATTAGTTTGTGATGGTCACAGGCACCTTTTTCAGGCTGTTCCATGCGCGGATAATGCGGGCATTGGTCACCTTGGTGTCCGGGCCGAAGGTTGCGCCATAGTCGGAGAGCAGACCCTGCTCCACGCACCAGCGGGCGGCCTTTTGCTGCTCGATATTGTCAGCGGGGATATCGGTATACAGTGCGGTGCTTACAGGGTCGGGCTTGCTGGCAGTCGTCCACAGGACGTTTGCCAGCTCCTGACGGGTGGAGGGGATAAAGCCGCCCGGCAGGGTATAGTACAGGTACAGGGAAGAGATGTGAGCATAGGTGATATAACCCAGACCCGCAGTGCCCAGCACTGCGCCGAGCACGGCTGCGCCGGAAGAGAACGCCGGGTCAAGCTCGCCGGGGTCGTGCGGTGGGGGTGTCGAAGGCTCCTCGGTCACCAGCACGATCTTTTCATAGCCCCGCACAGGGATCTCGTAAGTGTTGCCGCCTTTGTTGACTACGGAGCTCATAATGGATACATCGGCATCGGCTGCACGGCAGTCGAACAGTGCGGCATCGGTCTTTACGGTAATGGTGTTGGGCTGCTCAGACGATCCGCTGGGCACATAAAGACTGGTGTAGATTTCAGAAAAGCCATCATTTACAGGCACTTGGAAGGCTTTGCCACTCTGACCGCTCACAGTGGTAAAGGCAATGTCGCTGCCTTCCGGCACAGTGGGCTTGCTTACAAAATAGCCGCCGGTGATCTGAAGATTGGGCAGGTTGGTGATGCTGCTTACATCCACGGCTTTGGTAAATAGGCCACCGCTGATGGAAAGCGGGGAGCTACATCTTTCGGTGACAACCTCGTCGTCAAACAGGCCGTCTTTGATGGTGATGGAAGCGTCATCATTCTTAAGCTTCATACCCTTTTCAAAGGTTCCGCCCTCGATCGTGGCCTCATTGCCGGAAGAGGCGTTTACCTCGACAGCTTCCTTAAAGGTGCCGCCGGAGATGGTTTTGTAGTTGACCACCATCCCTTGGAAGGTACCGTTGGAGATGGTGCCGTGGTTGTACACATTCTCTTGGAAGGTACCGCCGGAGATGGTGCCGGTGTTGCCCACCATCCCTTGGAAGGTGCCGCCGGAGATGGTTTGGTAGTTGTACCCCCCCAGGAAGATGCCGCCGGATATGGTGCCCCAGTTGTTCATATCCCCCAGGAAGCTGCCGCCGGAGATGGTGTCGTTGTTGAACACCACCCTTTGGAAGGTACCGCCGGAGATGGTGCCGTTGTTATCCACATCCGCTTGGAAGGTGCCGCCGGAGATGGTTCCGTAGTTGTTCACCTCCCTTTGGAAGGTACCGTTGGAGATGGTTCGGAAGTTAGCCACCTTCCCTTGGAAGATGCCGTCGAAGATGGTGCCGTAATTGTTGGTTTCACAGCCGACGGTGCCGCGGACTAGCTCGGCGTTATCTCCAATGCGGAAAAGGCGTGCCTTCAATGCGCTTTCTGCCTCAGGCTCCGAGGAGGGCTGCAGAGCAAAAACGCCAGTGTCCAGCTGGCAACCGGAGGCAGCACTGTAGTACCAATTGCCAAAGTCACCCTCGCTTGCAGGCTTGCCAGCGGCGTTCAGCTGGATGGTAGTAATGCTTTCGGCGGTGCCGTTCTCCGCGTCCAGATCACGGCTGCTGCGGGTGGCGGCTTCCTCCTCGGTGCTGCGGGAGGCGTCGGCCTCCTGTACAAGGGGTGCAGCCTTTTTGGCCGTGGTCTGGGCGGGTGCATCGAACACCGGGGCGGCTGCCAGTGCAGACACCGGCAGCAGGGACAGCAGCATACTGCCGGTCAGCAGGATGCTTACAATGCGTTTGGCTTTCATAAAGTTTCGCTCCTTTCGTGTGGGTTTTATACGGGGTGTCGTTACCATAAATATACCATAAACTAGGCAAAAACAAAAGAAATTCTGCGCGAATGGGGGTTAAAACTGCGCGAATGGCTGAAAAAGGAGGGAAACGAACCCTCTCAGGCGCTCCCGCGCCAGATTCCCCCTTTTGTCACCTGCGGTGACATCTTCCCCCGGAGCGGGGGAAGTCTTTCCTCTCAGGGGGAGCCAAGCCGTTAGGCTCGTTGCTAAAGTATTAGGTATAACGAGGAAGCTTCCGGCAGTGCTCGCTCCCCCCTCGGGGGAGCTGGCACGCCGTCAGGCGTGACTGAGAGGGTTCAGCCCCGCCCCCACCTAGGGCGCACACCCCCTTTATGACAGAATTATGAATCTTTATAAACATTTTTGCAAAGGGCTTGACAGCAGGGCAAAAACGGTTATAATGGTCTTAGCACTCAGGAACAAGGAGTGCTAAACAAACAAAAGCAATACAAAAAGGAGGCAGGCGCTATGACGATGGATGCACGCAAGCAACGGGTCTTGCAGGCGATCGTGGCGCTGTATGGCCTTGAGGGCGAGCCGGTGGGCAGCAGCGTGCTGGCAAACTACTTTGACATGGCAGTGTCCAGCGCAACGCTGCGCAACGAGATGGCGGCGCTGACAAAGCTGGGTCTGCTGGAGCAGCCCCACACCAGCGCAGGGCGTGTGCCCAGCGCCAAGGGCTACCGGTATTATCTGGACAACCTGCTGACCGATGATCAGCCGCTGGACCGCGTTACCCGCGCCCGGGTGGATGCGGTGTTCGCCAGCCTTGACCACGAGCCGGAAAAGCTGGCACAGGGCGCTGCCAAGGCGCTGGCCGCCATCAGCGGCTGCACCGCCGCCGTCAGCACCCCCTGCGCCGAGGATCTGTGCATCGCCCATTACGAGGTGGTGCAGGTGGGCCGCAGCGCAGCCGCAGTGCTGGCTGTGACCACTGCCGGTTACGTCCGCACCCGGGTGGCGCGGGTACGCACCGGGCTTTCCCGGGAAAATGCAGCTGCCCTTGCGGCGCTGCTCAACCGCAACCTTACCTTTGTGGCACCGGTGGATCTTTCCACCCGGATGCTCAGCGAGCTGTGCGGCCAGATCGCACCGGAGCTTGTGCCGGTGGTCAGCGCCGCAGCCGCAATTTTGCAGGACAGCGTAAAGCCCCATGTATTTCTGGGCGGCGAGCAGTACCTGCTGGACTGGCCGCAGCTGGACGGCCGGGTGGGTGATATCCTTACCCTGCTGAACGACGAGGAACAGGCCGCAAGCCTGATCGCACCCCCGGAAAACCGCAGCGAAAGCGTGCTGCTGGGCGAGGATCTGGAACCGCAGATCCCCGGGCTGTGCATCGTGAGCGACCGGTATCTGGTAGGCGGCGGGCTGTGGGGCTCCATTGCCCTGATCGGCCCCACCCGGATGCCCTTCCAGAAGCTGATGCCCCTGCTGCACGAGTTTGCAGACCAGCTTGGCGAGGGCATGAGCGGCAAACGAAAAGACACCCCGCAGGCTGCCGTACCACGGCGGACTGTGATCTATAAGGAGGATCTGGAATGAGCGAAGAAGCAAAGAACACGGTGCCCGAGACCGAGCAGCCGGAGACTGCCCCCGAGGAAAAGACCGCTGCCGCAGCGCCCGAACAGGCTGCTGCTGAAGCTGCCACCGAAGAGGACAAGAAGAAGGACGGCGGCTGGTTCAACAAGAAGGCCCGGGAGCTGGAAGCCGTTAAGGCAAAGCTGGATGCAGCGGAAAAGAACGCCGCACAGGCCAAGGATCAGCTGCTGCGCATGGCTGCCGAGTACGACAACTACCGCAAGCGCTCCACCCGTGAGGCCGACCAGAAGTTTGGCGACGGTGTTTCCCATGCAGTGGAAAAGATCATCCCCATTCTGGATACGCTGGACATGGCTGCCAACGCCCCCACCACCGATGAGAATTACAAAAAGGGCGTGGTCATGACGCTGGATAAGGCGGCAAAGGCACTGGAAGCCCTCCATGTGGAGGAGATCGAGGTGCTGGGCAAGCCCTTTGACCCCAACTTTATGAATGCTGTGCAGCAGATCCCCGCCCCGGACGGGCAGGAGAGCGGCACGGTGGTCACCGTTTTCCAGAAGGGTTACAAGCTGGGTGACAAGATCATCCGCCATGCAACCGTTGTGGTGGCCGAATAAACAAGCCGAACCTCCCGCAAGGGAGTTTGCAATAACATCCGCTTGACATCATCATAAGCATCATATAAACAAGATTTGTTCTTTCGAGAGGAGACTTCATTATGAGTAAGATTATTGGTATCGACCTTGGTACTACCAACAGCTGCGTGGCTGTTATGGAGGGCGGCGAGCCCGTTGTCATCGCCAACTCTGAGGGTGCCCGCACCACCCCGTCCGTTGTCGGCTTCACCAAGACCGGCGACCGTCTGGTAGGTCAGGTTGCAAAGCGTCAGGCTATCACCAACCCCGACAACACCGTTTCTTCCATCAAGCGTCAGATGGGCACCGACCACAAGGTGACCCTGAACGGCAAGGAGTACACTCCCCAGCAGGTCAGCGCTATGATCCTGCAGAAGCTGAAGGCTGACGCCGAGGCTTATCTGGGCGAGACCGTCACCGAGGCTGTCATCACTGTGCCTGCCTACTTCAACGACAGCCAGCGTCAGGCCACCAAGGACGCAGGCACTATTGCAGGCCTGAACGTCCGCCGTATCATCAACGAGCCCACCGCAGCTGCTCTGGCTTACGGTGTGGATAAGGAAGATGACCAGAAGATCATGGTCTACGATCTGGGCGGCGGCACCTTCGATGTGTCCATCATCGAGATGGGCGACGGCGTTACCGAGGTTCTGGCCACCAACGGTGATACCCATCTGGGCGGCGATGACTTCGACCAGCGCATCATCGACTGGATGGCAGACGCCTTCCAGACCGAGAACGGCATCGACCTGCGCAAGGACAAGATGGCTGCACAGCGCTTGAAGGAAGCTGCCGAGAAGGCTAAGATCGAGCTGTCCAGCGCAATGAGCAGCCAGATCAACCTGCCCTTCATCACCGCTGATGCTACCGGCCCCAAGCACTTGGATATGACCCTGACCCGCGCAAAGTTCAACGAGCTGACCGCTGATCTGGTCGACCGTACCATGACCCCCGTGCGCAAGGCTCTGCAGGATGCAGGTCTGCGCGCTTCTGACCTGAAGAAGGTCCTGATGGTCGGTGGTTCCACTCGTATCCCCGCTGTCTACGACGCCGTGAAGAAGGAACTGAACTGCGAGCCCTTCAAGGGCATCAACCCTGATGAGTGCGTGGCTGTCGGTGCTGCTATTCAGGGCGGCGTTCTGAACGGCGAGAAGAAGGGTCTGCTGCTGCTGGATGTCACCCCGCTGAGCCTCGGCATTGAGACCCTGGGCGGCGTGTGCACCAAGATCATCGACCGCAACACCACCATCCCCACCCACAAGAGTCAGGTGTTCTCCACCGCAGCCGACAACCAGCCCTCTGTTGAGGTCAACGTGCTGCAGGGCGAGCGTGAGTTTGCCCGCGACAACAAGAGTCTGGGTGTGTTCCATCTGGACGGCATTGCTCCGGCTCCCCGTGGCGTGCCTCAGATCGAAGTTACCTTCGATATCGATGCCAACGGCATCGTGAAGGTCAGCGCCAAGGATCTGGGCACCGGCAAGGAGCAGAACATCACCATCACCGCTTCCACCAATATGTCCAAGGAGGACATCGACAAGGCTGTGAAGGAAGCTGAGCAGTTTGCTGCCGACGATAAGAAGAAGCGTGAAGAGGTCGATATCCGCAACGGTGCCGACCAGATGGTGTTCCAGACCGAGAAGATGCTGAAGGAGAACGGCGACAAGCTGCCCGCAGACGTGAAGAGCGATGCCGAGGCAAAGCTTGCTGACCTCAAGACCGCTGTCCAGTCCGGCAACGTGGACGACATCAAGGCAAAGCAGGAAGCCCTGAGCCAGGTGTTCGAGAAGATGTATCAGGCAGCCGCTGCCGCACAGCAGGCCGCCGGTGCACAGCCCGGTGCTGACGCAGGCGCAACCAACGAAAAGCCCAACGATGACGGCGTTGTGGATGCCGACTTCAAGGAAGTCTAAGTTTGACACAAAGCGCTGTGTCCGGCCAAACCGGCGGGCACACGCGCAATAGAGCAAAAGCCGCTCCGGTTTAGGCCGGAGCGGCTCTTGCTGGTTTATAGAATGTAAACCCTCTCAGTCATTGCTTCGCAATGCCAGCTCTCCCGATGGGCGAGCTTTTGGCGGTGAGGACAAGTTTCCCTTCTCGGTCTAAGCTCCCCCCTCGGGGGAGCTGGCGCGTCAGCGCCTGAGAGGGTTTCGGCGGAGACAGACCGTGACGGGAGAGGTTGGAGAGGTGAGTGGATATGGCACAGGAAAAGCGTGATTATTACGAAGTGCTGGGGGTATCCAAGGGCGCAAGCGATGCCGAGATCAAAAAGGCATACCGCAAGCTTGCCATGAAGTACCACCCGGACTATAACCCCGGCGATAAGGACGCCGAGGCAAAGTTCAAGGAGATCAACGAGGCAAACGAGGTGCTTTCGGACCCGAAGAAGCGCCAGCTGTACGACCAGTACGGCTTTGCCGGTGTTGACCCCACCTACGCAGCACAGAACGGCGGCGGCCCCGGCGGCTTTAGCGGTTTTGGCGGCGACGGTGTGGATCTGGGCGACATCTTTGGCGATATCTTCGGCGGTGGCTTTGGCGGCTTCGGCGGCTCGTCCCGTCAGGCAAACCCCAACGCCCCCCGCAAGGGGCAGGACATCCGGGTGCGCATCACCCTGAGTTTTGACGAGGCCGTGCACGGCTGCAAGAAGAACATTACCATTACCCGCCAGCAGGAGTGTACTGAGTGCCACGGCTCCGGCTGCGCCGCCGGTACCAGCCCCGAGACCTGCCCGGACTGCGGCGGACGCGGCTTTGTCATCCGCCAGCAGCGCACCCCCTTTGGCGTGATGCAGACCCAGCAGCCCTGCTCCCGCTGCGGCGGCAAGGGCAAGCTGGTAAAGAACCCCTGCAAGGTCTGCCACGGCAGCGGCAAGGTGGCTACCAAAAAGACGCTGGAGGTGTCCATCCCCATGGGCATCGACGACGACCAGAGCTTTGCACTGCGCGGCATGGGCGATGCCGGTACCAACGGCGGCCCCGCCGGTGACGTCATCGTCATGGTCACCGTGCGCCCCAGCGAGGTGTTCCAGCGCGATGGCTACGATGTGTGGGTCACCGTGCCCATCACCTACAGTCAGGCTGTGCTGGGCGACAGCGTCACCGTGCCTTCCATTGACGGCAAGGTGGAGTACACCGTGCCCGAGGGCACCCAGAGCGGCACCACCTTCCGCCTGCGCGGCAAGGGTATCCAGTACCTGAACGGCCGTGGCCGCGGCGATATGTACGTCAAGTGCGAGGTGGAGATCCCCAAAAAGCTGAACAAGGCGCAGCGCGATGCCCTGAAGAAATTTGAGGGCACGCTGAAAGAAGAAAACTACGAAAAGCGTAAGGGCTTCTTCAAAAAGCTGAAAGATATGTTCAACGCATAAGATATGAAATCCCCTGAGCTGCCGGGAACAGCAGTTCAGGGGATTTTTGTTTTTTGCTGCAAATTTTACGTTGAATTTTACAACAAGATGCGTTATACTAAAACTGAAAGGAGTGGATAATATGCCGAATATTAAACCGATCTCTGATTTGCGAAATTATAACGAGGTATTGCGGGATGTGGAGGAAGGCTCGCCGGTCTTTCTGACCAAGAACGGCCGCGGAAAATATGCCATTGTGGAACTGCGTGATTATGAGAAAGCACAGGCAACGATCCGTCTGATGAGTGAGATCGCAAAAGGCCGCCGCTCCGGGGAAGAGAAAGGCTGTCTGACCAGTGAAGAAATGAGGGCGCATTTCCGTGCAAGAGCAAATGAAAAATAAGATCTTATACACAGACGAGGCACGCTGTGATTTGGATTCGATCTGGGATTATATTGCACTTGATCTGCAAAATCAGCAGGCGGCGGAAAGACTTGTCAATAAAATCATGGACAGAGTAGATCAGCTGGAAGATTTTGCGGAGAGCGGAATGCTGCTTTCATCCATATCGGAAGTAATAGGAGAAGAGCGGTTCCTTGTATGCGAGAACTATTTGATTTTTTACCATACCGGAAAATCGGTGGTCACGGTCGACCGTGTACTCTATGGCCGCAGGGACTATCTGAGCGTGTTGTTTGATAAAACAAGGGAAGAACCTTTGGAAGAGGATTCTTTGCCGGAAGAATGAGCATAAAAACAGCGGAGGCGCTGCCCTTTCGGGCAGCGCCTCCGCCTGCTTTGTTCTTTGGTGTACTCCGAGCCGGTCTTATGAGATAAGATGGATCAGAGCAGGATGACTGCTGCATTGATGATCAGGCCGACACCGGTAGCGGTGGAGCTGATCATGTAAGCGGTGCAGGCGATGTCACGGATGGCGTTGGCAGTGCTCTTCTCCATATCGGCAGTCAGAGCATCCAGACCGGTCTCAGTCCAAGTGTTGGGATTCTTACGGCGGTAATTGCGGACAGCGGTCAGACCCTTGAACCAGCCGTACGGGGGAATCAGCCAGCACAGCAGAGCCTCAGACATGGTAGCATTGGCGCCGCCTTCGGTGTAGGTCATCTCTTCAGTGGACAGTACATTGTAGTACGCGGGCATCATCATTTTTTCCATAATAACACTCCTTTTGAAACAAAGCTATCCAAAACGGTGCATCCAAAAACGCACCGTTTTATCTGATTAAAAAGGTCAGCGCACGATCAGCAGAACGGCGCTCAGGGGAGCCAGCGCCACTACCATGGTGGTGGAAACAGCATCCCGCACAAAGTTGCCGGCGGATTTGCCCATATCGGCGGCAAGGGCATCGGTGGCGCGGCCCATCACGGTAAAGAAGTTGCCGTCCTTGTTGCCGTCCTGCTGCAACCATGTGCGTGCCTGCTTGATGCCCCAGATGTAGCTGGAGGCCAGCACCACAGCACCTACGACCGTTGCGGCAGTAGTGGCGAGACTGGCAGCATCATCCACTGCGCCGCCGCCGGTGGTATAGGTCATTTCTTCGTTGGAAAGTACCGCATAATCTGCGGGATAATTCATCTTTTTCATCATCAATACTCCTTTGTCAAAGGGAAATGCCGCATTGCATCCCGATCCCCCGGCGTCTATACCCAAAGGCTGATAGAGCATTGTTCTCTATATGGTCATTCTACAACAGTGGTCGGATTTTATCAAGGGGTTTTGGCACATCTGTGCAAAAACTGGCGGGACGCATGAAATTGCGGCTATAAATTTGTGAAAATAGACTGCAATAATTTAGGCTTTTGGCTGTTTACCCCTGTACTCCGGCGCGGTAGAGGTAGGGGTCGCTCTTGAAGCTGTCAAAGTTGTACAGCACAAGGATCTGGTCGTAGCCGTTATCGGCGATCAGCTGATCCAAGCCGTAGTTGTAGTTGCGGAAGTCCACCACATCGATATCGGCGTAGTTGGCGGTCAGGTAGGGCACAAAGCAGTTGGCGTAGCTGTCCTTGATGACAAGGATGCGCCCGCTGCCGTTGCCCTGCACCCGGCTTAAACCGTTGTTGCCGTGCAGGAACATGGCGTATTTATCATAAACGGAGAGCTTCTCCGTGTCGTACAGGCCGGTGGTCTGGCCGTCTGCGGGCTGACCTGCAGCGGTGACATTATAGATGGTCAGGCTGTTCGGCAGGTCGTAGTAGGTGATAGTATCCGGCACGGCATTCCATGTGCGCGCCTTGGAGTAGTGGGTGCCGTAGAAGCCCTCTGCCGTCCGGGCTGTATGGGCCGATGGGTCAAAGGGCGTAAGGCCCAGTGCGGTGCAGAG
>ERZ780207.3452-NODE-3452-length-10079-cov-2.574621_pt1 | contig 10079 bp, 4 predicted proteins | sample MGYA00510977_ERZ780207 | MGnify/ENA primary metagenome ERZ780207 (study PRJEB29588, sample SAMEA2151383) | human gut metagenome | biome: human gut; feature: human-associated habitat; material: faeces | place: Denmark | collected 2008/2010 ... | reverse complement strand
AACTGGATGCCATACAGAAAAAACTGACGGAAGTACAGGCGGCGCTTACGGCGATTCAGGCGTTAGAAACAGCGGATTCACAGGAACAGCCACTCCCGTCAGAAATAGAATTACAGGAAGATTTAAGGGGACTTTCCGAACAGAAACAGGTTCTGGATCAGCGTTATAACGAGCAGTATCACGCGGCAAATACGAATCAGAACACATATGATGCCATTCGGAATCAGCAAAGTCAGATGCAGACCGTGGAAGAAGAGTACAAATGGGTCAATGCGCTTGCGGATACCGCATGTGGAAATGTGAGCGGAAAGCAAAAGATTGAACTGGAAACGTATGTGCAGATGACGTATTTTGACCGCATCCTTGCGCGCGCCAATGCGCACCTGATGCAGATGTCCGGCGGGAAGTACGATCTCAAGCGGCGCGAGGGCGCAGCGAAGAATGGCGGCCAAAACGGTCTTGACCTTGACGTCATCGACCACTACAACGGCAGCGAGCGCAGCGTAAAATCACTCTCCGGCGGCGAAACGTTTCTCGCCTCACTCTCGCTCGCACTCGGGCTTTCGGAGGAGATCCAGTCGAGCGCCGGCGGCGTGCAGATGGACACGCTCTTCGTAGATGAGGGCTTCGGCTCGCTCGACGAGGAAACGCTCCGGCAGGCCATGCGCGCGCTGCGTGAGCTCTCCGAGGGCGACCGGCTTATCGGCATCATATCCCACGTTTCCGAGCTCCGCCGCGAGATCGACCGGCAGATCGTCGTCAAACGCTCGAAGGACGGCGCAAGCCGCGCGGAGATCATAACCGAATAAAACAAAGGAGAAAACGATCCATGAAAGTTCTCATCATCAACGGCAGCCCCCGCGCAAACGGCAATACGGACATCGCGCTGCGCGAAATGGAAAAAGTCTTCGCCGAAGAGGGTGTGGAGACGAAGCGGCTGAACATCGGCACGCAGATGATCCACGGCTGCGTTGCCTGCAATGCATGCCACCGCACAGGAAAATGCGGCTTTGACGATGTGGTGAACCGCGCCGCCGATATCCTCCGCGACTGCGACGGGCTCGTTGTCGGCACGCCGGTGTACTACGCCTCCGCGAACGGCACGGTCGTGTCGTTTTTGGACCGGCTTTTCTACTCTGCACCGTACGATCTCACGATGAAGGTCGGCGCCTCGGTCGCCGTGGCGCGCCGCGGCGGGACGAGCGCAACGTTTGACGAGCTCAACAAATACTTCACCATCAGCGGCATGCCGGTCGTATCGAGCCAGTACTGGAACAGTGTCCACGGCTGCCAGCCGGGCGAGGCGGCGCAGGACGCCGAAGGGTTGCAGACGATGCGCGTGCTGGCCCGCAACATGGCGCGGATGCTCCGGGCCGGACTGCTGGCTTCGGAAGGCCGTCCCGAACCGGAAGAGCGGGTCGTGACGAGTTTTATCCGCTGAAAGGCCCGTCCGCAGGGCGGATGAACGGAAAAAGAGCGCCGCTATTTGCAGAATCGGGAAATATTGTGTACTTTTGGGGCACCTTTCGGAAAGATGCAGGAGTGGTTGAACTGGCCCGCCTGGAAAGCGAGTAAACCCCTAAAGGGTTTCAGGGGTTCGAATCCCCTTCTTTCCGCAGCATGCGAAAACCGGGTTGCAAGCGATCTTGCAGCCCGGTTTCTTTTGCGGTTCAGGGTCAGTCGACGCGGGTTTTCCGGCCGGGGTGCTCCGTCTCTTTCTCGCGCACGACGGCGAGCACTTCCTCGACGATTGCGGTCAGCGTCCACGAGGCGTTCGGCCTGCGGGCATGCAGGCGGTCGCACGCGAGCCGGATGGCGTCGAGCAGTTTCAGCGCGATCAGGATGTACGGCGGCAGTTTGAGTTTCGAGATGTCGTACTTCTCCTTGTTGAGGTAGTTCAGGAACGTGTCGTAGGTCGTGCCTAACAGATACTTGCCGAAGGTCTCGAAGACCAGTTTGAGGTTACGGTTGGCATTTTCGCGCTCGAAGTGGAACGATTTGAGGGCTTGCGCAATCAGAATGCGCCATTTCAGGTGTTCGGAAACGTACATATTAAGCGGATTTTGATGGTTGATGGGAAGCCAACAGAACCTACCCGGACTTACTGAAACAGCGATGACGGATGGGATGATGAACGTGTGTTTACAGAGGCATTCGGAGTTTCGGGAGGAGTCGTAGTCATATTGGCTGTTTTTGTTCTTTCAAAGGGGTAATCTGAACAAAAATGCAGATCGGAATTTGTGCGGGCAACTACAACCTTAACCCTTGGGTTTGTTTTCGTATTGAAAATTGTATTCTCGTAAATTCGGTATTATATGGCAGCTGCAAGCTGTCTCTTCTCCGTGCATTTGATGCTTGCGGAATGGCCGGATAACCCGGGCGCTCCGCCGCGTTCCGGACCGGATGGTCGGAATGGTATGCGCAGATGTCCGGACGGGACCGGTTCGTCCGGAACAGCCGCTGTCCGGGGACGAAGGGGCATGGCGCAGGTGCGGCAGCGATGCGGCATGCCGCCGGGAATGGCGAAAGGGATTTCTGCGAACGGGAAGTGACGGCCGCGATTTCTGCGGACCGGAAAGGATCGAAGGGACGGATGCGGACGCCGAAGGGCGGCGCGTCCGGAGGCCTTTGGCGCGGGTATGGCGGCGGGCGTCCTGCCTTGCCGGAGCGGACGTTTAGAACGGATACCCGATGGCCAGGTGGAATCCGAGACCGTCCTTGAAACTGGAAATGTTGTAGTAGCCCTTCTTGTCCGGGTTCGGATAGGGGGTGTGCAGGCCGATGCCGAGGTCGGCGCGGATGACCAGGTAACTGATGTCGTAGCGCAGTCCGAAGCCTGTTCCCAGCGCGATGTCGTTCAGGAAGCCTTTCCATTTGAGTTCGGCTCCGGGACGTTTGGGGTCTTTCTTCAGCAGCCAGATGTTTCCGGCGTCGAGGAAGACGGCCCCGTTGAGCCGGCCCATGATGCCGAAGCGGTATTCGATGTTGGCTTCCAGTTTGAAATCGCCCGTCTGGTCGAGGTAGCCGTTGCGGTCGTCCGTGGGCGGGCGGTAGCTGCCCGGGCCGAGCGACCGGATGGTGAAGGCGCGGATGCTGTTGGCACCGCCGATGTAGAACTGTTCGCTGTAAGGCATCACCTCCGAATTGCCGTAGGCGTAGCCCGCGCCGACGAGGAGACGCGTCGCCAGCCAGTTGTTGCGGCGGCCGATGCGGTGGTAGAACTTCACTTCGCTGACCTCCTTGACGAACTGCGAAAAACGGTTGCCGAAGAGGGTCTGGGGCTGCCGTTCGCCGAAGGCCCGCAGGATGCCCGAAAGCAGGTTGCCGGCCGACGTGACGCTGTTCTGCCAGTAGAAGCGCCGGTTGCCCGTGGCGCCGTAGGTCCGCTCGAAGGTGTAGGTGTAGTTGATCGAGGGCACGAACTGGTTGCGAAAACTCATGGCGATGGCCGGATTTTCGTCCATCGTCCGGTCGAAGGAGTCGGTCGTGTGGAGCAGTTTGTTGTAGGTGAGCTTGAAGACCGTCAGCGAATGGCGGCTGTACGGGGAGGTCTGGAAGTTGTAGCCCGCCGAACCGCTGAAGGCGATCAGCCGGAAGAAGCTGGGACGGTTCATCAGGTCGACGCCCAGCTGGAACGACGTGCTCCCCGGGTATTTCTGCCGGCGCGTCATGCTCCGGGGCAGCAGCAGCCTCGGGATGTCGAGGTTGGCGTTCAGCCCCAGTTCGTAGGAGTTGAGCCGCGAGGAGCGTCCCCCGGAGTTCTTGTTGCCCGTCTGCCATTCGTAGGAGCCGTTCAGCTTCACGGAGAGGACCTCGCCGCCGCGGAAGAGGTTGTTGTTGCTGACCCGGAAGGTGACGCCCGGGCCGATGAAGCTGTTCGATTTCGAGGTGACGTCGGTCTCCAGGGCCGCCTCCAGCGGGTAGTCGAACCGGGCGTCGATCTCCACGTCGAGCGTGTCGGAGCCGCGCAGCGAGTCGAGCGGCGTGACGCTCAGGTTGACGGAGCGGAAGATCCCCAGTTTGTTGAGGTCGGTCTGCGTCCGGTTCTGGGCGTCGACGGTGAAGAGCTGCCCGGGCCGGAGCGTCAGGGCGCGGGACAGGACCCGGGGGCGGATTTTCAGCGGCCGCCGGGCGATGACGGTCGCGTCCGGCAGGCGCAGCGTATCCGCAGGGCCGGGTTTGATGTTGGTTAGGCGGACCGTGACGTCGCCCACGCGGTAGGGCATGAGGGCCGCCTGCGGAACGTTCGGCCGGAGGTTCAGGCGCAGGGCGACCTGCCGTCGGCCGGCGGTCGTGTCGGCCAGGTACTCCATGTATTCGGGACGGAAATAGTAGTAGCCCCGGTTGCGGAGCAGCTGGGAGATGCGTTTGCGTTCGAGCGTGAGCGAGTCGAGGTTGTACTGTGCTCCGGTGCGGAGCGGGGAGGTGGCCCGCAGGCTGTCGATCAGCGGGGCGAGGCTCCCCGTAGCGGGCGGGTATTCGATCGTGCCGTAGCGGTAGGGAGGGGGGATGCGCAGCGTGTAGTCCACTTTGGCCTTGAGCCCCCGCTTGCGGTAACGGAGCTCGTTCGAGACTTCGGAGCCGAAGTAGCCGTGGTTGGCGAGCGCCTGTTCGGCGACCTGGGTGCGCAGGTCGGGGCGGACCTTCGAGATGAGCACGGGCTCCTTGGCCAGCCGCTTGTAGAACCAGTATTTGAATCCTTTCTCCTTCGGCGTATAGAGGTGGTTGTAGGCCCACAGCCCGACGGGCAGCGGGGTGCGGAGGTAGGGGCTGTAAAGCGGATTGTTCGGTGCGACCGACAGCGGTTCCTTCACCGCCGACTCGGCCGCCGGAGTGAGCACGACGCCCGAATCCGGCTCGATGAGGATCTTTTTCACGCCCGTATACAGCACCTCGTCGCTCCCCAGCCGCCGGGTGGTGGAGCAGGAGGCCGCCAGCAGCACGGCGCAGAGGGGCAGAACGATGTTTCGGATGCGCTGCGGACTCATTTTCTCGGTTTTTTGGTTTTGGGACGCATCGGTTTGAACAGGTCGCCCAGCCGCGACAGTTTCTTGCGGATGACGAAACCCACGCCCGTTTCGGTGATCTCGCCTTCGAGGATGCTCTCGTAGCCCGTGTGGCGGAAGACTTTCAGGTACATGTTGTCGCGTTTGGTGAGCATGTATTCCAGCGAAATGTCGTCGATCAGGTTCTCCTTGAGGTTCTGCGACGGGTCGGCGTCGGTGCTGAACTTGCCGCCGATGACCGCCCGCACGCGGTTGTTGAAGAGGTTTTTCGAGAGCCGGTAGGAGTAGTCGGTGCGCTGGCCGTTGGGGTCGTCTTCGCCGTGGGAGTCGATGCCGAAGGAGAGGTCCACGCCCTTGAGGTTGTTCTGCGCCCACTGGTTCAGCTCCTTCTGGATGAACGTGTTGAGCGGATTCTCGGAGCTGACTTTCGCGGTCGTTCCCGGGCCGGTGTAGGTGTTGTAGATCAGCAGGTTCATCGCCTGGTTGGCGCGCTGCTCGGCCGTCAGCGAGTTCAGCTGGTTCTGCATGGCGAGGTCCTCGGGGGCCGCCAGGCCGAAACTGATCGCCAGGTCGTTGAGCGAGTTGCGGATGTTGATCGAGATGTCGAAATTCACCGGCCGGGAGTCCTGCCCGTCGGAGGAGACGTTGGCCCGCACGGTCTCGACGGCCGTGATGTTGAAGGCCGGGTCGGCGATGTCGCCGATCCATTCGACGTAGCTGTCCGGCGTGATTTTGAAGATTTTCTGCGAGATGACGGGCGGGTTGTAGCGCACGCTTCCGCCCGAAAGCACGTATTTGCCCGACAGGCGGACGTCGCCCAGCGGGTTCATCGTGTAGGTGAGGTTGCCGCCGCCCTGGAGGTCGATCCGGTTGCTGCCGTCGGCCGAGAGGTCCACGGCGGCCTGCACGTCGTTGTTGATGTCGACGTTTATAAGCACGTCCATGCCCCCGATGCGTACCTCCTGCGGCGTGTCGTCCGGGGTTTGGGTGTCCAGCTCGCTGAACGAGACGAACGTCACGACATTCTGCGGGCGTTCCTTCACGTCCATCGGCGAGTCCTGCATGACGTAGTTGATGTCCGTGCCGCCCAGCAGGGCGACGTTGCCGCGGACGACGAGTTCGTCCACGGGACCTTTGGCCGTGGCGCCGAGGTCGAGATAGGCCTTGCCGTAGACCGCCGTGCCGGCCTTGCGGGCCACGTCGACGAACTGGAAATCCGAGGCCCGCAGCGCGAGGTCGGCCGTCATGCGCCCGAAGTCGGCGAGGCTGACCTCGCCGCCGACGGTCAGCGCGCTTTTGTTCGGGGCGTAAACCGCGTAGTCGTCGAACAGGATGCGGCTGCCGGCGATGCGGATCGTGTCCGCGGAGAGGCCGAACGACGTGCCGATCATCGGGACGCGGACGTCGGTCCCGGCGAACCGCACGCCTCCGTCGAGTTTCGGCCGCTCGGGAGTGCCGCCCGCGTGGACCCTGGCCTGAAGGCTGCCCGAAAGGCGGAGCAGGTCGGCGGGCAGGAAGACGTTGGCCCGCTGCAAGGGGAAGCCCGGGACGGTCACCGTCAGGTCGAGCGGGCTTTCGCGCCCCTCGCGGCAGTCCCCCTGCACGGTCAGCACTTCGGCTCCGTCGAGCGTCAGGCGCGCGTCGGCGAGGTGTCCCCGGTCCTGTTTGTAGAACAGCCCGAGGTCGACGCTGCCGAAACGCTGTTTGTCGTAGGTCAGCTCCGCCACCGAGACCCCGCCCCGGAGGGAGAGGCTGTCCGCCGCGAGATTCAGCGTCAGGTTCGCGCCCAGCACGCCGTCGACGGGCGGGGCCGAGGGGAACAGCCCCAGCGCCGGACCGACGTTCAGTCCGGCGATGTCGAGGCGGATGTCGTCGTCGTCACCGCCGCCCGGGGTCGTGCGGATCGCGAACCGCTGGTCGCCGTGGGTCATGTCGAGGTCGGCCTCCACGCGCTTGTCGAAGCGGTATGCGAGGTAGTTGCCGCGATTGACCGTCCACGGCTCGAAACCGAACAGCGGGTCGGGAGGCGTCACGCTCGCGCGGACCAGGCTGTCGGTCCACGTCACGTCCAGCCCGAAGCGGAATCCTTCGCGGCCGGCGCGGTTGCGCTGGTAAAGGTTCGCCTGCCCGGTGTTCCGCACGAGGTGGCCGTACAGTCCGGCCCGGGCGATGTTGTCGAGGTTCCCGGGGGCGTTCGCCAGCCCGAGGGCGTATTCCAGCCGTTTCCCGTTCTGGCGGATGTCGGCCGTCACGGTGTCGAGGACCACGTTCCCGTAGGCCAGTCCCTCCGTGCGCAGGCGGATCGAAACGGGCAGCGAGTCGCAGTTCGCCCCTTCGGCGTTCAGCGCGTCGAAGGCGATCTTCCGGGATTTCAGCAGGCTGTTGAGGATGTTGTCGGGACCCGCCGAGACCCGCAGGGCGAAGTCGGGGAGCGCGGGTTTCAATTGCTCCATGTCGATGCTCTGCGCGTCGATCTGTCCGGCCAGCGCCCGGGCGCTCCGGGTCAGCGCCGCGATCAGCGAGTCAGCGGATTGGGGCGTGGAGAATGTCAGCGACAGGTCGCCGGAAGCCGCTTCGGCCCGGGTTGCGGCCGAGTCGGTGTGCAGCGAGACGCTCGTCGGGCGGATGCGGTCCGTCCGGTGTTTGTTCCGGATTTCGATGCTGTCCAGCGCGATGCGGGCGGCGTAGGCCCCCTTTCCGTCGGCGGATGCGTAGGCATCGAGGGCGAACGATCCGCCGATCGGCTCCGGGCTGACGCCCAGCGCGGCCAGGTCGAACCCGAAGACGCTGCCCGAGAGGCCGATGCGCTGTTCGCGTTCGGTCAGCGTTCCGGAGACGGACAGCAGCAGCCGGAGCGCCTCGTCGCGGTCGGAGATCCGTCCTGAAAGACGCTGGCTGTCGAGTTCTGCGTCGAGTTCGATGCCCCCGAAGTCGCGTCCGCCGAACTCCGCGCGGCCGATCTGCGCCCGGAGGCTCGTCCGGGTCCGGGGCAGCAGCGGGTCGAAGCCCGTGCCGCGGGCTTGCAGGGCCAGGTCGACGATCCCCAGCGAATCGGCCGGGAGGAAACTGTTGAGCGGGAAGCTGTCGGCCCGGATCGCGGCGTCGTAACTCTGTTCGCGGGGGTTGAACCGCCCCTTCACGGAAAGTTCGCCGCCGTCGGCCGAGAGTGTCGAAGCCGTCGAGAACGTCCCCCTGTCTGCCCCGGCGGAGCCGCGGAGCCGGATCAGGGCCGGAATCGCCACGCGCCGCCGCAGGGCCGTGTCGGGGAGCAGCGCCTTGAGGAACGCAAGGTCCCGGAAGTCGCCCTCGAAGCGGGCCGACGCCTCCATCCGGTTGGCGTCGAGCAGGTTTTTCGCCGCGGCGTCGGCCTTGAGGTCGAGGTGTCCGGGCGACGAGATTTCCAGCTGCGTCTTTCCGATGTCGCCCAGAGTTCCCGCCGCGGAGAACGACAGCCGGACGGTCCGGTCGTCCAGCACGGGCGGGACCGCCTCCGGGGAGAGGTATTTCAGGTCCTTCGTGTTCAGGTCGGCCGAAAGGACGGCGTCGAGCGGCGAAGCCGGCTCCAGTTTCAGGATTCCGGCCCCGGCGGTGAGCTCCGCCCGGATTCGGGAGAAGGCGGTTTGCAGGTCGAGGCCGGAGAGGACGATGCCCGAGGCGTCCATGCCGAAACGTCCGGTCAGGTCGCGGACCGAAAGCCCGCAGCGTTCGGTGAACGCCGTCCGGCGGATTTGCAGCGCGATGTCGGCGCCCCGGTTGTACACCGAATCAATCGTGAGGTCGAGCGGCGCGAGGGCGATGAACGCCGGGTCGAACCCCGCGGCGGGACGGTGGCCCAGCCGGCCGTATTCGACGCTGTTGCCGGTCAGCGCGACGCGGCCGACCCGGACGGTCCATGGTGCCGACGCTTCGGTCGTCCCGGCGGAAGTCCCGCTTTCCGCTTCGGTCGGTTCGGTGAGGTAGGAGTAGGCGCCCCGGTCGAGCAGGACGCTTTTCACGGAGACCTGCTGGCTGTCCAGCAGCACCCGGCAGGTGTCGACGCTCCCGTCGGCCAGGCGGACGGAGAGTTCGGAGACCGCAGGGGAGGTCCGCATCCCGAAGGCGAGGTTCGAGACCGCGATTCTGTCGAGTCCTACCGTCCACGGCAGGGCGGCGGCGCTCCTCTGTGGTGTAATACGGCAGCCGCTTCGGTCAGGTTCAGCCGGATGTCCGCGTCGGCGAGAACGAGCCGGGAGATGCCGGCCGTGTTGGCCGAAAGATCGGCGCGGACGGCTTCGAGGGACAACTCTCCCGCAGCCAGGCGCAGGTCCATGCCTGCCAAGGTGTCCTTGTAGTGGGCGGCGACGCGTTCCAGCGCGAAGCTCCGGATGACGACCTCTTTGCGGATCAGCGGCCACAGGGCGGCGTCGAGCGAGAGCCTTCCGCAGCGAAGGAGCGTGTCCGTCCTGTCGGCCAGCAGGGTGTTGTCCACCGTCAGCCGCAGCGGAAAGGCGAGGCGGATGCGTTCGACGGAGACCTCCATGCCGAGCGTCCGGGAGGCGTAGGCGACGGCCCGTCGCCGGGCCAGGTCCTGAACGGCCGGAACATAGAGCAGCGCCGGGACCAGCAGCAGGACGAGGAGAATGACGAGCAGCGTCCGGAGCGTATGTTTGAGAATTTTTTTCAGCATTTGTGGAAACAACGTGTTTCGGAATCCGGCAAAAGACAGGCCGTCGGCCTGTCTTTTGCGCGTGCGTGTTTGCGGCAAAGCGGCAAAATCGCCGCAAATTACAAAAAAAACGATGATCCGTCAATGGAACGCGCCAAAACAAACGGGCCTATTCGAGGCATATCCCGGCGTTCTGTCCGGTCTGTCCGGCCGGAAACGGAGGAGGCGCCGGGGACGGCGGGGACGGTGGGGACGATGGGGCGGGAAGCCGGAGCGGCTGTCGCACCGGGCGGGTCCGGAAAAAGAAAAACGTCCGGCCTTGTAGCCGGACGTTTCGGTGCAGTTCGCTGTCATTGAGCGTCTCCTGGCGGAGAGGGAGGCTCTTCTGGCTGAAAATTAAGTATTTACCTCCCAATAAAATTCAAGGC
>ERZ780207.3450-NODE-3450-length-10083-cov-2.818408_pt1 | contig 10083 bp, 6 predicted proteins | sample MGYA00510977_ERZ780207 | MGnify/ENA primary metagenome ERZ780207 (study PRJEB29588, sample SAMEA2151383) | human gut metagenome | biome: human gut; feature: human-associated habitat; material: faeces | place: Denmark | collected 2008/2010 ... | reverse complement strand
ATCGTAGATCAGCGCAACTACCTAATCCTGCTTTACAACAAGAACGTCGCAGCGAAGGTTCCTGATCAGATAGGTGGATACGCTACCAACGAATACGTAGGTGATGTTCGAAAGACCGCGCTCACCACAGATTACCAACTCGGGCTCAAACGGCTTGATCATCAGGTTGTGAATGGTTTCCTGAATACGACCAACCTTAACAACAACCTCTACGGAAGGAATGTCCGGATCTTCCTCGGCTGCCTTCAACGTATCGCCCAGGGAATCGACCAAGCGGTTGCGAACCGTTTCAGCAAGCTCTTTGTAGTCGGTGCCCGTCAAAGAATCAGGAACCGAATCTACTACATGGCCGAACATCAATTCTGCATGGTTGAGCTTCGCAATCTGAATTGCGCGCTCGGCTACTTCCTGCTGAGTGCTGCCGCCATCGAGTGCTGCAAATACGCGCCTGTACTGCTTCATAGCTCTCGCCCCTCTTTCTCCTTCGCCATACGGCAAAGGCCCCAGTACCGAAGCGCCCCTGCGCCTCGCTTATTATCTTTCTTTATTCTAGCAGGATACCCAAACAAAAACGTCACAATGCTGTAACACGTTCATTCCTTCTTCCCCAAAGAAACCCCAAATGATGAGGGGATTGCGAATGGTTGCCTCTGCGAAAGCCATGCCCATCACGAAGCTGTTCCGGCACTCCCTCCCGAACCTGCATTGGCCACTCTTGGCTTAACTCCAGCTAAAGCACGGGCGTTCTGCATTGCCTCCAAATATGCTTGGGCATCACCTGGATCGTCGTCGATAGACTCATCGCCCAAATCAACCTCGCGAGGAACGCGACGATACAGGATGTCGTACATAACCGGCACCACATACAGCGTCATGAACGTGGCGTACAGCAAGCCGCCCACAACCACAACCGCCATGCCGCGCTGCATCGACGATCCCACCGCATCGCTGAACACCATCGGCAACATAGCGAAGATGGTGGTAATTGCCGTCATCATGATGGGGCGCATGCGGGTACGTCCCGCAGCCACCAGGGCATCGTGCTTCGACAGGCCACCACGGCGCAGCTGGTTCACATAGTCAACGAACACGATGCCGTTATTCACAACCGTGCCCATAAGAACCGCAAAGCCCAGCAGCGAAAGCATGCTCAACTGTTCGCCAGCTGCCACCAAACCGAACAAACCGCCGGTAAAGGCAAGGGGGACAGTCAAGATCACGATGAAGGGAGAAAGCAAGCTCTGGAACTGCGCCACCATAACAAGGTAAATCAGCACAAAGCCCAAAATCAGAAGCAGCATCATTTGAGAAAGCATTGTGTTGATGTTTTCCAGCTCGCCACTGGTTTGAATGGTGTAGCCCTCGGGCAGCTGATAATCCTTGAGCTTGGTCTGCAGATCGCGCGCAAGCAAAGCATTGTTGTAACCGTCTTCGACATCGGCCGTCACCGTAATAGCACGGGTTGAGTTCACATGAATCATCGTGGGAGAGGCAACTCCCTGCTCAACCGTAGCGAACTCGCGAAGCTGGTGCGTGGTGGTATCGCCCGTCTGCTGATTGGTTATCTCAATCTCAGTATCAAGAAGATTGTCTGCCGTAACAGGGTTTGTCTTATCCACTACAGACACATTCATCTTGCTGCCATCGAGCGTCATGGAAGGCGCATCGACACTTTCGGAAAGCTTTTTCGCCAAATCGCTATACAACTGAGCAACCGTATAGCCGTCCTTGGTAAGCTTGTCGCGATCGACGACCAGGTGAAGCTCGGTCGCAGCATCTTCCATGCCGTTTTCGATTTCGGTATAGCCCTCCACCTGGCCAACGATCCCCATCACATCTTCGCTGATACGCACCAGCTCATCCTGATCGGGACCTTGGATCCTCAGCGAAAGCCCACTGCCGGTCATAGAGCTCATCGCCTCGGAAGAAGAAGCGTCGGTAATCACTTCGCAGTTCAGGCCAGAAGTACGCTGCTGCAGCTGATCCAAAATCGAAAGCACCTGGCCTTCGGTGGTCACTGAACTGTCGGTCTGTACGTAGAACGTGAACACCTGGTGGAACTTGTCGCTGCTGCTACTGCTGGAAATATCGCTCGCAACCATCGAGGTCGAAGACGTTCCGTCCATAGCGCCAACGAATTCCACTCCGTCGATGCCCATGGCTTCGTCCATAACCTTATCCGCCGTAGCGTACGCCGTCTCCTTGTCGGTATCTTCAGGCATGGTCACTGTCACCGTTGCCGTTTTCGAGGTCATGGTGGGGATCATAGTGATACCCATGTTCACCACGCCAATCACTGCAACAACCAAAAGCACTACCGACACCACAAGAGGCAACGCCTTATGACGCAAGAAGAATGCCAGCGAATGAGCATATTTCGTCTGCAGCGTCTCAAACCAATTGTTGCGGCGAGGAATGTAGTTCTTGAACAGGAACGAAGAAGCAGCGGGAACCATGGTCAACGCGATAAGCAGCGACGCAGTAAGCACGTAGGCAATGGTCAGCGCGAAGGGCAGCATCAGCTGGTTCACCATGCCCGTAGTAAACACGATGGGCAAGAATACGCAAATGGTAGTAAGCGTGGAAGCAATTACCGCGCCCGAGATCTGCTTCGCACCCTGAACGGCTGCGCGAGCAGGCGGAATGCCGCGGCTGCGCAGGCGATAGATATTCTCCAGCACAACAATCGAATTATCTACCAGCATGCCAATAGCGATGGAAATACCGCCAAGCGACATAATGTTCAGCGAGATGCCCGAGAAGTACATCACCACCAAGGCGCAGAGCACTGAGAAGGGAATACTGAAAGCCATGATGAGCGTGGGGCGCCAATCGCGAAGGAAAACGATGAGCACCACCACGGCAAGAAGCGCGCCCAAAAGCAGCGACCGCAAAATAGAGTTGATGTACAGCGCAATGAAAGACCCCTGGTCGCTCACCACGGTTAGATGCAAGCCGGGATTGGCCTGCTCAATTTTGGTAAGCGCTGCTTGGGTATCCGCAGAGACTTCGCTCGTAGAAGCAGTGGAATTCTTGAACACCGAAAGCAATACGCCATCTTTGGCGTTGATACGCATGTACTGATCTCCGACATTGTCAACTTCGGTGATGTCGGCAACATCGGCAAGGCGGATTTCACCCACCCCATCGATGTCGACGAGCAAAAGCGAACTCAGGTCGGAAATGGAAGAGATGTTGTCGCCCACACGCAACAGCCACTGATCATCCGAGCCGCTATCAAGATAGCCAGCCGGCATCGAAAAATCCTGGGCTTTAATAATGCCTGCTAGCGTTTCCTTGTCCACCAAGGCATTGACATTCGCCTTGGAAAGAGCCTCTTCACGCGAGCTTTCGTACTGAGAACGGGCATCCGTCAGCTGTTGTTTGTTGGAGTCGATGGTCTGTTGGGCGCTGGCAAGCTGAGCGCTGGCGCTGCCGAACTGCGTTGCTGCGGTAATAGAGCCCGATTGCACTTCGGCAAGCTGCTTTTGGTAGGCTTCAAGTTCTCCCGTTACCGTTTGCGCCTTCTGCACAAGCTGCCCAATTTTCGCCTGAACCTGGGGGCTTGCGCCGCTAGGATCGACGGCCTTCAGCGCTCCGATCCCCGCCTGCAGCGAAGTGATCTCGCTGGTTTTCCCGGAAATTGCCAGCGTTAAGCCAGAGCTTGCCTGACCAAGCTGATCGCTTGTTTCCTGCTGCTTCTGCTCGAGCGCTTCTTCCTGGCTGTTTAGCTGGCTCTCCGCTTCAGCCAGCTTCGCCTCACCTTCATCGATGTTTTTCTTGGCATCGTAAAGCTGGGAATTGACGCTGGTCAGCAGCTTGTTGTTGATGTCTTCAATCTTGCTGTCGGAAAGGCGCACCTCTACCGATTTTTCCGCCGCCCCAACCGTAGAAACGTCGGCAACACCGTCAATGCGCTCCAATTCAGGAACCGCTTTGTCTTTCACCAACGAAGTGGTGTCGAAAATATCATGGTCGTCGTAGGATGCAGCAACATACAAGGTTGCCATCATATCCATGCTGATTTCCATGTAGTTAGGGCTGCCAGCGGTTTCAGGCAGCTGGGAAGAAACCTCGTTTACCGCAGACGAGGCCTTCACCATGGCGGAATCCATATCGCTTCCATCCTCGAACTCGAGGAATATCATGGAATAGTTATCAGCACTTTGGCTTTGGACAGAGGAAACACCGCTTACTTTCGAAAGCGAGCCTTCCAATACATCGGTAACTTCGGATTCCACCTTTTCAGCGCTAGCGCCAGGGTCGGTGGTGATAACCGCCAGATAGGGCAAATCCATATCGGGCAGCAAGTCGGTCTTCATTTTGGTGAGCGAAACACCACCCAGAATCAGGATGATGATCACCGCAACCGTAACGATATATGGCTTCTTTACGCTAAAGCGGCTAAGCACAGCAACTCCCTTAATAGTGCAGTTGAGGTAGGTTTCGGGCGAGTGCCAGAGAGAGCCTATTGACTCCCGTATGTTTTATTTAGTAAACATTGTGATTTTATGCCGCATCGCCACAGATCTCGGCCACGAATCCGCGAAGAAAGCCCCATACACGCCGATTCCACACTATGCAACGAAAAGTCGAACGATCTGCCCTGATTGTTGAAACGGCAAAGTAGGAATATAGGGACAGGTACCGTTTCCCACTTTAGCTTTGAGGCGCCGCCCGCACTAATCGCATGGAGTTGCTGGGCGGCCTCCCCAGCCCTGCCTAGCGGGGAAACAGCGTCTGTCCCCATATCCCACTAATAAAGCTCCGGCCTACGATGCTCAAGGACAGGCATGGCTGCGCGAACTCCGTCAATCGCCGAAAGGTCTATGCGGGCAGCAACCAGCTCTTCGCGGACGCTGCCACTGGCCAGCATCACACCATCAGGCCCAAACACGGCGCTTTGCCCGATGTAGCCCTTATCAACGCGACTTAAGCCCGCAACGAAGATCTCGTTCTCAATGGCGCGCGCCGAAAGAAGGGTGCGCCATTGCTCCGCCTTCAAACGGCCATCCACCCAGGCGGCGGGATTGATTAGCAGCTGGCACCCACGTGTTGCCGCGAAGCGCGCCACCTCCGGAAAACGCAAGTCGTAGCAAATGGAAAGGCCGATGCGGCCGAAGGGAGTATCAATAGGCTCGAACAACGCAGGGCCCGCCGCCATACGATCGGACTCCTTGGTGAAATCGGTGTCAAACAGGTGCACCTTCCGATACACCCCGCGCTTTACACCGTCGCTGCCCGTTATGACCGCCGTATTAAAGGGATTCCCTTCAGCGTTTCGCTCATTCACGGTGTATACAAGCCAAAGGCCATAGCGCGCCGCAAGCGCATTCATTCCGCAGCAAAACGGCCCATCGATTGACTCAGCCTCAGAAGCGAACGACCGTTTATCCAGTTCATAGCGGGTCATAAGCGACTCGGGGAACACCAAGATATCCACCCCACGAAAAGAAGCTTCAGCGCACCATTGTTCGACCATTTCCAAAACAGCTTCCATGCCGCCATTTTCAGGATGACGGCACTGAGCCAGCCCGAGGACAAAAGTCATGGCAGCTCCCTTCACGCGCGATGCGGTCAAACGCAAGCTCAAATACGAGCTTGCTTCATTTTCCCACTAAAAAACGAATGGACCGGGAATAACCCAGTCCATTCGCCTGCTAGTACCTCTGTCTCATACGGACAGCGTATGCATTAATTAGTTGTTGCGACGGCGACGAAGCAGTGCGGCAGCGGCAGCCAAGAGGCCCGCGATGCCGCCAATACCAGCGACTGCAGCAACGTTGGTAGCGTCACCGGTCTGAGGAGCAATGCTCGACTCGTCGGCTGCGTCGGCATCATCACCGGCAGCTTCCTGAACTGCGGCTTCTTCGCTGTTGGCGGTGTCGTCCGCAGCAGCCTGGTTCTCGGAGTAGAAGGCATAGTAGGTTACCACGCCGTCCTGGTCTTCATCCTCGACTGCCTTGCTGAAGTCAACGGGGGTGTACTCCCAGTTGCCCTCATCGTCCTTGAGGGTGGAAGACCAACCCTCGAAGGTCCAGCCGTCATAGGTGGGGTCGGCAGGCTGGGCAACGGTCTCGCCCTTCTTGACCTCGGTGGAAGATTCAGTCTCGTTGAAGTTGTCAACAAACTTAACGGTAATCTGCTCGGCCTGAGCATCGGCGTTCTTGGTCCACTGGGCGAACACGGTCACGTGCTCCTTGCCGGCAACGGACTGGGAGAAGTCGACCTTGTCGGCGGCCTTCTGCTCGTCGGTGTAGCCGGAGTAGTCAGCGTGCCAGTACCAGCCGTCGAAGGTGTAGCCATCACGGGTGGGAGTCATGGGCTGGCGCATCATGCCGTCAGAGTCGGTGAGGCCCTGCTGAACTTCTTGACCGTCAAAGAACTTGCCGCCGTTAGCAGCATACAAAACGTTGATCTGGTTCTGTTCCGTTTTCTGCTCGTCGGCCTTGTAGTACACATAAAGCGTGCTGATGCCCTCCAGGGAGGAGGTCATGTTCACTTCTTGTTCGCTGGTCGCTACGCCTGAAACAACCTTCGTGGGGGTATACCCTTCGAAGCTCTTAACGCAATCTGCAACGCTGCTGTCTGCGGTAACGTCAATCGTGGTGGTTACGCTGGAGCCATCACGTTCGCCGCCCTGGAAGAAGCTTACAACCTCAACACTCTGAGCCTGAACCTCTGCGTTCTTTTCCCATGCAGCAAACCAGCTGCCTGCCTTGGCGGAAGAAGGATCGAGCTTGTAATACTGCTGATAATTCTCAGGAATGCCATCCATGTCGGACTGAGAGTACCAACCCTTGAAAGTAAAGCCCGCACAAGTAGGCGTAGGAGCATTGATGCTTCCGTCCTCGTTTGCCTTAATGGTTACTCCAGTGCTACCATCGGTGAACTGTCCACCATTTGCCGAAAACGAAAGCTCGGCCTGGGTAGACTGCTCGGAAGTAGCTCCCTCGCTATTCTCATCGGCGTCATCGGCCAATGCTACTGCAGGCACACTACCAAGAGCAAGCGTTAAGCTCAGGCTTGCCGCAATTGCTTTCTTAGAACGCAAATCCTTCATTTATTCTCCTTTTCTCACTGCATTAGCCCGCTTCTTTACGCGTCAGACTAGTTATCCTTTTATGCATTCGCTATTTAAAGGCAGTTTGAAAAGGATCCGTTGCACAACATTAGTTACCGATTTGCTTTGTGCACAACATGCGCAACTGAGAGGTTTACCCGTTAAAACTATTCAGAGATAATGGCATTGACCTCGTATTTCTGAGCTAGAATATAAATTACACGCAGATAGTAACCGTTTTTATCGTTTTAACCTGTAGCGAAATTGCGCACCCGGCAAGGATATAGATGCACACACCCAGCTCCTATATGTATTCTGATCTACGCAGCTTTGGCGGCATCACCAATAAAGATGCTGCAAGCGAGCTCCTTACCGATCGGACTGTGTGCGGCAACGGTGCGCCCCGTGATCGAATCAATGAAAGAACCTTTTTATCAAGGCAGATCGTCCACGCAACCCCAAGCCAGGTACATCCCAATTTTTTTGGCGACTTTCATCAAAGCGCCCAAACAATAACTAGCAAAATCGTTTCCAATTTAGCCAACCCCTGTGCATACCACGAGGTTATAGAGCACTACGGTGGTGTAGCGGCAAAGGAAATGGGGGCTCTTCTCAGGCACTATTCCCTTGATGGAAATCTGTATGCCAACGCCATTCGCAGAATCAACGCATCTCCTATGTCGGAAACATCCGATAAGGCCGTGCTTTTGGTGATGATGTTTCTGACTACGGGATGCCTCGCAGATCCCGAAATTGCAGCAAGAACAACGCACAGTTTCATGGAGAAGAAGCTTTCATTCACATTTTCAACGCTTCAGCCAACACTAGCGCAACCAAAGCACACAACCAAATCCGCTGGCAAACCCATAAAACTTGGGCTAATCAGGATCGATAACGAGGTTGCGTGCTCTCCTATATACCCTCTCTCTACCTCCGAGGAAGGAACCACTATCGGGCTCTTGGCAACAGGCAGCAACAGCATCAATGATGTCGATATCGATGTTTCCAGAAAACATCTTCGCATTTTCGAAGACGGAAGCGCCTGGTACGCTCAGGGGTTAGGATCGACAAACGGCACTACTCTAATTTCAGGAGCCGATAAATCTATCACTGAGATAGAACCGCAAGGATCTGCTAATAAAAAGGACCCCCCCCCCGTCAAAATCAGCCATGGTGACACACTCTGCCTAGGCAAAACAACGAGGTTTCTTGTTCTGAAAATTGCCGATTAATAGTTAACTGGCTACATGGGCCCATTACCTTGTTGCGCAACATTCAAGGCTCATCAGATTGCAGTATTGATTAATCACACTGTATGAAAGAAGGGCAGTTTTGGATTCAGTTGACCCATGCTTCGGGCTCAATAACCAATTAGAACAACGAGTATCTATTCTCTCCCTGGACTCCTTTACGCCAGCTTTCGTGGACCCAAACTGCACAAAGGAAGAAACGAGTCGTCGTTTTCTGACATTCTTCCTGGAAAATAAAGCCCCATATCCCAGCTGCATGGTTTTGCGCAAAGCCTACAACACGCTCAATGAATGCGTCGCGCTGAAATCCCCTTTGTTCTACGAAGACGGCATTAAGGAAATGGAATACAAGGAAACCTCTCAAGAAGCACTGCGAAGATACGAAGAAGTTCAAACACTGCTTACCCTGGAAGAATTTCGCAGTTCATTGGCGGTTTCGCATTTGAAGGGTTTTCCCCGCATGCTTGGGCTAGGGAGCGCCAAGGGCAAGCCAATTATCGTCAGGGAGTATGTTGAAGGGGTCACGCTGGCAGCAGCAATAGACTTACTTCCCCATGTGGACCTTGGTGCGTGCATTGGGATCGAGCCCATTACGGTTGCCGCAATTGCCAAAGCGGTCCTGAAAATACTCCTCAATGCCCAATCGCTTGAGGGCGCCTTCGTGCACCGCGATCTATCACCGCGCAATATCATTATCAGAACAGAAAGAGCAAACCTTCAGCAACAAGTAGATTCCTGCTGCTTTGATATATGTCTCGTTGACCTGGGAAGCGCTTCGTACATTGAAACAGATTCCCCGTTTACCACCACTCAATATGGCATCTGGCGTTACGGAACAATTGAGTATGCCCCACCTGAAATGCTCACCCGCGATGTAGAGGGCATTGAAGAACTTCGACATTCAGAGACGATCGATACCTATGCTCTCTGCAGCATAGTGCATTTGCTGCTCACACTAGAAACCCCATACCAACTTGCTTCGAGGATCAATGATTCACCTTACTTGGTAAAGACGAAAGAAGAGCCGAAAATAGACCCAAACGTTCCTGTATGCAAATTGCTGAAGCTTGCTGATCGAGGAATCAGGGCGAACCAAGAAGAGCGCTTCAGCATCAGGGAACTATACAAAGAGCTATGCCGGCTCGTCTAAGCGGTATAGCAACACTTAACTAGATAAATTTGAATAACGGACCGGGAACAACCCGGTCCGTTTAACTATTAGCATGTTTAATGAAAAGACAGCGCAAGAAATAATTAGATGTGCGACGGAGGCGAAGCGGCAGCAGCCAAGATGCCCACGATGCTGCCAACGCCAACCATCGCGGCATGATTTATTGCCTCACCAGTCTGTGAGGAGGCGATGTACGACTCGTCGGCACCATCGTCAGCGGCTTCCTAGCCTGCGTCCTCCTCGTCCTTGGCGGAGTTCACAACGGCAGGCTGGCCCTTAAAATAGAAGGCGTAATAGGTCACCGCACCATCCGAGTCTTCGTCTACGATTGCTGTGCAATAAAAAAAGCCGAGACATAACCTCGGCTATAAATTCTATGGTGGGCGTTACCGGGATTGAACCGATGACCCCTTCCGTGTGAAGGAAGTGCTCTCCCGCTGAGCTAAACGCCCGATATAAAAATGCCACGCAAAAGCGTGGCATGTAATTAATGGTGGGAGATACAGGATTTGAACCTGTGACCGTTTGCTTGTAAGGCAACTGCGCTCCCGCTGCGCCAATCTCCCATATGTCACGATCAAAGATTATCCCAGATTCTA
>ERZ780207.3441-NODE-3441-length-10110-cov-3.016609_pt1 | contig 10110 bp, 6 predicted proteins | sample MGYA00510977_ERZ780207 | MGnify/ENA primary metagenome ERZ780207 (study PRJEB29588, sample SAMEA2151383) | human gut metagenome | biome: human gut; feature: human-associated habitat; material: faeces | place: Denmark | collected 2008/2010 ... | reverse complement strand
GAGAGCAGTAGGAAACAGCCGAGAGGCTCACGCAAGACTGCGACCTGAGGCAGTCGATTTTCTCGCCCTCGGCGGCACAGTGAAAATAAAACACATTGTCGGCAGCCCTGACAAGCGACAGGGGCAACGCGTATGGAGTGCCGTCGGGCTGCGTCATGCCCACGGTGATAAAGGGGGCGCGGTCAAACACCTCCAAAGCCCATTCGGCACTCATCTGCCGGTCTTTTCGTCGCATTGTCTTCATTGCCAAGTCTGAGTGTGTTATAGATAACGTGGCTGATGCCGCACGGAGTTATTGCCGTCGAAGGTGGGATAAATCTTCACCAGCCCATGTTGGTCGGAGGGTTGCTGCGGGCGGAAGCTGAACTTGACCATGCGCCAGAAACCGGGAAGCATGCTCAGCGGCGAGAAGCTGAGCGAGAAATTCTTCCTCTTCTCGGCCGGGACGAGCGCAAAGCCATCGTCGGCACGTTTCATCAACACGCTGCGGAACTGCGTCACCTTGCCGTCGGCAATCACCGTGGGGAGGGTCAGCTCGTATGATTCGCTGTCGGCCGCGGGCACCAAGGTCCCCAAGGATATGCCCGGCGGCGTAAGGCCGTCGAGGGCTGCCAGCACTTTTATGGAATAGGCGGCTGTCTGTGCCGTTGCCGACGAGGCTATGAGCACATAGACGCGGTCGGCCGGGAAGAGCCATATCCCTTCCACGGCATCTACGGAGGCCGTGTCGCACCACTGCCGAGCCCGAGCCAAGGGGTCTGCCTCGGAGGGCTGTGCGGCGCCTGTAAAGCCGCTCAGCAGCATTATGGCCGCCAACAGCGCCATTACAAGCCTCTCTCTTCCGCCGGTTCTCTTCATTGCTGCAAATTTAACCATTATTTTCGAGATAACACCCATGATTGCAGCAATTATGGCCTTAAAAAGAGTCAGTGCCTTATAGCGCTCACTTGGGCTTGACGAAGACTGAGGGAAATGCGGTGGTGATGGCCTGCGAGGCTTCGTTGGTAAAGCAATGCTGCAGGGTGAGATACGGCACGGTGAAGTGATAAGTGCTCTTGGCAGCCGGCGTTCCTGCCGCAGGGGTGAAGGAGAATACCACACCGGCGTCGGTGAGTGCCGCCGGAGGAAGGACCATACCGTCCCAGCCGTCGTTGACGGCTGGCGAGAAGAGGCCGCGCAGCTGCGAGGGCTTTGTGACATTCTGTCCGGCCACATAGGAGCTTTGCATAAAGTCGGCATCGGCAAAGGCGCTTTTCAGCAATGCCTCTTTCACGGCCTTGAACTTATTCTGGCGGAAGAGGGCGTCATTGTCGGCTTCGCCGCTGCCATAGATAAAGGTTACAAGCTGCCGACCCATCATGGTGTGTTTGGCGCCGAACTGCAGCCCGGTTTCCAGCTGATATGTGATGAAAGTGGGAGCCTGGGTGTTGACCAGCATGGAATATGTGTAGGCATAGGGGCTTGGCTCGGCGACATCGTGCTTCACCTGCTGAGCGGCAAAGCGAAAGAATTTGCGTGCCACGAACTGTCCGAGTGCGGCATGGTCGGTGGGGAGTCCTCCGAAGCTGTCGCCGCTGAGGAATGCTCGGTCAGCCAGATGCACCAGCCACTGATTCACCTCGCCGGCATAAGGGGCGTAAGCATCGGGGAAATCTACTGTCAGGGTAAGCTGCGCATCGCCCTGAGGAGCGTTGTATGTCTTGGTAAGGCGCGTATAGTCGGCGGCAACAGCGGGTGTGTTCTGCCATTGCGCCGAGGCGTTGGCTAAGCCCAGAAGAAGCAGGGCTGATAAGATGATTTGTGCTTTCACAGTTTATGCTTTTTGTGTATTAACAATTATTGAGGCATATTTCTCTACTCTGTTAGACAACGTTAATTAACTTTTGACGGTGAACATGTTGCGCAAAATTTTGTTCCATGATAAAACAACGAATAATACCACGGATATGAAAAAGATTCTCATCGCACTCCTTTGTATGGTAATAGGCTTGGGAGCAGCCAGCGCGCGCTCCAACGTAAGCCGCGATGCCAAGGTGCTTCCTGCAAAGGCTCAGACTATGCTGCGCACCTATTTCGGCAAGACGGCCGTGAACCATATAAAGATTGAAACCAAGGTGCTTGGTGAAAAGGAATATGACGTAATTCTCAACAATGGCACTGAGATAGAATTCAACCATAAGGGCGACTGGACGTCCGTTGACTGCGGCATGTCGGCCGTGCCCTCAAAGCTGATTCTACCCGCCATTCAGAAATATGTGAAAGCTAATTACCCCTCAGCCGCCATCGTCCAGATTGACATAGACCGAAACAAGTATGAGGTAGAACTCAACAATGGTCTGGATTTGGAATTTTCACGCGACGGCCGTTTTCTGAAAGTTGACGACTGACCGCCCGAGGGCGGCAGCAGTGAGCTTTCACTCAGACAGCAATAATTCAACAACTATTTGTTTCCGATAAGGTCACGCCACGCCTACATGTGATATGTCGACGGGGCGTTTTTTTCTTTGCCCCGTACACGTTTGGGGCGCAAAGGGGTCTCGGAACGGAATTTTTGTTGTAACTTTGTGGCCGATAGCCATATACGGCTGCGCTGAAACCCCTTTACAGGTAAAAAAATAAAAAAGAAATAAAAATTTTTCAAGCCAATGAAAAACATTCGACTTTTACTCTCCATGCTCATGGTGATAGGGTTCGCCGCGTTGCGTGCCCAGGTGGTCACCACTGAGCCGGCTGTTCTGCAACCGTCTTCGCAGAACATTGTGATTTATTTTCATGCAGACCAGGGCAACCGGGGTCTGATAAATCAGGCCGCCAACGACCCTATCTACGCCCACACAGGCGTCATCACCAACAAGTCCACCTCGTCGAGCGACTGGCGCTATGCTCCCACATGGCTCGACAACGCCGCCAAATACAAACTGCAATATGTATCGGCCAATCTGTGGAAGCTGGAGATAGGCAACATCAACTCATATTACGGCATCACCGACCCCACTGAGAAGGTAACTCAGCTGGTATTCGTATTCCGTAATTCCACGGGCACTCGCGAGGGGAAAAGCTCCTCCAACGGCGACATCTTTGTAGATGTGGTCGACGACGGTCTGCAGGTGTCGCTGAAGAGCAACCTCGAAGGTTCGCTCATCACTCCGGGTCACGAAACGGTTACCTTCACTGCTGCCTGCAGCGCTCCTGCCACGCTGGTAATCGACGTCAACGGCACACCCATTGCCACGCAGCAGAACGCCACAACGCTGTCGGCAACTCACACTTTCACCACGTTCGGCCAATACACCGTTACGGCCAAAGCCACGGTTAACGAACTGACGGTGAGCGACGCCATGTCTATTACCTATCCGCGCACAGGCGATCAGGTTGACTATCCGGGCGGCGTGCCCAAGATGGGTGCCGTGCGCCAGGCCGACGGCAAGGTGCTTTTCTGCATCGCCGCTCCGCAAAAGGCTTCGGCAATGATTGTGGGCTCGTGGGATGACTACAAGACGCTCGACAACCGCACCATGAACTATCAGGATTACAACGGCAACCGCTATTTCTGGATTGCCATTGACGGTCTGACAGCCACCGACGCTTACCCGTATTATTACGTCATCGACGGCAAAGCCGTGGGCGACCCGTATGCAAAGCTCATCCTCGACCCCACAAACGACAAATATATCCCGACCGACGTCTACCCTGGCCTCATCCCCTACCCCGAATCGAAGATTCCTTACTCCAACGTGCCGCTGGCGGTATATCAGGAGAACATCAACTCTTACAACTGGCAGATAACCAATTTCAAGGGCGCGGAGAAAGACCTTCTGAACATCTACGAACTGTTGGTACGCGACTTTACGGGTACTGAGGGTCAGGCGCTCGGCAACGGTACCATACGTGGCGCCATGGCCAAGATTCCGTATCTCAAAAGCCTGGGTATCAACGCCATTGAGCTGCTGCCCATAAACGAATTCAACGGCAATATCTCGTGGGGCTATAACCCCAATTTCTATTTCGCTCCCGACAAGGCTTACGGCACTCCCGACGACTACAAGGCTTTCATCGACGCCTGCCACGCTCAGGGCATAGCAGTGATTTTGGATATGGTCTTCAACCAGACCGACTGGATGCATCCCTGGTATCAGCTCTATCAAACGGGCGCCAACCCGTTCTACAACGCATCGGCGCCACACGCCTATTCGGTGCTCAACGACTGGAATCAGGGCAACGCTCTGGTGCAGCAGCAGTTTGAGGACTGTCTGCGCTACTGGCTGCGCGAATATAAGGTAGACGGCTTCCGCTTCGATCTGGTGAAGGGTCTGGGCGACAATGACTCGTATGCCAACAGCGGCGACGCCGCCACCAACGCCTACAACGCTTCGCGTGTGGCGCGTATGAAAAAGCTGCACAGCGCCATGAAGGAGGTTAACGCCGACGCTTATTTCATCAACGAGAACCTGGCCGGCGCTCAGGAAGAGAATGAGATGGCTCAGGACGGCGAGCTCAACTGGGCCAACGTCAACTCTCAGGGCATTGAATATGCCATGGGCTATCAGAGCAACTCCTCTCTGGTGCGCTTCTACGCCCCCGACGACCAGCGTCTGGCCGGCTCCACGGTAAGCTATCTCGAAAGCCACGACGAACAGCGTCTGGCCTACAAACAGAACACTGACGGCGCCACCGGCGTGCGTGGCAACCTCACGGCCTCCATGCATCGTCTCGGCTCGGCGGCCTGCCAGATGATTCTCAGCCCCGGAAGCCACATGATCTGGCAGTTCTCAGAGCTGGGCAACTTCGACAACACCAAGAACGCCAACGGCGGCAACAACACCGACCCGAAAACGGTGCGCTGGAGCTTGTTTGACAATGCCAACCGCCACGGCCTCTACGACAGCTATGCCGAACTCAACTATCTGCGTCTGAGAAACCCCGAACTCTTTGCCCAGGGTGCCGAATTCACCAACAATGTGGCTCAGAACAACTGGGCTAACGGCCGCACAATGTATCTGGCCAATCAGGGCAAGGAGCTGATTGCCGTCATCAACCCCGAAACGAGCGGCGAGAAGATTATCAACGTTACCTTCAAATCGCAGAACAGCGACAATTACCGAATCCTCAGCAAGAGCTACAACACCAATCCCTCGTTCAACGTAACCACAGGTCAGGTAACTGTTCCTGCCAACTGCTATGTGGTAATCGGCAGCGCATCTGTCATCAAAGTGGAGGGTGTGGCCGATGATGCCTCTCACATCAACGTTTACGGCTCTTACGGCCGCATAGTTGTTGAGGGCGCCGACGAGGCCGACGTTCAGGTCTTCGACGCTCAGGGACGCCGTCTCAACAGCCTCAGCGTGCCGGCCGGATTCTATCTGGTACGCACCGCCAACAAGACTTTCAAGGTGATGGTTCGATAACCTGCCGCCTCGTCTTACAACCCACAAAAAGGTGTGCCCTCACAACGAAGGCACACCTTATTTTTGGTTGCTGATTTTTGCTTGTTGATTGCGGGGCTTTATGCTTACGGCCTCATCAGGCGGATTGTCTTAGCGCCCTTGTCGGTGATGACACGCACCAGATAAATGCCGCTTTCCAGCTCGCCGAGCGATAAGGTTGCCGAGGTGCCGTCGATAGAGCAGTTGGCGGCACGGCGCTGACCTTGCAGGTTATAAACCTCAACGCCCATTATCCTTTCGGCGCCGCAAATCATGGCGTTGTCGCCGTCAATCCACAGTTCCGGCTCAGTAGCATCCGTAACGCTCTGCACACCCGTCGTTCCAACGGTGAAATAAACCGGCGACATAAGCTGTTTAAGGCTTGATGTGGGCGATTGACGATAGTACGGAGCCACCATATAGCGCGTATTGGCCTCACCGGCCGGGAACGGGAATCTGAAAGAGACATGCTTACTGTCGCCCTCGCTCAAGTAATACTCCTCGGTAGGCTGCGAATCAATGGAATATCCACCCGTTTCCTTGAATACGACCATTTGGATATTGTTGGCAAAATAGCCTGAAGTGCAATTCACATTAAACTCCACAGAAACATCCATTGCATAAACATTCGATGCATTATTTACTACAAAGTTGGAGCCGGAAAGGACAGCTGAAGGAGAACCTGACAATACGGTTACATTCACAGCATCAGAAATTGGCCTGTATGTCTTGTCCCCCACTTTCACCATTAGCTCTATTGTATAATTACCGGCGGAAAGGGAGGGCATAATCACAGGCATATCCCATTGAAGCGTTGATTGGGCAGGTATGTCGGTCATGATACCGTTGGCGACTCCCAAAAAAGTGCCCGAAGAGTTGGTCCAGCCTACATAAACAAAGTCATAAAACTCAAAAGGATTGGAATTTGAAATATTGGCACGAAGATTGCACTTGCTACCCGGATAGAGTTTCGGACCCATACTGAGACCGGAAGCCGTTATGTATACCTCTGACGATTTGGAGAGTGTTGCCGAGCCATTGTTTATTTTTAATGTGTAACGGTCGCGCAAATTCGGCGCCATTTCCATATCTTTTGTTACGTAAGTGCCGTTTTCATTTACCTTGCAAGCCGGATTGACATAATAAATCCCGTCTGCCAAACCGGAAGGGATGTTAACAGAATATGATGTCAACCCGTAGAAGCTTTTAATCTGATAGGCTGTATTAAGCCATGCATATTGGCATTTACCCTGTGCGTCTTTAAACGACAAGCCAAAATATGCTCCGGGCACGGTGAAATAATCGTAATTATATGCACCGCCTGAAAAAGTAAGTGTAGTGCCTGAAAGTGTCAGAACATTGTCTTCAGCTGCCAAAATATAGCTGTGCGTGGAGCCGGTGAAATTAGGCCGCAGATTCAGTACAGCACCCTGACTGTAATTAAATCCGCCTGCTCCGCCACCAATGCCGAGGGTTGCCGGATCAAGAGCCGTAAGCAAGTAATAACCGTTTGCCGAGCCACTCCAGCCCCAGTTAAGGTGGAAGTAACCGTTGTCTTTGTATCCGTCTACCACAAAAGCATGGCCGCCACCGCTGCCCTGACCATGATAAAGCACCGGGCATCCGTTGGCAAGTGAATTGTATACCAAATCCTCCCATTCATACAAACCGTAGAAATCGCGGAAATAATGCCTGTTGGAAGGAGCATAGTCGAAATAAGACACCAGACGCTGTGTTGCCACAGCTGTTACCGCTCCCGATGATGTGTTATAATCCATATCCATGGCATAACCGCAGGCTTCCATGAGGGTAGCTACGGCATCATCTTGCTTCGAGGTCCACGAATCGGTGTGGATGAAAGGCATATTAGCCCAGTCAAACGTAACCTTGCTGAAGTCCATCGACAAGGTTGTTTCTCCCGATTCCCATTCGTATGAGTGGGAGCCTTTACCTTTTAACGGATGTTGCCAAAAACGCATTATCTGAGCTATTGCCGTAGCCACACACCCGGTAGCAGTATGTTTTCCGTTCAACAAAGGCGTTTTGTTATTGTACGGGGCGCTCTGGTCCCAGTGGGCATGCACCATGAGGGGGATTTCGCTGCGCTGCGGACGAGTGGAAGCCTGGCGATACGTCGAAGCGGTGTTTTCGTGGCGGCGTGCCCAGGCGATTTCGTCAGCATAGCCCTGAAGCCACGCCTTCATCTGTTCAGGCAGATTGGCATAGTCGAAAGTGCCGTCATCCACATATCCCAACACGGGACTGGCCAAATCGTCGGCGCCGGCTATGACATAGCCTTGCTGTTTATCGCGGCCGAAAACGTAGTATGCAGGCTGCTCGTTTTGAGCATCCGTGTACACCAGTTTCATGCCTGAGGTGTTCATGCGCGAACCCGCAACATTTTGCTGCGTCCGCAACATTGCCTGCTCCGGACTCAGCGGTTTGGCCCACAAAAGTCCCGTTGCACAGCACAATAGTGTAAGTAGTAAAAATTTTCGCATATTTTGGGGAGTTAGCAGTTCAGGTTGCAAAGATAATCAAATATTCTTTAAAAGTCAAGCTTTTCAATGAAAAAAATTTATCATATAGCATGAAATTCAATTTTTAACGCCCCATTATGCCCAAAATTTCCTCAGTAATACGCTTCAGAGGCATCAGTCGGGCAGCCTGATTATACGAATGGCACCCTTTATGCGTTAATAGAGATAAAGACCAAAAAATCTTCTGCTATGTCGTTTCATTTCAACCACTTCAACATCAACGTTACCGACGTTGAGCGTTCAATAGAATTTTACCGCCAAGCGTTAGGGCTGGAGCCGGTGGGCTGCATCGACCATCCCGACAAAGGATATAAAATTACCTATCTCTCGGCTCCCGGCGAGAATTTCCGCCTTGAGCTGACGTGGATTGCCGACCACAAAGAGCCTTACAACCTTGGCGAGAACGAAAGCCATTTAGCCTTTGCCGTTGACAGCGCCGAAGATTTCAGCCGGGCGCACAGCCTGCATGAGCAAATGAAATGTATTTGCTTTGAAAATCCCGAAATGGGCATCTATTTTATCAACGACCCTGACGATTACTGGATTGAGATAATACCGCCCAAATTGGCCGGTAAATAATCCGTCTGAAGTCAAAAAAAAGCATTATATCTGCTCGGCGTCAATCATGTCGAGCAGACGCGCTGCGTCGGGATTATTCTCTATGAGCACCTTCAGATGCTCGGCAGGCGACAGGTGTTTGGGCCGTTGCTCAGGCGCCTTCTCGGTTACTGCCATCGAGAGCGAGGCGCAACCGGTGGCATGGCGCAGAAACTCCACCAATCCGGGCAGATGTTGCTCGGCATCCTGACGCATGGCCGGATTGTCGGTCTCCAGCTCATAGCGGCAAGCGCCCAAATGGCGTGGCAGGCCGCGACGCATGGCGCCAAGCAGGAATTTCTTGTCGCCGTTGGCGCTCATAAAATCAGCCCATGCCTTCTCCAAGACCTCCGTCTGCGGGGGTCTGTCAGGGTCAGGCTCTGCCTCGGCATGATTGTCATTCTCGGGTGCTGACTGCGGCTGTGCCTCCTGTCCCGGTGATTTCACGTTCATGCTGCTCAGACGCATGGAATGGCCTGCCGGACGGCCACGGCGCACCACCGGACGCACCGCAGGCGCCACAGTTCGCGGCATCGCTGCCTGCGCCGGATTCTGTATATGTGTCTGTGCTGCAGGCTGTTGCGGCGTGGCCACAGAGCGGCTCTGTGCCGGCTGTGAGGCGGCTGCCGTAGCGGATACTGTTGTCGAAGCTGCGGTCGATTTACTGCGCGTAAGAGGCTCTATAGGCGCTGCCTTGGGCGCCTCCATGGGCACTCCGCGCAACTGGCACAATTTTATCAGAGTCAGCTCCACAAGCAGCTGTTTGTCGGTGGCTTCGCGGTAATGCAGGTCGCAGTCGCTGAGCAGCTCCAACGCCTTGTAATACCATTGAGCATCGAAAGAGGAGGCCTCCGCGGCATATCGCTGGGCAGCCTGCTCCCCTACTCCCAACAGCGGCAACGTGGCCGGAGCAAAAGCAACGAGCAGGTTGCGCACATGCTCTGCCAGACCGTTTATGAAGAACCGTGAGTCGAAACCGGCATCGCGCACACTGCCATAGAGCAACAGCGCATCTTCCACCGACGCCCGGCCAAAGGCCTCTGTGAACCGGAAATAGACCTCATAGTCGAGCACATTGAGGTTCTCAATGGCAGCATGATACGTTACATTGCCGTTTGAGGCCGCCGCCACCTGGTCGAAGATGCTCAGGGCGTCGCGCATGGCACCGTCGGCTTTGCGGGCTATCACCTCAAGGGCCTCAGCCTCAGTGGCAATACCCTCGGCATCGGCCACGCGCTTCAGCTGAGCGGCTATGTCGCGCTCGGTGATACGGGCAAAGTCGTAAGTCTGGCAACGGCTCAGAATGGTGGGCAGCACCTTGTTCTTCTCCGTGGTGGCCAGAATGAAGACTGCATACGACGGCGGTTCCTCCAAGGTCTTGAGAAAGGCGTTGAAAGCGCCGGTAGAGAGCATGTGCACCTCGTCGATGATGAACACTCGGTAATGGCCTGTGGCCGGTGGCACCTGAACTTGTTCGGTAAGCGACCGCATCTCGTTGACGCCGTTGTTGCTGGCGGCGTCAAGCTCTATCACATTATAGCTTACGCCAC
>ERZ780207.3436-NODE-3436-length-10118-cov-6.029415_pt1 | contig 10118 bp, 10 predicted proteins | sample MGYA00510977_ERZ780207 | MGnify/ENA primary metagenome ERZ780207 (study PRJEB29588, sample SAMEA2151383) | human gut metagenome | biome: human gut; feature: human-associated habitat; material: faeces | place: Denmark | collected 2008/2010 ... | reverse complement strand
TTTCGAGAGCAAGTCATCCGTGCAGGTAATGCCGTGACCAACGCTTTTGATGGGGATTTCGTAGTCGCATGGCATAACGCGCGATTGATCCAGTCCATTGGCAAACACCCACAGCTTTTCACCATTGACGCCAAGCCGGTGAATTAGCATCGCCCGATCCGCTTGGGCCAGATCTCCGATGGTGCGGATCCCGTAGAGCCGAAGCTTTTCCGTCGTTGCTCGCCCCACATAGAGCAGGTCTGAAACAGGGAGCGGCCAGATTTGGTCTTTGAAGGATTCCCGCGTTATGACAGTCACGGCATCTGGCTTTTTCATGTCTGAGCCGAGTTTCGCGAAAATCTTATTGAAGCTGACGCCAATGGAAACGGTGAGTCCGACTTCTTCTTTCACAGTAGTCCGAATCTCGTTGGCGATTTCAAGCGAAGTTTTCTGCTGGAGAAGCGGAGACCCAGTCAGTTCAATCCAGCTCTCATCAATGCCAAATGACTCGACTTCCGGAGAGTATCGCAAATAGATAGAGCGGACAATTTTGGAGAATTTCAGATATTGTTCCATATGCGGTTCTACAATCGTCAGTTGTGGACATTTTTGCTTTGCCTCCCAAATCACTTCCCCTGTCTTCACCCCACATTGCTTTGCCAATTGGTTCTTCGCAAGAACGATCCCATGTCGATCCTCTGTGCTGCCGCAAACCGCAATGTACTTTCCACGCAATTCCGGATGCAGCATACATTCAATACTCGCATAGCAGTTGTTGAGGTCACTATGCAATACAACTCGGCCTTCCATATTCGGCATACCTCCTGTCCATAACCTTCAAGAAATAGTTCCATCAAGTTCCTAAAAGTTCCTATTGACAAGTTCCAGTTCGCAGAATATAATGAGCCTAAAGTTCCAATCGAGTTCTATTAAGTTCCAATAAGTTCTAATAACAAAATAGCAGGTCAGGAAATGGTTTGTCAATAGAACTTTCAAAAACTTTCCAAACCTGCGAGAGGAGACGGTTATGAAGACGACTGGTGAAAAGATTCGAGAGAGCCGCACGCATCTGGGCCTTACGCAAACAGAGCTGGCCGATAAGATTGGTGTCACGCTACGCACGATTACCAAATACGAAAAACAAGGTGTAATGCCTCGCGGTGTAAATCTTCAGAGGTTGGCAGAGGTGCTGGGTGTTTCCACGGCATATCTAAGCAACGATGAGATCGTAGATCCCAACTATGGACTTGAAGAGGCACCATACATCGAGAGCGCAAGAGCAGCCTATGGACGTAAAGGAGCAACTGATGTAGAGCAGCTGCTGACACAAACGCGTGCTCTCTTTGCTGGTGGAGATGTCCCTGAGCAGGATAAGGAGCTTTTCTTCCAAGCAGTCACTGAGGCGTATTTTGCAAATAAGCAGCGAGCCAGCGAGAAGTTCACCCGTAAAGACTACAAAAAGTAAGCAGGAATATTCTGAGTGTACGGATTTTTGGACAACCCTTGTGGTACTGTCAGGCTGTATCATAGAAAACTACTTTCTGAAGTGAGGTGAGTGGATTGCTGACGATGACGATTAGGCAGGAAGTAAGCCGATTGAAAAAGAAATATCAGACGGATGACCCGTATGAGATCTGCAAGTACTTGGATATCCAGGTGATGGAGCGCCCAATGGGAAAGAGCCCCCGTTCCTGCAAGGGCTTTTTCCTAGTTTCTTCTCGGTGCAAACTGATTGTGATCAACAGCGATTTGCCCGACAGCATTCAACGAATTATCATTGCGCACGAGCTAGGGCATGCAGTTCTCCACAGCGATTCGGCCATTAACACTTTCCATGAGTTTGCAATGTTTGAGGATACAAACCGAATGGAGTATGAGGCAAATGTGTTTGCTGCGGAGTTCATGCTCAGCGATGACACCGTCTTAGAAGCGCTGGAGATGCAAATGGACTTTTATCAGACAGCGAAGTGTTTGTATGTGCCACCTGAGTTACTGGACTTCAAGCTCCGGATTCTACAATGCCAAGGTGTAAGAATCATAGCTCCGTATATCGCGCATGGGGATTTTCTCAAGCGAGATCTGGAGCAGCCGTTGAGTTAAGTATGCTGCCAGGTGAGGCTTATAAGGTCTATGTGACCGTTTTTGTAGAGCATCGTTCGGATGGGACAATGCTGCCCAGGGAAATCATCTGGGAAGACGGCCAGAAATATGAAATAGACCGCGTAATCGATATTCGCCCAGCCTATGCTGCAAAAGCCGGCGGGCAAGGCGATCGTTACACCATCCAGGTCAATGGTGCAAGAACATATCTCTATTTTGAACGATCCACCAATTTAACAGGCAATACGATTGGCCGTTGGTTTGTGGAACGAAAGGTGCCGTTGAAGGATCTATTTTAGAGTCCATGACATTGGAGAAACTTGTGAGGAGGGAGAAAATGTATAGCGCTGCATTGCAGAGGTACTATAACGAGCATGAGCATTTGCCATACATCTTTTATGCTCAGCCGAAACGCTTCATCCAGCATGCGATAGAAAAGAGAGGCGAGCTTTTGGCGACAGCGTATAACTATATCGAGCCAGATTCGAAAGGCACAAGAGATTTCATTGAATATTCTTCTGCCGACTTTACTGTAACGGATTTTCGTTCTGCTGACCGAGTCTGCGTGGTAATGAGGCTTCCGGAACCTACAATGCCATTGCACTGTAAGATGATCGGCTGCTCCGTCAAGTTCGATGGCAGTTGCCCTGTATGGCGTACAGTCGAGTTGACGGAGCAGGATAGCTTTCTCCTATGTGGATGGAATGCGGATCATACGCATATGGTAATTAGTGAGGTGGGGGCAGAAACGGAAGAATGTGCTCGGCGAATGACAGAGGAATTGAGTTTTCCAATTATGATTGATATAGAATCATTCAAGCTGTAACTCAAATTATGTGTGACAAATATGAAAAGGAGGAGACGCATCAGATGCGTCTCCTCCTTTTTGAAGTGACATAGCACTATAAACTCGTCTATTTACTTGCTGAACGCTCTCCACAGGAACGTGACGATCTGCGCGCGGGTACAGTCGTTGCCCGGTGCAAAGGATGTCTCGCTCACGCCCGTAGTTACGCCGTTCATGTAGCACCACGCTACCGATTCATACGCCCATTCTGGCACATCGGTGAACGGCAGGAGGAACATCCACGCGCCCGTGAAGCCCTTGCCCTGTGCCTGAGCGTAGCGGTAGATCATGGTCGCAGCTTGCGCGCGGGTACAGACATCGTTCGTGCCGAAGGTTGTCTCCGTCAGACCGGTGACGATGCCGGTGCTCGCCGCCCAGCGAACCGCCTCGGCATAATACGCACTCTCGTCCACATCGGTAAACGGCATTAGATAATTCACCACGGGGGAGCCAGCTGCACGCCAGAGGAAGGTCACGATCTGCGCGCGGGTGCAGGGCTGATTCGGCGCAAAGAGGCTATTGCCGACGCCGCCGGTAATGCCGTTTTCTGCCGCCCACTTGACGGCCTCGTAGTAATAGGCGTCGTTGGGTACGTCATAGAAGAAGTTGAGAACGCTGTTGTCCTCCATGAAGGTCACCTTGACCTCCACCTTGCTGCCGGGCATGGTGAAGGTGTACTTGCCGTTGCCCTTGTCGGTAAGCTTCAGATCGTTGCCGTTCTTGTCGGTGACGGAAATGGTTTCCAGCACATAGCCGCTGTCGGGCGTTACCGTGACGGTCACGGTGCTGCCCTTGGAGGCGTTCTTCGGGCTAATTGTCACAGAACCGTTCTCGGTCTTAGCGGGGGCAGTTACGGGATAGCTGGAAGAACTGCTGCCGCCGGAAGACTGCCGCTTGGGGATCACGGTGTCGGCCTGGGTGATCACCTTCGTGGCGGCTGCATCAGAGAAATACTTGTTGCAGGCCTCACAGTACCAGTATTCGATGTTGCCCGCTTCTCCGGTGGTCGCCGCCTTGGCCTCCACATGTTTCAGCTTGTCGCCATGATGGTTGGGGTTGATAGTGCCGTATTCCTCGCCGCAAGTGGCACATTTGGCCTTTGCCGTGCAGGTGGCTTCGTCGCCGAAGCAGTTTTCTGTCTCCACGGCGTTGCAGGTGCAGCTGCGGCTGTGGGTATCGGTACCGTCCACATGGGTCCACTGGCTCCAAGTATGGGTGTGCTCATCGCCATTCTGCCAGTTAAACACAGGCAGTGTCTTACCCGCCGCCGCCAGATACTGGCACTGGCTGTTCCACGGATGTTCGCTGTCGGCGCGACCATTGATCAGCAGCGCCAGCACTGTGCCACTGCCAAGCTCAACGGCGGTTTTGGGGCCGGTGGCTTCATCTACGGTGCCATATTTCGCATCGTTTTCCGCGATGGCCTTTTCAGCTGTGGAATCCAGATAGTAGCAGTTTTCTACTGTTTTACTGTTGCTGCCAACAACTCCGCCGATAGACGGGCCTGTCATGGTGCCAGCGTTATAGCAGTTGTAGACCTTGGCAGCAGAGTTTCTTCCTACAACACCACCGACATAGACTTTTCCCTGTGCTTTCAGCGTGCCTACATTGAAGCAGTCGTATACCGCCTCGCCTTCGCCATATTGGCCCGCAAAGCCCACAATGCCGCCTACATAAGAAAAGAACGTGGCTTCGCCGGAGCAGTCCACCGTCACAATACCGGCATTGTAGCAGCCGACTACGGTGCCGGCATTGGAAGCACCCACGATACCGCCGGCTTCATACAAGCCGAAGTCGCCGTTTCCGCTTACCTTCACCTCGCCGGTGTTGCAGCAATTCCTAATTGTTACACTTGCGGACAGAGTACTCACGATGCCGCCGGCTTCACCGGTATAACCACCGTTCGCTTCAATCATTCCGGTATTGACGCAGCCCACAATGATGGAATTCGAGGCCCAACTCACAATACCGGCGGCACTAGGTGAGCCACCATTGGCGGCGTTGCTTGTGACGCGGCAATTATTCCGGCAATTCTCAATGGTCGAGTTTTTTGCGGCGCCGCCCACGATGCCGCCGATAGATTTGCTGCCCTTTACAGTGCCTGCCACCGTCAGGTTCTTGATAGCGGCGCCCTCTATATAGCCAAACAGACCCACATAGAGTTGATCTGCATCATCAATGTTCAGCCCATTGATCGTATAGCCCTGTCCGTCGAAGGTGCCGGTATATTTGTTGGATTCATTTCCGATGGGCGTCCATTTTTCGTTGTTCAGGTCGATGCTGCCCGTCAGCACGGCACAGGCGCCGGTGTTCTGGGTCTGACCGTTGGCACCATTGACAACGTCCCGGAACCATTTCAGTCCCGTGGCGGTGCTGATCTGATAGGGTTCTTCCGCAGTGCCGCTGCCGGTGGCAAGCGCGGGGTTGCCGGTGATCCCGCCATTAAAGGTGCCGCCGGTGATGGTGCCCTTGTTGGTCACCTCGCCGTTAAACGTGCCGCCGGTGATGGTGCCGTCCTTGCCGTTAGTCACTGTGCCGTCAAACGTGCCGCCGCTGATGGTGCTGCAGATAACGAACATGGCGTCCGATGTTCCAACGGCGGCTGTGCAGCCGGTGATTTTTACACCGCCGCTAATATTGAGATTGCTGGGAGCTTCGACAGTGCCGCCGTCAGAGATACCGCCACTGCCTGTTACTGCCTGGCAGCCACGAATCTCCGCATTGCCGGACAGGGTGGTGGTTCCGTCATTGCGGATGCCGCCGCCCATAGCATAGCTTTCATCCGCCGTTGCCTTGCAGTTCTCAATACTGCCGCCGGACATGTTGAACGTGCCCCTATTAGCGACGTACACGCCGCCGCCCATAGCCATGGTGTAATCCGTTGTCGATGCCGTGCAGTCCACAATGCTGCCGCCGGTCATGATAAACGTGCCCGCACCGACATACACGCCGCCGCCCTGTGTCGCATTACAGTTCTTGATGGTGCCGCCCGACATGGTGAACGTGCCGCCACCTATCCAGATACCGCCGCCGGAATTGTTGCCACCGCAGTTTGAGATCACCGCATCACCACTCATCTCAAACGTACCGCCTGCCAATGTTACGCCGCAGCGGCTCTGATTTTCAATTTTACCGCCGGTCATGGTCACCTCGCCCTCGATAATACCGATACCAATACCCCACGGATTGGTCCCGGATGAATCAGTGATGGTGCCGCCGGTCATAGTGAGTTCACCGTTTTGACCGACAAACAGGCCTTCACCTGATTCTGCCATTGACTCGCCCCATACATCCAGCGTACCGGTCTTGGCTGTGCTGGTATCACACAGTGTCAGCGCGTACTTGGCAGCGCTCTCGCTGCTGTCGCTGTTATAAACACGGATACCGGCATTAACCTGCCCCTGTATTGGAGGATAATAAAGTTCGGGGTCTTTGAACAGCAGTGTATGTCCGTTCAGATCCAGCGTCACGGTTCCCTTAACTTCCAGCGAGCCGCTTTCAATCGTCACATCTCCGCCCAGCTGATAGGAACCGTCGGTCAGGCCGCTGGACATATAATTGCTGATGTTGCTTTGCGTCAGCTTGATAACTGTCTCGCCCTCGCCACTCAGCGCCACCGGGACGCTGTTCTCCGCCGCAGGCTGCTCCGCTGGGTTCACTTCCGGCTGGCCCTCCGGCTGTTCTGGGTTTGCTTCCGGATTTACTTCCTCCTGCTGCTCCTGCTGCGGTTCTTCTGCCGGGGCCGCGCTGCTTTCCTCCGTGGCAAAGGCCGCCACCGGCAGCAGCGTCAGACACAGGCACAATGCCGTTAGAATACTGAATACTCGTTTCTTCATCGTGATTCCTCCATGATGAAAGTCGTTTGGTTCCTCCATAGGAGGAACCAAGGGGATATCCCCTTGAAAAAATTATTTTTCCGTCAGGGCTTCAAAGCCCTTTTCCGCCTGTTGGACGGTTTTTTGGATGATGTCTGTCGCCATAGTATGCAGATCCATCTGCAAGACTGCTGATGTGACCGCCGCCCGCTTTTCCTCCGGAACATTGTAAATCTTGAGCGAACAGTCCAGAAACCGCGTGATCTTTGCCCCAATCGTGAAATACATGCCGCACGGCATAGCCATGAAGCCGCGCATGATGCTCGCCGATGCGATCTCCATTTCGTAGAAATCCTTTGGCTGAGCAGTTGGGAGATAGGGTGCAAATATCTTCTGCAACCGCTCAGATGTGCTGCGGTAAAGATATTCCGAAGTAGTCGGCAGCGAATAGGCCATAACGTACAGTTCCCGCAGCGGCTCGGTCAGCTCTGCAATATGGAGCTGGAGTGCCGTTTCCACGGCGTAGAGAAGCACGGGATCCTCCGCACTAGTATGTCGTTCAGCAAGGTCAAATTGCCCGCCGAACATTCGCTGCACTAGTTCAAGCAGCAATGCCTCCTTACTGGAAAAAACATGGAAAAATGCGCTTTGTCCCCAGCCAGCTGCCTTTGCAATTTCACCTGTTGTTGCTCTTGTGTACCCTTTCTCCAAAAATAGGGTTACTGCAGCCTGCAGCATTTTCTGCTGAGTCGCTAAACCGTTTGCTTGCTTTCTTCGCGGAGACAAATAGCCACCCCCAAAATCAAACTTGTGATTGCACTTCCATTATAGCATGGCCTCATTTGTTGTGCAAGTGAAAGCTCATTGCGATGCTGTTTTCGGAGTAATGCGCAAAGTTCGCTGACATTATATGGTAAGAATGCCGATGAGGATTGAGTTCGAGGAGGGGTGATGTAATACCTGTGAGTTGATTTTTGCCCAGAAGGCAGAAATAGGTATGCTGGCGAACGGATGAATCTAATGGTATCCTGTCTCCGTACTTATTAGATTTCATCTCCTATACGGAGCTTTATAAGCTGTGAGCCAATTCATATTGGCACTTCTGGGCGAACAATATGTTTCGCCTCTCATTTTGCGCTTTGATTTGATTTTCAGATCAAGGCGCTCTTTTTTTGTCCAAATGCCGCTTTGGCGGGTTTGAGAAATAACAATTTGAAAGGTGGAACATGCAAATGACAGAAAGCAAAGTATTCACGGACAACTTCAGTCGTAGCTTTACGGAGTCTGGGGATTTTTTTCAATTCCTGAGCGACCGGAAAGCCCGCAGCAAATGGATGACCGCCCCATCCAGAGAACTTCAGTTCGAACCGGTGGAACGAGGCTCCACGCTCGGGAATCTGTACATGCAGATCTATGACCACAATGGCGTCGCAGAGATTCTTGAAGACACAATGGAGAATACCAGTCTCCTGCTGAGGGTGGATGGTAAGGACTATCCAGTCCGTTCCTGCGCGATCAAGACCGTTCTCGAACGCGCACGCATCTCAGGGCATGCCCTCAACAAAGTTTCCAGGACAGTATTCGCCGAGATCCTCAACTACTGCATGGGCGTTGCCTCCGGTGACAGCCTGATCAAAATCGCGGATGAGAAGGTATCGGCAGTACATGGTGGCGATCCGAAAGACTACACCGTGATGGAGATGCTGCCTCTATTTAAGGCAACGAGTGACTTTCTCAACCGTGAGTATCCCGGAAACACTTTTATGACAGCCCACTTCGATCACTCCATTGCGACAGCAATCTGGCGTCTGGATGGGCAGGCAGACAATCTTCTCGATACATATCATAGGGAGATTGCTGCCAAAGGCTTGCAAACCGAGAAAATGGTTCCTGCGCTGCGCTTTTCCACCTCCGATGTGGGTATGAGCGGCGCAAATCTCTATCCGATTTTTCTGGTTGGCGCCGAGAGCCGTATTGTTCCATTGGGGTACTCCATTCGCACCGAACACAAGAATGGCGTGGATATGCAGTATTTTGAGGAACAGCTCAGATTGGTCTATGCGCAATTTGAAAAGGCGCTGGACAAGCAAGTGCAGCTCATGAACATCGAGATCCGCTATCCCGTCACTACACTCATGCGTGTCCTGAAAAGAATCAAGGCCCCGAAGAAAGCCTCCTATGAAGCTATGGACTATTTCGTAGCAATTCATGGAGACAGTCCTTGCACGGCCTATGAACTCTTCATGCAGATGAGCGATGTGATCTTCTCTGCGCAGTGTGACGGTGCCTCTGGGCTGAGGATTGCTCAGTTGGAGGAGATTGTATCTCGTGCCTTGAATGTGAATTGGCATGAGTATGATCATCCCGGTGACTTTAAGTGGTAAGAGGTGGTGATCTCACATGAAGAATATAACCTTCGAAGGCATCAGTACCTTACAGCGTCTACACCTTTGCTGGCAGATCAGAAAGCAGATCGGAAGGATAGTACTCTCCGCTATGGATTCAGTCATGAAAGATATCACCGAAAATAAGGAGCGGATTGAATATGGAAAAGACTCGGCATTTTATTGTTGATACGCCAGTAGGACAACTCGCGATTTACGCTAAGCACGATAAGACTGACTGTGCAGCAGACTATCCAGGCGTTTTCATCGACTATGTACGCAAGGATGGCGCTACAGCGATCCTGGCTTGCGTAGAATACGATCCAGACAAGGAAGCACTTCAGACTGTTGTCTACGGCAACTGTGCATCTGACGAGCCGACTGAGATCGTCGAGCACTACAATACTGATTTTGAAGAATAAGGAGGATAGATTATGCCTAATTGGGCGTTTGGGTATGTAAGTGTCACCGGTACACGGGATGGCATTAAGTCGTTCATTGAACGGTTTGTCAGCGAGGACGATCCCTCAACCATTCCAGGCAAGCGTTACTTTGCACGGAGCTTTATCCAGTCAAAAAGGCAGGAATTCATTGATGAGGCTATGAGAGAATTCTCCGAGCCTGCCGTCGATGCCAAAGCAAATTACTCGTTTGTCGCGTCATTCGCATGGTCAGCATACAGCTGCTTGATCGGTGGATATCCGCAGAATTCTCCTAGTGAGTGCCTGACTCTCTCAGAGGCCTGTGCAGAAGACGGGGTATCCGTCACGATCCAGACCTCAGAGCCGGGAATATGTTTTGAGGAACACATTACCTGTGATGACACGGGGGCGGTTGAGCACACTGAAAAAGATCTACTTGCTTATAAGTGCCGGCATTGTGGAGAGACAACGAGCTTTGCCTCATTCGAGGATCCTGATGATCAGGAATGCCCGGAATGCGGCAATCATGGGTTTGACCGCTGCGAGGAGGTGTAGGCTATGGGGCTGAACC
>ERZ780207.3433-NODE-3433-length-10120-cov-3.449677_pt1 | contig 10120 bp, 8 predicted proteins | sample MGYA00510977_ERZ780207 | MGnify/ENA primary metagenome ERZ780207 (study PRJEB29588, sample SAMEA2151383) | human gut metagenome | biome: human gut; feature: human-associated habitat; material: faeces | place: Denmark | collected 2008/2010 ... | reverse complement strand
AAAAGAACAGATCGATGAAATGAGAAAAGAATTTCTTTCGAATGTTTCACACGAGCTGAAAACACCGTTGGCACTCATACAGGGATATGCGGAAGGATTAAAAGAATGCATCAATGATGATGCGGAGAGCCGTGATTTTTACTGTGATGTGATTATGGATGAATCGGAAAAGATGAATCATATGGTAAAGCAGCTGCTGACACTCAATCAGCTGGAGTTTGGCAATGATACCGTGGAAATGACACGGTTTGATATCACGGAGCTGATTGACGGCGTGATCCAGTCTGCATCCATCATGGCGGCACAAAAACAGGTGAATATCGAATTTTACAGGGAAGGTCCGGTATATGTCTGGGGGGATGAGTTTAAGGTGGAAGAGGTGATTACGAATTTCCTGACCAATGCCATGAACCATGCGGCAGGAGAAAAAAAGATTACCATTCGTTTTCAAAAACATGACCATCTGGTACGCACGAGTGTGTTTAATACCGGTGACCCGATTCCCGAAGAGGATCTTGACAAGATCTGGGTGAAATTCTATAAAGTAGACAAAGCAAGAACACGTGAATATGGTGGAAGCGGAATCGGATTGTCCATTGTCAAGGCAATCATGGATTCTTTTCATCAGAAATGCGGTGCAGTCAATCACCCGGACGGTGTGGAGTTTTGGATGGAATTGGAGACCAATAATTAATGCAAAGAAAAGATTGTCTTATTTTTCAGAATATGATACCATAAAACATAGATTATAGGGCAAAAGTGACAAGAGGGTAAAAGAGTATGAAAAAGAAAATAAGTCTGCCTGTGATGGCAGTGTCAGCAATACTCCTGTTGGGAGGCTGTGGAACCCAGATGTATGATTTGTCAGAGGACGAAGAAAATCTGGTCGTGCAGTATTCGGCGCATATTCTTGCAAAGTATAATATTGAGCAGAAAGACGGAATGACAGCCGCTTCATCCGAAGAGACACAGGAAACACAAAAACAGGACAGCCAGATGCCGGAGAGCCAGAATACCCAGAGTGCGGACAACAACATGGCGTCAGATGCCACGGGAGAAACCCAGACACAGGAGATGGAGACGATGCCGATCGCCGAGGCAATCGGACATGCATCGGGTCTGACCGTTTCTTACAAAGGATGCAGGGTTCAGAATATCTATCAAGAGGGAGACTATTTTGCAGTAACTCCTGAGGATGGAAACAAACTTGTTGTGATGAAGTTTGAAATTAAAAATAAGGGGAAGAAAAAGGTCAGGCTGGATACAGAAAAACTCGGTATTACATTTTATGCATGTTTTGACGGAAAAAACAGGATAAAGGAGACTGCTTCGCTCGGAACCAGAAGTCTTTCCTCTTATGGGGAAACCATCAGGGGCGGAAAGAAGAAAACAGCGGTTTTACTGTTTCAGATTCCGAAAGACCAGGCTGATAAAATTTCGGGTGAGACACTGTATGCAGAAATAAAAGATACAATTTATTCTCTGAAATACAAATAAATGCCCCCAAATTTTACAAAATATGATATAATAAACATAAGGGATTACCAATACAGAAAAGTGCGGGAGGACGTATATGGATACAAATATTCTGTTAGAGTCAGGGACGAACGAATTAGAAATTTTAGAGTTTACATTAGGAGATAATCATTACGGAATCAACGTGGCAAAGATCAGGGAGATTTTGTCATACCAGAAGGTTACTCCTGTACCGAATACACATCCGAGCGTAGAAGGCATTTTTATGCCGCGCGAGGTGATGATTACGGTCATCAATCTGAAAAAGTGTCTTGGCATGGAGGATGATGGACAGGAAGGTCTGTTTATTATCACGAATTTTAATAAACTTGATGTGGCATTTCATGTGGATCAGGTGGTAGGAATTCACCGTGTATCATGGAATGAGATCATCAAACCGGATTCTACGATTAATGGAGAAGACGGAAGTGTTGCAACTGGTGTGATCAAGATGGACGGAAAACTGGTTGTTATTCTTGACTTTGAGGCAATTGTATCATCCATCAGTCCGGAAACCGGTCTCAGGGTCAATGATATTGAACAGATCGGGGAGAGAAGCCGGAGCGAGGATCCAATTCTGATTGCAGAGGATTCTCCGTTGCTGAGCAGTCTGATTACGGACTGCCTGAAAAAAGCAGGATACGAAAAACTGATTGTTACATGTAATGGACAGGAAGCATGGGACAAGATTCAGGAATTTGAAAAGGCGGGGACATTGGACGAGAACGTTCATTGTGTCATTACCGATATTGAAATGCCCCAGATGGACGGACATCGTCTTACGAAGCTGATCAAATCAGATGACAAACTGAAACATCTTCCGGTTATCATTTTCTCCTCTCTTGTAAATGAGGAAATGAGAAGAAAAGGGGAGTCGCTTGGTGCAGATGCACAGCTGACCAAACCTGAAATCGGAAGTCTTGTAGATGCCATTGATGAATTACTTGCAAAGAGAAACAAATAAATTCCGGCAAAACAGTAAGGGGTGTGATGGCTTCATCACATCCCTTTGCAGGTTTATGGAATAAACAGATGGAATGGAGAAAAACACATGGGAGACCACTCATCGGAAAATTATCTGGATCAATTATTAAATTCCATGCATGGAGAAGAAACGGAACATCCGAAGGAACAGCCGACAGCAAAACAGGTTCTGAGAGATGATTTTGAAAAGCAATTGTTTGGAGAAGAAGAAACGAAGGAAAAGGCAAAAGCGAAAAATGAAGAAGATTTTTTGAGGGAGTTTGAGGAAGAACTGCTCAAGGAAGATATTCCGGAGTATACCGAGAGCCTGAATCAAAAAAAACAGGAAGAAAAAGCCACACAGATTGACGCTTCCCTGGATGATCTGCTCGATAATATTCCACAGGATGATTTTTCGACAGGGGATGCAGCAAAGGAAGAAGAAACCGGTTTTCAGGGGAAAAGTCCGTTGGAAACTGCAATACCACCCGATGAGGGTGATTTCGAGGTGAATACACTTGATGATGCAGTCGGAACGTTTGACAGCAATCTGCCAAAAGAAGAGGATGGAGAACTGGATCTGTCAGGGCTTTCGGATTCGGATCTTATGGATATGCTTTCCGGAGATCAGGATTTATCGGATCTGGGGGATATGCTTTCTTCTGATCAAGATGGAAAACCTTTGGAAGAAGCTGATTCCATCGGTGATTTTGCAAGATCGGAAATGAATCCACAGGAAGAAGAGGCAGATAAGATTCCAGAACTTACAGAGCAGGAAGACATACCGGCACAGGCAGAAGAAACCCCTTCCAATGGGAAAAATAAAAAAAAGAAAAAGAATAAGAAAGAGAAAAAAGAGAAAGAAGGCGGCTTCTGGCAGAAACTTTCCCGGATTATTTTCGGAGAGGATGATGAGGAAGAAAAGCAGGCGGTTGACATTGGAAATACACAGGGAGCGGATGTCAGTGAACTTTCGGAGGAAAACCAGCAGATCTTAAAGGAACTTGAAGGTACAGGCGGTGATGCCGGAAGGGAACCGGAAAAGAAAAAGGAAAAACCGAAAAAAGAGAAAAAACCGAAGAAAGAAAAGAAGCCAAAACAGCCAAAACCGCCGAAACCGAAAAAGGAGAAAAAACCTAAGGAAGTGGATAACACACCGCCGCTGCCAAAGAGACCGGTGATTGCGATTGTTCTTATGGCAGTGTCATTGTTTGCATTTGTCATGATTGTGACAAATCTTTTGGGGTATCAGGCAAACTTAAGTCAGGCAAAGGAAAAATATGAGCAGGGTTCTTATGTGGAGGCATACCGTAAGCTGCAGGGGCTTTCGATCAAGGAGCGCGATGAAAAGCTTTATCATCAGCTGGCAACTCTTGCTGCTGTCTCGGAAAAGTATCAGGCATATCTCATATTTGATAATTACGGTTCAAAAATTGATGCACTTGATGCACTGGTATGTGCATATGGGCGTTATGACCTGAACCAGAAAAATGCCAAAGAGTATGGCTGTGAAGATCAGCTGGAGAAGATCGGAGGAAAGATTATCAAAGCACTGCTGAAAGATTATGATATGACAGGGGATGAGGCACTGGATATCTACCAGACCAGAAAGCGGGATGATTATACGGTAAAATTGCATCAGAAGCTGAAAGAACTTGGGCTGGGATAAAAAAATAGCAGAAAGTAAGGCAGGAGACTGTTAATTTAGGAGTAAGACCTATATGATTGCAATAATAGACTACAACGCTGGAAATTTAAAAAGCGTGGAAAAAGCATTGCATTTTCTCGGAGAAGACTGTGTGATCACACGTAATTTTCACGAGATTGAGACCGCAGACAAAGTGATTCTTCCGGGAGTCGGTGCATTTGGCGATGCGATGGAACAATTGAAAAAATACGAGCTGGACAAGGTGATTCATCAGGTGACAGCGGAAAATAAGCCATTTCTTGGCATCTGTCTGGGACTGCAGCTTCTCTTTGAGGGAAGCGATGAGAGTCAGGGTGTAGAGGGACTCCATGTGCTGGACGGACAGATTCTGCGGATTCCGGATCAGTCGGGACTTAAGATTCCGCACATCGGGTGGAATTCTCTGCATTTACAGAATGACGGAAGACTTTTTGCTGGGCTGGAGGAAAATCCGTATGTATATTTTGTACATTCCTATTATCTGAAAGCAGCGGATGAACAGATAGTGAAAGCAACCACACAGTACAGTACGACAATTCATGCATCGGTAGAATCCGGAAATACATTTGCATGTCAGTTCCATCCGGAAAAGAGCGGTACGGTTGGACTTTCGATTTTGAAAAATTTTGCAAAGCTGCAGGGAGGAAATGCATAGTGTTTACGAAGAGAATTATTCCTTGTCTGGATGTGAATGACGGACGTGTGGTAAAAGGCATTAACTTTGTGAATTTAAGAGATGCCGGAGATCCGGTAGAGGTCGCAGCAGCTTACGACAAGGCGGGCGCAGATGAAGTAGTCTTTCTGGATATTACCGCATCTTCCGATCACCGTGCAACGGTGGTAGACATGGTGCGTAAGGTTGCAGAGAAGGTGTTTATCCCGTTTACGGTAGGCGGTGGTATCCGTACGGTGGAGGATTTTAAGGTACTGCTTCGGGAAGGTGCCGACAAGATTTCCATTAATTCTTCCGCAATCAATACACCGGAGCTGATTGGAAATGCAGCGGACAAGTTTGGCAGCCAGTGTGTGGTAGTCGCCATTGATGCCAGACGAAGAGAGGATGGAAGTGGCTGGAATGTTTACAAAAACGGCGGTCGTATTGATACCGGGCTTGACGCTGTAGAATGGGCAATGAAAGCTAACAGACTTGGTGCGGGAGAAATTCTTCTGACCAGCATGGACTGCGATGGAACAAAGGCAGGGTATGATATTGAACTGACCAGACAGATTGCAGACAATGTTTCCATTCCAGTGATTGCATCCGGTGGTGCGGGCACAAAAGAACATTTTTATGAGGCCCTGACAGAGGGACATGCAGATGCAGCACTGGCAGCGTCCCTGTTTCATTATAAGGAGCTGGAGATCATGGATCTGAAAAACTATCTGGCAGACCGCGGTGTCTCCGTGCGTAGATAGGAGTGAATGAAATTATGGCAATGATAACAAACGACTGGCTTCCGGCAGTCCGTGAGGAATTCGCCAAACCATATTACCGGCAGCTGTATCAGTTTGTGAAAGAAGAGTATAGCCGCACGGTTGTGTATCCGCCGGCAGAGGATATTTTTAATGCACTGCATTTTACACCGCTTAGTGAGGTAAAAGTACTGATTCTGGGACAGGACCCGTATCACAATGAACATCAGGCACATGGTCTTTCGTTTTCTGTCCTTCCGGATCAGAAAGAAATTCCGCCATCTCTGCAGAATATTTATAAAGAACTGCAGGATGATCTGGGGTGTAAAATTCCAAACAACGGCTATCTGAAAAAATGGGCAGATCAGGGTGTACTGCTTTTGAATACCGTGCTTACGGTGCGGGCGCATCAGGCAAATTCCCATCAGGGAAGAGGATGGGAGCAGTTTACGGATGCGATCATTCAGGCAGTGAATGCGCAGGATCGTCCGATTGTGTATATGTTGTGGGGACGTCCGGCGCAGAGCAAAATACCGATGCTTACAAATCCAAAGCACCTGATCTTAAAGGCACCGCATCCAAGTCCGCTTTCCGCGTATCGCGGGTTCTTTGGATGCAGACATTTCAGTCAGGCAAATCAGTTTCTAAAAGAACATGGAATCGAGCCGATTGACTGGCAGATAGAAGACATTTAAGAAAATTCTTGATAAAAAGAGGAGTGCCCCATTGTCCAATGGACAATGGGGCGAATTATGAAAAAATAACAAGTTAGTAACTTTGCTTTCTTTTATGTTCTTATAATAGCATCTGATTGTGAATAAAATATGAACAAAACGAAAAGAAATTGTTATCTTTTCGTAATTATAACCAAAATACGGAAAAATACCACAAAAGTATTGTAAAAACAGTGAAAAAGCGATAGGATAAAAGAAAGAATTGTGTGAAAGAGGTGATACTATGAGAGGAATTTCGATGTATGATTCATCGTCAGTAAGTACTTTATTTTCCAGTCTGGGTTCTTCGAAAAGCACAGGAAGTGGCCTGTTTGGAATCAATTTAAGTGAGTATGCAAGTATTCGCAGTGGTTCTTATGGCAAATTAATGCGCTCTTATTTTTCAATGGATTCCACGAAGGGCACCTCGAAGTCGGATGACAGCACCAAAAATACGATCGAGGATCTGGCCACGACCACATCAACGTCAAAAGACAGTACCAAGACGCTGGCTGCGATTGAGTCCGATGCCAAGGAACTGACAGACTCTGCCAAGGCATTGTATACCCGCAGTAACAACAAGGTGTTTACAAAGGATTCCGGGGGCAGCTACGATACGGACAAGATCTACAAAGCAGTAAAGAGTTTTGCGGATGATTACAACTCCATGCTGGATACAGCCGGCAAGTCATCGACGAACCGCATTTCCCGGTCGGTAAGTTCTATGAAAAATGAGACTTCTTACAATGAGAAACCCTTAAAGGAAATAGGAATTACGGTCGATGAAAAGACCGGCAAGCTGTCGGTGGATGAGACAACGTTTAAGAGTGCGGACACAGAGAAAATAAAGAACCTGTTCAATGGAACCGGTTCCTACGCATACAGTGTGGCAACAAAGGCAGCCATGACAGAGTCCTATGCAAAGTCAGAAGCCGCAAAATCCAATACATATACGAAGAATGGCACGTATAATTACAATTATAACAGCGGAAATATTTTTACAGATATGTTTTAAATAGTTGAAAATGAGTTTTCGAAATGCAGGAAACCCTCTTTGCTGGACAGACCAGCAGAGAGGGTTTCCTGTTTTTACCAAACAGACAGAGGGTAACAGATTAATCATCTGCCTCCTCATCTGCAGTTGTATTGTATACCTGACGTTTTCTTGCCATAACATCACTTTCGAGATATTCGTCATAAGTAGAAACCTTGTCTACCATGCTTCCATCCGGAAGAAACTCGATGATGCGGTTCGCAGTTGTCTGTACGACCTGATGGTCACGGCAGGCAAACAGGATGACACCAGGGAATTTGATCATACCATTATTCAATGCGGTGATGGATTCCATATCCAGGTGGTCTGTCGGCTCATCAAAGATCAAAACGTTGCTTCCCATGATCATCATGCGGGAGAGAAGGACACGGACTTTTTCTCCACCGGAGAGGACACGCATCTTTTTTACACCATCTTCACCGGCAAAAAGCATACGGCCGAGGAAACCGCGGACATAAGTTGCGTCTTTGATCTCGGAGTATTGGGTCAGCCAGTCAACGATCAGCTCATCGGAATCAAAGATGGCGGTATTATCCTTCGGGAAATAAGACTGGCTTGTTGTAACTCCCCATTTGTAAGATCCTTCATCCGGTTCCATTTCCCCGGCGAGAATTTTAAACAATGTTGTCTTTGCAAGCTCATTTCCACCGACAAAGGCGATTTTGTCATCGTGTCCGACAATAAAGGAAATGTTGTCAAGAACTTTTACACCGTCAATGGTTTTACTGATTCCGTCTACGGTCAGAACTTCATTTCCGATTTCACGGTTTGGACGGAAATCAATGTACGGATATTTACGGCTGGAAGGACGGATGTCATCTAGCTGGATTTTTTCCAGGGCACGCTTACGGGAAGTTGCCTGCTTGGATTTGGAAGCATTTGCAGAGAAACGGGAGATAAACTCCTGCAGCTCTTTGATTTTTTCTTCCTTTTTCTTGTTGGCTTCTTTCATCTGACGGACAAGAAGCTGGCTGGATTCATACCAGAAATCGTAGTTTCCGGCATACAGCTGAATTTTGCCGTAATCCATATCTGCAATGTTGGTGCAGACTTTGTTTAAGAAATAACGGTCATGGGAAACCACGATAACCGTGTTTTCAAAGTTGATCAGAAATTCTTCTAACCATGCGATGGCATCAAGATCCAGATGGTTGGTCGGCTCATCGAGAAGAAGCACGTCAGGCTGCTGAAGAAGCAGCCGGCACAGAGCCACACGACGCCTCTCTCCACCGGAAAGATTCGCCACAAGTGCATCCGAAGGAGGGCACTGCAGCGCGTCCATAGCCCTTTCGAGCTTCGCGTCAATCTCCCAGCCGCCAAGATGCTCTATTTTTTCCGTGAGTTCTCCCTGCCGCTCGATGAGAGCGTTCATCTGCTCGTCCGACATGGGTTCGCAGAACTTCATGTTCACCTGCTCATATTCCTTCAGGACATCCATAACTTCCTGCACGCCCTCCTGTACCACTTCAAGCACCGTCTTGTTCGGATCCATCTGCGGTTCCTGCTCGAGGTAGCCCACGGAATAGCCCGGAGCCCACACGACCTCGCCCTGATACTGCTTCTCAATGCCGGCGATGATTTTCATCAGCGTCGACTTTCCGGATCCGTTAAGACCGATGATGCCGATCTTGGCACCATAGAAGAATGAGAGATATATGTCCTTGAGTATTACCCTGTTGTTCTGCGGGAGCACCTTGCCCACGCCGTTCATTGAAAAAATGATCTTTTCGTCAGCCATCTGAAGAAATGTGTTTAAGCGGTGAAATGCCGGAAGCGGCAGCCTCCGGACTTCTGCAAAGATACGGCTTATCGGTGAAACCTGCAAAATCTTCATTCAAACAGCCACGGCTCCGGCAACATTCAGACCGCCCACTCCACGTTTCATGACCGCGGCCGTCCGCCGCATCCAATCCGAAGGTATCTCTCCCGCAACGCGTCTGAAAGCCATGTTGTAGGAAGCGACGGTACGGAATCCAGACATGTAGGCGAGGTCCGAGACACGAAGAGCCGGATTTTGCCTGAAACAGTCCATCGCGTAGCCTATGCGGTAGCGGTTGACATATTGGCAGAAATTTGTGTCCGCGCACTCGCTTATCGCCCGCGAGACATATACTTTATTTGTAAATATGCGCTCTGACACTTCAGCTATACTCAAATCCGTGTCAAGGAACGGGCTCTCGCTGCGGAAATATTCTTCAATGCGGGAGAAGATGCTGCGGTAGAGGTTTTCTTTCCGGTCAGCGCGTATAATCCGGCTGCCCACGCAGTCCTGCACGGCTTCGGAGACCATCTTCTCGTATTTCTCAAAAAAGAGGAAACGCCGGCTACCTGCCCTACGGAGAAGCGCACAGATGAACACTGAGGAAGCCAAGACAAATGAAACGGAATCCACTGCCGCTGTAAACGTAAACTGCCCGGCCAACGCCACAGAGCAGGACATTGCGGAGAGAATGAGAGAAAATCCGAGCAGGAACAGATAGATGACGTCTGAGAACAATGAGGACAACGAGAGCGGCGTCAGTCTGTCGGAGGGGCTTTTCAGACGGGCTAGGTGATGTCTGAAGAAGATGGCAAAGAAAGAGACCGCAATGAAGAACACGCCCAAGGGTCTGAGCGCATGTAGAGCCGGAAGATACAATCCGAAGAAACACAGCAGCGATGCCGCAGCGGCAACGCCCTCGGCGACTATAAGACCACGGAAGAATTGTCTTCCTTCCTTTGTGTCGGCTGCCTGCGGAAGGACAGTCATCGGCAGCGCGGGAATGGCAATGTCCG
>ERZ780207.3431-NODE-3431-length-10126-cov-2.548009_pt1 | contig 10126 bp, 12 predicted proteins | sample MGYA00510977_ERZ780207 | MGnify/ENA primary metagenome ERZ780207 (study PRJEB29588, sample SAMEA2151383) | human gut metagenome | biome: human gut; feature: human-associated habitat; material: faeces | place: Denmark | collected 2008/2010 ... | reverse complement strand
CCGGCCGGTCCCAGTCCGAATACGATCATGTTTTTCCGGATGGCATCCACATAAGCCTTCTGCCCCAGGGTCTTGGGCTTGATCGGCTTTCCGCTGATGGTATGGCAGATGCAGTCCGCATCCATCTCCATCAGTTTTTCCTCCTGGTCTTCTTTTCCCATTTCAATGGCATAATCCACGCTCTGTTCTTCGATCTCATTGCCGTGATCCGACAATGCGGTCAGCTGTCGTAATACCCGGGAGGCCTTCGAAACGTTTTCTTCTTCCCCGGTGATCATTACACTTCCGTTGCGGTCCACAATAGTTACCTGAAAATCCTGTTCCAGCTTCTTGATGTACGCATCCTGCATACCGAAGATCTTCTGCATCTGTTCTGTATCCATTTCCAGACGGATTGCTGTCACACTCATTTATGTCTTAATCCTCATTTCTGTCCAAATCTTCTGCTCCGGTATCCTCCGCCCGGGAATCTACCAGACTGACCGCCGCTTCCCGCAGCAAAAGTTCCCCGTGTGCGGTCCAGCCGGCGCGCTTTGTTTCTATTTTAACATCTTTCGAGATTATTTGTACCCCTTTTTCATCTAAAGTTTCAAGAAAATCCATGATTTTTTTCTGTAAAACCGTTTCTGCTTCCGACACTGTATAATAATATTCTGTTTTCTGATACTCTCTGTACGTGATCCTGCCTACCATGCAGGGGATCTGCAGATACTCCAACGCTTTTACGGGACATGCTTCCAGCACGCTGTCATATTGCAAAAAATCCATTTTTTTCTCCGGTTTCCACTCCCGGTCACCGAAATGGATAAAATAAAATGTCTTTTGTCTTCCGGTGTATTTTTTCCGGATATAATCTGCCGGAAGATATGCCTGAAAGGTTCCGGTATGCTCCAGCACTATATCCGCATCCGGGGTCACCGGCCGATATTCCCTGACGGTTCCATCCTCGGCATAAATGGGGATCCTGCCTTCCACCAGAATATCTCCTTTTGCCACTTCACTGCCTATGGATACTTTCGGGACACCACAACGCACGATCATATCCGTGATCACCCCGTTGCATTCTGCCACCAGATCTTTTCCTGCCCCTGCAGCATCCTGTACGACTTCTGGAACCGACATATCGTTTTCCTTTACTTCGATCACCAGTCTGGTCCCGTCCAGACGGCCGGAGGTCCAGGTAACCTGCGAAAACTTCCGTCTTATCTGTTTTTTCAGCTCACCTATATTCAGTTCACTCCTTCGCATTCCGGTGTGAATGCCCTCCTGCTCCAGGAAGGAATAGAACACGTCATCCGTCACCTGATAATTGCCAGTCACCTGAATATCCCACACAAATAAAGACGAAATCAGCCAGAAAGCCACCGCCAGAAATAAACCTGCCAGAAACGCTTTTCTGCGCAGCATTCCCGGCACAAAAAAGGGTAGTCCATATCTTTCCGATATGACTACCCTTACTTTTGTCTTTCTGGCGATGGGCCGCAGTTCGTAAAAAGACCGCAGGCCGATGCACATGGTATAAACATCTTCCTGTTTTTCTATATTCCACAGCAATATTCCCTTATTACTGCACAGATTGATAAATCGCTGCGGTGCAAAGCCCCATACCCGGATCTTCACATAACCCTGCAGACGTTTGACCCACTCCGTCATCCTGTTAACCTCTCATAAAAATGATTATTCACGCAAATATCGCAGTGCACTGATATTTCCGCTGATCTTCATATCTTCATTGGTATAATAGTCGATGGAAAGCCTGGTTCCCTCCAGGCACACCTGACAGGTCTTGGCCTGCAAAAGGATCCGCTCTCCGGTATATTCCAGGATTCCTCTGTAATTTTCAATCCAGGCTTCGGAGTTTCCCGTCAGCGTCACCCGCAGTGCTCCCATACAGACATCCTTGGGTAACTGCAGGGAATCGATCCATTTTTCTTTTTTCGATGGCATTCTCTTCATTTTCATATAAAACTATATGAAAGCGGATGCCGGAATATGTTACTGTAAAATCCCTTTGATCAGAGGTTCTGCCTCCGGCTGATGGCCGGTGATGAAATAGGCACTCCGGAACTTTTCCTTCGCCGCTTCCAGGCGTTTCTCATCATTGGCATGAAGGTATCCCAGTACCTCTCCCTTTTTCACCGCATCCCCTTTTTTCTTCTCTAAGAGGATGCCAACAGACAGGTCGATCTCACTTTCCTTGGTCTCTCTTCCGCCGCCTAAGAGCAGAGAACAAATTCCGATATCCTCACAGGCAATTTTTTCTACAAAGCCGTCTCTGTCCGCACAGACAGGAACCACCATGGATGCCTTCGGCAGAAGCTCCGGATCCGTTACCGCCGCAGGGTCACCGCCCTGGGCCTCCACAAACTGCTCCAGCTTCCGTAAAGCACTGCCATCTCTGATGACATTTGTAAGCATATTTCTGGCTTCTTCGACACTCTCCGCCTTACTACCGGCAAGTAACATCCGACTTCCCAGTACCATACAAAGTTCTTTGAAATCTTCCGGGCCTTCTCCCCGCAGGGTTGCAATGGCTTCCTTCACTTCCAGGGCATTTCCCACGGCCCGGCCCAGCGGCTGATCCATATCCGAGATTATGGCAATAGTCTTACGTCCGGCATTCTTACCGATCTTCACCATTTCCTCCGCCAGAGCAAAAGCATCCTCCCTGCTCTTCATAAAGGCACCGCTTCCGGTCTTGACATCCAGTACAATGGCATCTGCACCGGCTGCCAGTTTCTTGCTCATGATGGAACTGGCAATCAGGGACATATTATCTACGGTAGCTGTCACATCCCGCAGGGCGTACAGCTTTTTATCCGCCGGTGCCAGATCTGCGGTCTGTCCCATAATGGCAATGCCGATCCGATTCACATTTTCAATAAACTGCTCCGTGGTCAGTGATGTGGAAAATCCGGGAAAGCTTTCCAGCTTGTCAATGGTCCCTCCGGTATGCCCCAGGCCTCTGCCGCTCATCTTGGCCACCGGGATCCCACAGGCAGCCACCATGGGTGTCAATGCCAGAGAAGTCTTATCTCCCACACCTCCGGTACTGTGTTTGTCCACCTTGCAGCCATGGATTCCGGACAGATCCAGCATCTCACCACTGTGTGCCATGGCCATGGTCAGTTCATAAGTCTCCTTCTCGGTCATCTTCTGAAAGTAGATCGCCATCATCAGCGCGGATACCTGATAATCAGGAATCTCTCCACGGGTATAGCCCTCGATAAAAAAGTGGATCTCTTCTTTCGAAAGCTCTCCGCCGTTTCTTTTTTTCATGATAATGTCATACATCCTCATAGGCTTTGCTCCTGTCTGCGGCAGTAGATTTCCCTGTCCGCCTTTTATATGCCGACTTTTTTACAGATGTCACTGATACAGCATTTTTCGCAGTAAGGATGGGTTCTGGCGGTACACACTTCTCTGCCGTGATATACCAGTCTGTGGCAGAAATCGCTGCCTTCTTCGGGCGGAATGATCTTCCACAGCTCCTTCTCCACCTTTGCCGGTTCCCTGATCCCGTCCACAAGTCCCATACGGTGGGAGAGACGGATGCAATGGGTATCTGTCACGATCGCCGGTTTGCCGAATACATCTCCCATAATCAGATTGGCACTCTTTCTTCCAACTCCGGGAAGTTTCAGCAGAGCATCAAAATCCCCGGGAACATTGTCATGATACTGTTCGTGGAGGATTTTCATGCAGGCACTGATATCTCTGGCTTTGCTGTGACCCAGGCCACAGGGCTTTACGATTGCCTCGATCTCTTCCACCGGAGCCTCTGCCAGGGCATCCACATCCGGGAACTTCTCATACAGCTTTTCCACTACGATATTTACCCGGGCATCGGTACACTGGGCCGCCAGGCGGACGCTGACAAGCAGCTTCCATGCCTGATCGTAATCCAGAGTGCAACCGGCATCCGGGTATTCCTTTTTCAGACGTTCTATAATTTCTAATGCACGTTGTTTTTTTGTCATATACTTCTACTTTTACTCTTTATTTATGGTAAGGTTCGTGCTGAATGATCCGGAATGCACGATAGATCTGTTCGCACAGGATCACTCGCATCAACTGATGAGGAAATGTCATTTTGGAAAAGCTTAAGGCCAGATCCGCTCTTTTACAGACACTTGGATGCAAACCAAGCGATCCGCCAATGACAAAGCAGATATGGCTTTTTCCTCTGACAGTGCAATCTTCAATCCATGCCGCAAATTCTTCGGAAGAAAAGTTTTTACCGGCAATCTCCAGCGTAACGATCAGGGCATCCTGTGGCAGTTTCGCCAGGATCCTCGCCCCTTCTTTTTCACGGATCTGATCTTCCAGAGCCGCACTGGCTCCATCCGGTGTCATTTCATCCGTCACTTCGATGATATTTAACTTCGTATAACGCCCCAGACGTTTGCTGTATTCTTCTATGGCGTCCCGGAAAAATTTCTCCTTGATCTTCCCTACACATACGATGGATATTTTGATCATTCTTCTGCTCCGTTTGTATCCGGGAAGATCTGTTCATAGATCTTTGTGTCAATAAGGTTCTCCAGCATCTGCTGATCCAGATTCATAAACTGATGATTCATCTGGCTGCGGATTACTTCGAATCTCTTGTAATAAAGAGCCTCTTCCGGTGTATCTGCAGCATTTTCAATCTGAGCGTCAATTTTTTCCGCCGTCAGATTTTCTTCACTCCACTTCAGAAGAGTATCCACCAGAGAGTTCTCGGACTCTGCCTTTTTCTCAAAAAGCTTTGCATTCCGCATGGATACCACGCCCATGACAATGAACAGAATGAAAATGCAGACCAGGAAGAGAGCACTGCAGAAAATGCTGGAGAAGAAACACAGAAAGCAGGTGAATAAAAGATGTTAAATCTGACAAAATTTGCGGTAATTCCCAGGATCATGACAAGCATTCCGAGGATTCCCACCACCAGCAGTACCCAGGCAGAGGAACGATTCTCCTCTGCTTTGGCTCCACTGTTCATATAAGTAAGTCCACCCTGGGCGGAAGCTGTTTTCAGCAGTTCTCCGGGATTGACTTTCTCCGATGCTTCTTCTGTCTCCGGCATCAGGAATTCATCTACCGCAGCCTCTTCCTCAGCAGCATTTTCCGTCCGCTCTTTTTCCTGCTGTTCCAGAAATACCCGGGCAATCGTCTTCGCCTGTTTTTCCTCTTTTGCATCTACAAACAGTTCATAGACCTGCTCCGCCTCATCGAAGGAAAGTTTGCTCTTGCGGATCCCATTGTATGTAAGGAAGTCTTTCAGTTTCTCCATTTCGTCCTGTTCACCGAACAGCACGGAAGTCCAGTCCGTCAGTTCTTCCTCGCTTACCAGCGTTTCTCCGCAATCGGGACATACGGTGATTCCTTCCCGATATTCGTTTTTACATTTCGGACACCATGCCATATACCAACACCATCCTTAATACTCGTAATCCAGGCAGGCTCTGTTGCCTGCCACGGATCCAATATATTCCTTTGCTGCCAGATGATCCGGATGCACCTGATAGGCAGCCAGCGCCTCAGTATCTGTAAACTCAGAGATCAGAGCCACATCCCGGTTGCTGCTGTCCAGTTCATTGATGATCACTTCCACCTTTACGGCACCGGGAACCTTCTCTTTGATGGGCTCCAGTAACTCCTTGATCTTCTCGGCGGTCTCTTTCTTTTCCTGTTTTGTCAGATTGCCTTCCAGACTCCACAGAACAATATGTCTTACCATGTAATCCTCCATTCCATCCTGTCTGTGGACAGGATCCGGGGTGTTTATTTTGTACTCAGATATTCGTCAATGCCTTTGGCAGCAGCTTTTCCTGCGCCCATGGCAAGAATAACGGTCGCTGCTCCGGTTACCGCATCTCCGCCGGCATAGACACCTTCCTTTGTGGTCTTACCATTGTTCTCGTCCGCAATGATGCATTTCCACTTGTTGGTATCCAGTCCCTTGGTTGTAGAAGAGATCAGAGGATTCGGGGAAGTACCCAGAGACATGATCACGGTATCCAGTTCCATCACGAATTCAGATCCCGGAACCTCTACCGGACGGCGTCTGCCGCTCTCATCGGGCTCACCCAGTTCCATGCGGATGCACTTCATACCGGTCACCCATCCCTTATCATCGGAAAGAATCTCAGTAGGATTGGTCAGCAGATCAAAGATGATGCCTTCCTCTTTTGCATGATGTACTTCTTCCACTCTGGCAGGAAGCTCCTCTTCACTTCTGCGGTATACGATATGCACTTCCGCGCCGAGACGCAGCGCCGTTCTCGCAGCATCCATTGCAACGTTACCGCCGCCGACAACGGCTACCTTCTTACCATGCATGATAGGAGTTCTGGAGTCGGGATCAAAAGCCTTCATCAGGTTGCTTCTGGTCAGGTACTCGTTGGCAGAGAAGACACCGTTGGCATTCTCACCGGGGATACCCATGAACTTCGGCAGTCCGGCACCGGAACCGATGAATACAGCCTGAAAACCTTCCTCATCCATCAGCTGGTCGATGGTCACGGATTTACCTACCACCACATTAGTCTCAATATGAACGCCGAGAGATTTTACATTCTCGATTTCTTTTGCCACAACACCGGTCTTGGGAAGACGGAACTCGGGAATACCGTATACCAGTACACCGCCTGCCTCATGCAGTGCTTCGAAAATGGTCACATCATATCCCAGCTTTGCCAGATCTCCGGCACAGGTAAGACCAGCAGGGCCGGAACCGATCACAGCTACCTTCTTACCGTTCTTCTGTGCTGCGGGAGTGGGCTTGATGCCATTCTCTCTTGCCCAGTCAGCCACAAAACGCTCCAGCTTACCGATGGAGATCGGATCTCCCTTAAAGCCACGGATACATTTTCCTTCACACTGGCTTTCCTGAGGGCATACACGGCCGCAGACAGCGGGAAGAGCGCTGGATTCACTGATAATACGATAAGCCTCTTCAATGTTGCCGTTCTTCACCTGTTCAATGAACTGTGGAATCTGGATTGCTACGGGGCAGCCCTTTACACACTGTGCATTTTTACAGTTAATGCAGCGGGAAGCCTCTTCCATTGCTTCTTCTTTGTTATATCCGAGACAAACCTCTTTGAAATTGGTAGCACGTTCCTTCGCATCCTGCTCTCTGACAGGAATTCTCTTTAATACATCCATTTTATTTTAACCATGCCTTTCTGATTTATCGTGTTCAAACTTTTGTATGACTACTGGCAGTTGCCGCAGCCACCGTGATGGGTATCTCCCTCTTCCAGGGCCAGCATTGCACGTCCTTCTGCAGTCTTGTAGATCTGCTGACGTCTCATTGCCTCATCAAAGTTTACTTCATGTCCATCGAACTCCGGTCCGTCTACACAGGCGAACTTTACCTTGCCGCCGACAGTTACACGGCATGCACCGCACATTCCCGTACCGTCTACCATAATAGGATTCAGACTGACAACTGTGGGAATCTCCAGTTCTTTGGTTAAGAGACACACGAATTTCATCATGATCATAGGACCGATGGCAATACACAGATCGTACTTTTTACCTTCTGCCACCAGATCCTTGATGGTCTGGGTTACCATACCGCTTCTTCCATAGGAGCCGTCATCGGTGGTTACATACAGATTTCCTGCGACAGCTTCCATCTCCTTCTCCAGGATCAGAAGATCTTTGGTCTTGCTTCCCACGATAACATCTGCAGCAACGCCATGCTCATGCAGCCATTTTACCTGGGGATATACCGGTGCCGCACCGACACCACCAGCCACGAAGAGGATCTTCTTTGCCTTTACCTCATCCAGAGGCTGTTCTACCAGTTCGGAAGGACATCCCAGAGGACCTACGAAATCATGGAAGTATTCTCCCTCGGAAAGCTGTGCCATCAGTTTTGTACCGGCACCAACGGTCTGGAACACAATGGTTACTGTTCCTTTTTCCCTGTTGTAATCACAGATAGTCAGAGGGATACGCTCACTCTCGCTATCCATTCTTACGATGACAAACTGACCGGGTTCACAGGTCTTTGCCACTCTGTCTGCTTCTACCTCCATAAGATAGATGTTGGTTGTCAGCTCCTGTTTTTTTACGATCTTATACATTTCTCTTTTTCCGTCCCTTCTGTTAGGATTATATATCTAAACGATCACCAAGCGTATAATGGCGGCCGCTTTCGTCGGTCTGCAATTTGTACAGTTCCCGGGTATAGGCATTTACGGCGAACAGATTCCCCGTCTTTGTGACTGTCCCATCTTCTCCCCGGTAGATCTCGGCAACAACATAGAAATCATCTATCTTGTTGATGTTCGTCACATACTGATACTGATAGAGATATGCCGCAGCGGATTCATCAAAGCTTCCGGATGCTTCCGTTATTTTACCACTTTCTATGGCATAATTCACTACTTTTGTCACGGCATCCTCCGGCATAAACTCCGTGTTCATGACCAGATTGTAGCTTTTCTCCACGATCTCGCTCTTTCTTCCTTCCGCAATGCGGATAAACCGGAAGACTGATTTGCCAAGAGGCATGGGGATGGGTCCATTATACACCGTGGAATTCTGCGTAGGATCGGAACCATCCGTTGTGTAATAAACATCATATCCGTCGGTCACCTCGATATTGATTGGGAATTCATAATCCCCACTGACCGCCGTTACCTCCGGAGCACTCAGTTCCTCGATCTCAATATGGTAATTTTTGGTAACCACTGGACTACTGATCCCATTCTCATTGATGTAGACGGCTTTGATACAGTAATCACCGCTCTCTAAAAGGATGGGTGCCGTATACAGCAGACTGTGTTCTCCCGGTTCGGTTTCGTCGGTAGTATAGTAGATCTTACCACTTCCGAAAGTTGTCAGTTTCAAAGGCTGGATGCTGGTATAATATCCCTCCTGCAGACTGAATTCCGGTTCCATTGCCATATAGCTCTGGTATTTACTCATAATATTTACATTACCACAGTTCAACAACAGATCATTAATGGTCTTATAATCTTCCCTGGCCGCATAGATGGCGATCAGCTTTCCATAAGCACTTTCCAGTTGTTCGGAAGTAGCTGCGGCATCCGCAACAATCTCCCGAAGCAGATATTCATATTCCATTTTGTTGTTCTTCTGAAAATAAATATCCGCCAGTTCAAATTTTAAGGTGATGTTCCCCGGATCGATTTCCAGCGCACGTTCATAACAGGTGATCGCCTGATCGTATTCCCCGGAAGCTACATACTCTCTCGCACTCTTTATCTGATATTCAGCGGAATGATAGTGGGAATAAGAGATTCCGAAACCGGTACATACCACCGCTACTACCGCAAGCACCAGGATCAGCACAATGAATTTCCAGCGAAAGGGATGTTTTGCCGTATTTTCCAGCGGTTCTTCATCCCAGTCCTGCAATTCCGTCATGCTCTGCTGTGCATCCTGATCGTCCGTGGCATCTTCTTCCGGTGTCATTTCCCTGGCAATATCATGCAGAGTCTGCTCCATATTGTATTCAATTTCCGGTTCAAAATCGGGAACAATATGGATATCCTCCCCACAGTGCTCGCAGTAAAGCGTACCTTCTTTCATTTCCGCCCCGCAATTCGGACACTTCATATAATTATCCTCTTACTGCCTGCAAGGATACCGATTCCAGGCAGTTATTCATCAGCATAGCTATGGTCATAGGACCTACGCCGCCGGGAACCGGAGTAATGGCGCTGCATACAGGCTCCACACTGTCAAAGTCCACATCACCGCACAACTTGTTTTCTTCGTTGCGGTGAATTCCCACGTCAATAACAACCGCATCATCTTTTACAAATGATGCATCAACGAATTCTTTCTTTCCAATTGCAACAATAAGTATATCCGCCTGACGGCATATCTCTTTAAGATTTTTTGTCTTTGAGTGACATACTGTGACAGTGGCATTCTCTCTTAGCATCAGCAGAGCCATTGGTTTTCCGACAATATTACTTCTTCCGATCACAACGCAATGCTTTCCGGAAATTTCTATATTGCTTCTCTTTAAGAGTTCTATAATTCCGGCAGGTGTACATGATACAAATCCTTTCCTTTTGTAATATAAAATCCCTTGTTTTACGAGGATATGATTTTTGTTTTGCAACGCATTCGTTCATACGCAAAGTTACTG
>ERZ780207.3420-NODE-3420-length-10147-cov-4.517737_pt1 | contig 10147 bp, 7 predicted proteins | sample MGYA00510977_ERZ780207 | MGnify/ENA primary metagenome ERZ780207 (study PRJEB29588, sample SAMEA2151383) | human gut metagenome | biome: human gut; feature: human-associated habitat; material: faeces | place: Denmark | collected 2008/2010 ... | reverse complement strand
CGCTCCGGGAATGTACGCAGACATTGCACGCATACGCCGCGTCACACCCTAACAGTATGCTAATGGCGGAGAGGGGGGGATAGTATGTTAAACCTCCCTCTTTTCTTTTAAAATCAAACAGATACATCTGAAAAACTCCCCGCCACATCGGTTTTATTAGCAGTTTCATTAGCAGAATCATTAGCAGTTTTATTAGCATTTTTTGATATGTTACTAAAGAAGTTACATCTTGTAAAGTGTGCCTATTGGTTTTTTCTGACACTCCCTGTCCAATCTTTGGCAACTGTGAGAAAACCAAGCCATGTATTCAATCGTTGATTTAAATGATTGGATTGAAAAACAATTATCTGACGCTTGCAACATAAGCGGCATTAAATAATGAAAAAACGCAAAAGGAACGCGGCATGAAATTTTTTTTATCGGATTAAAAAGATGTATTCAGGGACATTGCTTTTCACTAACCGCCAATATAAAATCAGCCATCGTTACAGCGGCATTGACGCATAATCGCGCATGATGTTCCGCAATGTTAATACGGTTTGCGCCGACGCCGTGAGAATCGCTGTTTTTATTTCTCATTTCAGTAATTGCCGATAAAATTTTTTCCAAGCCTGACAAAAGCATATTGATGCGTTTGTCGGCATCTTTATCTGGGTGCATATTATATAATTTTTTTACTTCGGTGTATAATCCTTTAATGTCTCCCTTATCTGCGGGCGTTTGTCCTTTTCGCTCTATAACATAGCAAAACACTTCTTCAAGCAATGTTCTGGATTTTGTGACGGCACTGTCAAAATCGTCTGTTTCAATAGCTTGTAAAGCTCGTTCGCACAGATTTGAAATATAGCTTCTGTCTATTATCTTAATAATCGGAGCCTCTACGGAAACAGTTTTTCCGATTTCACGGATCGCAAAAGTTCCGGCAATTAATACAAGTTCATTACCGCCGAAATAAAGTTCTCCATTGATATGTTCAATAACAGAATTGGTAATTGTTTTATAGGCATTTTCAATATGTTCGGATGTCAGTCCTGACAGCATCCTTGAAAACTGCTGTTTTGAAAACAAGTATGAGAGCAAATCGGAAACACGTTCGTTTCTAATGCAAAACGTGATTAATTCCTCCAGATATTCCCATCTGCTTTTCATTCCTCCATAAGCCATGGGGCAACCGAATTTGTTGGCTATATTGCAAATATCATTTCCGCTTAAATACGGCATCGAAACTTCTTGTTCGCGTTCTTCCAATGGAATGGCACCGAATTTTGTATCACCGTCTAAAATGGCAAGAATATCCCGATCGCAAAGCAGTTCGAATTTATCCATTTTTATTCCTGAGCGATTCCGAAATACTTGTTGAAAAACACTTTCAACTTTTCAATGATGTTCGCTTTTTTCTCCGCCGTCGCCGGATTGAACAGGGACATTGGCGGCAGTATTTCGTCAATCGCCGTTCCCGTCGTTTTCAGCGCGCCGTCGGCAAAAGCGTTTTTCAAAAACTTGCGCGTTTCTTCGGGTTTCAGGCGTTCTGTTTCAATCAGTTCCGAAACGTCTTTTTCCTTTTGCCGTTTAACGTATTCGTTCCAATCCGACAACACGTTTGAATCGGCGTTTATCGTTGAAATAAAGCCGTCGATCAGCTCCTTTTTCGATCGAAGTTCCGGACTGGCTCCGACGGCTTTGTCAATCGCGCCCAAGATTTCCTTGTTTTTGCAGTGCGACTGATGATATTTCGCGACCAAATCCAAAATATAGTCGATGTTGACTTCGACCTGCTTGACCAGTTCCATTTCAAACACAACATCGTCAAGAATATCTTCTCTATCGCCGTTTGTCCGTTTGTATTTTTCGTGCAGATCGTAATATCGCCCCGTGTAATCCTGCAAATCAAGAGGTTTAATCAAGTCCTGCGCGGCAAAATCGTCAAAAGCGGTCAAAATATTGCGCAGGCGCAAGATGTTCCCGAACAACCGGATAAAATCCTTTTCGTTTTCTTCGCCCAAAACCGGCGCGCCCAGCGGAAAGCGTTCCAGCAATTCGTCAACGCATTCCCGATATCCGCGGTGATGTTTGCCGTTGTCGTCGTCATAGCCGTTAAAATAATCGTTATAGGACTTTAACAGCACCAAACCGCCCGCCTTGCTGTCGCCGAACAGGGCAATCGCTTCGTCCGTTTCGTCGGACAAATCGCGGAAGCAAACGATGTTGCCGTACGATTTGACGGAATTTAAAATTCTGTTCGTGCGGCTGAACGCTTGGATCAAGCCGTGCATTTTCAAATTCTTGTCCACCCACAGCGTGTTCAGCGTCGTCGCGTCAAAGCCCGTCAAAAACATATTGACGACCAGCAGAATGTCGATTTCGCGGTTTTTGACGCGTTCGGAAACGTCTTTGTAGTAGTCTTGGAATCCCCTTGCCGACGTGTCGAAGTTCGTTTTGAATTTTTTGTTGTAATCATCAATCGCGCCGTCCAGAAAATCGCGCGAAGTTTGATCCAAATCTTGCGTTTCAAATTCTTCTTCCGCCAGCAAGCCGCACGGATCTTCTTCGTTCGGGGCGAAAGAAAAGATTGTCGCGACGGTCAGGTTTTTTGATTTTTCCGCCAGCTGCTTTTTAAATTCCAGATAGTATTTTTTACAGACGGGAATGTCGCTGACGGCGAAAATCGAGTTAAAGCCGTTGACGCGCTTTCCTTTCAAATCAAACCGGACGTTGCGTTTTGTTTTTTGATCAAAGTGTTCCAGAATGTACCCGACAACCAAAGAAACGCGTTCGTCCGCCGCCAAAACCGATTGCGTGTCAATGGCGGAAACCAGCTTGTCCTTTGTGCCGTCTTTCGCTTTGACCGTGCCGATATAGTCGATCCTGAACGGCAGAACGTTGCCGTCGTTGATCGCGTTCACGATCGTGTAGGTGTGCAGTTTGTCGCCGAACGCCTGCGCCGTCGTGCGCAAATCGGGCGCGCCGCCCGTTCCGGCGTTTTGCGCGAAAATCGGCGTTCCCGTAAAGCCGAACAGGTGATAGCGTTTGAATTTTTTGACGATGCGGGCGTGCATATCGCCGAATTGACTGCGATGACATTCGTCAAAGACAATCACCAAATGCCGGTTATAAATCGGATGATCCGGATATTTCCGAATAAAGTTGTCCAGCTTTTGAATGGTTGTGACGATAATGCGATAATCTTTGGGCTTGTCGTTTTTATCCTTGTTTTCCAGCTGACGGCGCAAAATTTCCGTGTTGTTGTTGCCGTTCGCCGCGCCTTTTTCAAAACGGTCGTATTCGCGAATGGTCTGATAATCCAAATCCTTGCGGTCAACGACGAACAGCACTTTGTCGATAAAGGGCAAGTTTGCCGCCAGCTGCGCGGTTTTAAACGAAGTCAGCGTTTTGCCGCTGCCCGTCGTGTGCCAGACGTAGCCGCCGGCGTCCAAAGAACCCTCTTTGTGATAATTGGTCGAGATTTGGATTTTGTTTAAAATCTTTTCCGTCGCGGCGATTTGATAGGGGCGCATGACCAACAGCAACTTTTCGGACGTGAACACGCAATAACGCGTCAAGATGTTCAACAGCGTGTGTCTGGCGAAAAATGTTTTTGTGAAATCGACCAGATCGGGAATGATTTTGTTGTTCGCGTCCGCCCAGAACGACGTGAATTCAAAACTGTCGGACGTTTTCTTTTTGCGTCCGCGTCTGGAATCCGACAATTCTTTGATACGGTTGAATCGGGTGGAGTTTGAATAGTATTTCGTGTTCGTTCCGTTGGAAATCACAAAGATTTGGACGTATTCGTACAGCCCGCACCCCGCCCAGAAACTGTCGCGCTGGTAACGGTCGATTTGATTGAACGCTTCTTTTAACGGCACGCCGCGGCGTTTCAATTCCACATGAACCAGCGGCAGACCGTTGACCAAAATCGTGACGTCGTATCGGGTATCGTGATTGCCTTGCGTTTCGACATACTGGTTGATGACCTGCAACCGGTTATTGTGAATGTTTTTCTTGTCGATCAGCGTGACGTTTTGCGTTCTGCCGTCCGCGCGGACAAAAGATTGAACCGCGTCGTTTTGTATTTTTTCCGTTTTGGCGACGATTTTGCCGGCGGAATCCTGCTGTTTCGCGTCGCAAATGTTGTTTTTGAAAAAATCCTCCCATTCCGCATCGGTAAAAGTGATGCCGTTCAGTTTTTCCAACTGCGCGCGTAAATTGGCGATCAAGTCCGCTTCGCTTTTGATTGAAACGTATTCGTATCCCTGTTCCGACAACATTTTGATAAAGGCGGATTCAAGCGCGGCTTCGCTTTGATACGCATCGGAGCGTTGCTTTTGCGGTTCGTATTCGGCAACGACGGTACTTTCGTCGGAACGCAAGACAAGGTTTAAATCGGTCATAGTGCAACCTTTTCAAAATTCAACAGCTCGTCGCGGTAATGTTCGTACTGCCGTTGCCGCGCGGCGATTTCGGCGGGTAGCCCCATTGAAATGTCATTGCAAAGCGCGTCAAAATGGTCAAGGATTTTGACAATACATTCCTGTTCGGGCAAAGGAATTATAGGAATACTAACCTGTTGAACAGCGGAGGCATCTAAGGTTGGAATTCCAGCAACCCTAACGCGAGAGCGCAAATTTGCTTCCTGCAATTTTAGCACATGATACAAAAATTTACTTGAAAAAACAGGGCTTTTTCCAAGGCAATAGCAACCATCTGAAGACCAAAATTCAACTGGCGAAAATCCTACAGTTCCAGCCGAAGCTCCAACATTTATAATCATAACGGAATTAGCTTCTCTATTTTTTTCTGAAAAAAATCCTAATGGATCAAGTCCTCCGTGATAAACGGGAAATTTTCCATTATCAGATAATTGTTTCTTAGTAAGTCTCTTCCCTCTCAAAACGTTTATATTATCGCCCAATTTCACTCTTGGCACGTCGTCGTCGAAAGACAACAGGTGATTTCTGTAAAATTCGTATTGTTTTTTACGGGCTGTAAGCTCGGCTGTAAGCTCGGCTGTAAGCTCGGTGAAATTGTCCAAAATACGGACAATTTCACCTTGCGCCGCCAACGGCGGCACAGGGATTTTAATGTTCTCCATCTTTTGTTTTGATACATTAAATCGCGTAACTCCAGAAGCTGTTTTAATTATTTGTTTCCGTACATTTGTTGATCTAAAAAGATGTTTCAAAAAATCTACATTGTACAAATTTAGATTGTTTATCCTAAATCCAAAACAAAAACTATTCAGATAAACAGAATCATCGAAATTATAAACAGATGACATTCCGCACTCATCCGCCGTTTCAGAAGACCCTGTAAATAATACATCCCCACTTTTAACGACATTTTGTCTTTCATTGTCCGATATAAAAACACTTTCACATTGTTCTATATCAATAGAAGAATTTTTATACACATTCATATATGTTATAAATTTATTGTTTCCATTTTTGAAATCATCTTTACACTTTCCCGTAAGACCGCTATAAAAAAAACCCAAAGTTCCCAATCTTCTATATTCCACACCATTCGGACACAGCGTTTTCAGCAGGGTTTCTATTTTAGTCATTGTTTTCTGCTCCCCAATTCAATGCTGCAACAGCCGCTTGCAAATCCGCATGATTTTGAACATTGTCTATGACGCCTTTAACCAATCGTTTCAACGGCTCGTACTTTTGCAATGCAATTTCTTCTTTTTCTTCGGAAATGGCATCATTTTTAGAATGGATAATTTCGCTCAATTCCTTAAAAAGACGGTATCCATTTTCTGAAAACTCACGCGGAATAATTGAATTTTGTTCATCTACTTCTTCCAAAATATCTTTAAAAGGGCGTACGCTTCCATTTGCTTTGTGTATGGAAAATCCTTTCGCGATTGCAACTTTTAACGTTATTTCCTCGTAAATTTTCCTCAAATAAATAATTGCGCCAGCCCCCAATTTTTCACGGTAAGCCCGTTCCGCTTTTTCAAAAAATAACGCATACGGATTATTGGAGAAAGGGTAAGAGACATTTTCCGACATTTTATCTACTCGCTTTAAAATACGCACATTTGGCGAAGCGTTAAAAATTTCATCTTCACTTTCCACCAAAAACCATTCTTCAACCAAAGCATTGCATCGCGGGCATTTCAAAACGCAATCTATACTGACTAAATGGTCATTTACTCCTATACAGTACAACTTGTCCTCTGACAAAAACGACATATCGTTATTGCAGGCGTTGCAATGATATGGCAGAACAACTTTTCCAACATCAAGCTTTTGTTGTCTTCCTGCTTTTAATCGTTTTCCAAACAAGAAACCTTCAATCTGAACATATTCCTGCGGTTCTCTGGATAAAATATCGGAAAGCCTCATTTTTTCCCCTCCGTTTTGTTTTTAGGCGCAGAGATTTCGATCGTTCCGTCCGATTCCAACAAAAAGCGGTCAAACTCGCTTTGATACAGCCGGTCTTGTTTCACGCGGTACTTTTCAAATTCGGTTTCGGCGTGGCGTTTGGCGATTTCCGCGGAAATCGTTCCGGCGTTGTCCAGAATTTCCTTTTTCGACAGGCGCAAGACGCCCTCAAACTGTTCCGCCCAATCTTGCATCGTCATCGGAATTTCTTCCTCGGCTTTCATTTCCGCCAAATCCAAATACGCGTTGACAATGCGCGACATCGCCGCCAATTCCTTTTCTGTCAGATAGTTTTTGGCGATAACGACGTCGAATTTTTGGATTTTGCCGTTCGGCGCGTCTTTCCACGTCGTCAATCCCATGTTTTCCTTTTCGCTGTCCGCCCGCCGGTAAATCGTTTCCGCCGCCGTTTCCCCGTGAATTGCCCAATGCAGTTGATTTTGAACTTTGGCGAAAAAGTCTTTTGTCGTTTTGGAATTCGCGTCGTAATCGACACTGGTCGCGTAAATATCCGTAATCTTTTGATAAAAACGCCGTTCAGACAGCCGGATTTCGCGAACGCGCTGTAATTGTTCCTCGAAATAATCCTTGGTCAAAATCGTGCCGCCGTTTTTCAGGCGTTCGTCGTCCATGGCGTAGGCTTTAATGGTGTATTCCTCTATAATGTCGTTCGCCCATTTTCTGAACTGGACGGCTTTCGGGGAATCCACTTTGTTGCCGACGGCGATGATGGCTTTTAAATTATAGTGGTTGGTTTCGTAACTTTTTCCGTCCGCGGCAGTTATTCGAAATTTTCGAATAACTGAATGTTCGTCCAACTCCATATCCCGAAAAATTTTTTTCAAGTGATAATTGACGGTATGGGGTTCGACGTCGTACAAAACCGCCATCATTTTTTGGGTCAGCCACACATTTTCATCGGCGTAAACCGCGTTGACGTCACCGCGTCCCGTCGCCGTCAGAAACGTCAAATATTCGGCGGCGGAAGAACGGACAAGGGAAGCCTGCTTTTTTTTCATGCGCGATTACCCCTCGATTTCCGCGATGATCTTGGCGATTTCTGCGCGCAGTTCGTTTTCGCGTGCGACGATTCTTTCAATGTCGGCGTTCAACGCTTTGATGTCGATTTTTTCGCGCGTGTCCTCTTGTTCCACATACGTCGAAACGGATAGGTTGTAATCCTGTTTCGCGACGTCCGCGTTCGGGACGAGTTTTGAAAAATAATCCCGCTCCGTTCTGTCGCGATAGCAATCGATGATGCGCGCGATGTTGTCGTCGGTCAGTTTGTTGTTGTTCGTGACCTTGACGCATTCTTTGGACGCGTCAATAAACAAAGTTGCGTTTTCTTTTTTGCTCTTTTTTAAAACCATAATACAGGTTGCGATCGTCGTGCCGTAAAACAGGTTGGCGGGCAACTGAATGACACAATCGACAAAGTTGTTGTCAATCAGATACTGCCGAATCTTTTGTTCCGCGCCGCCGCGGTACATAATCCCCGGAAAACAGACGATCGCCGCCGTTCCGTTCGTCGCCAACCACGCCAGCGAATGCATGATAAACGCCATGTCCGCCTTTGATTCCGGTGCCAGAACGCCCGCGGGCGCGAAACGAGGGTCGTTGATTAAAACAGGGTTGCTTTTGCCTTCCCATTTAATCGAATAGGGCGGGTTGGACACGATCGCTTCAAACGGTTCGTCGTCCCAATGCTGCGGATTGATCAGCGTGTCTTCGTGCGCGATGTCAAATTTATCAAAATCAATGTCGTGCAAAAACATATTGATGCGGCACAGGTTGTATGTCGTCAGGTTGATTTCCTGTCCGAAAAAGCCTTGCCGCACGTTTTCTTTGCCAAGAATCTTCGCCGCCTTTAACAGCAGGGAACCCGACCCGCACGCGGGATCGTACACTTTGTTAATGCTGGTTTTGCCGCAAACGGCGATTCTTGTCAGCAGCTCGGAAACCTCTTGCGGCGTGAAAAATTCGCCGCCGCTTTTGCCCGCGTTCGACGCATACATACCCATTAAATACTCGTACGCGTCGCCGAACGCATCAATCGCGTTGTCCTGATACTGCCCAAGCTTCATATCGCCGATGCCGTTCATCAGCTGAACCAGTGTTTTGTTGCGTTTCGCCACAGTCGCGCCCAGTTTGTTGCTGTTAACGTCAACGTCGTCAAACAATCCGGAAAAATCGTCTTCGCTTTCGCTTCCTTTGGCGGAATTTTCAATATTCTTGAACACCGAATCCAGCGTCATGTTCAGGTTTTCGTCCGCGGGCGCTTTCTTGCGGACATTGCAGAACAGTTCCGACGGCAGAATGAAGAATCCCTTTGAGCTCACCATTTGCCGGCGAATGCTTTCGGCTGCCGCGTCGGAAAGATCTCTATAATCAAAAGCGGCGTTTCCCGTATCATGTTCATTTTTGTTGATGTAGTTCGTCAGATTTTCGGAAATGTAACGGTAAAACATCATGCCTAAAACGTAGGATTTAAAATCCCAACCGTCCACGCTGCCCCGCAAATCGTCGGCAATCGCCCAAATCGCACCGTGCAGATTTTTCCGTTGCTGTGTGGCTGTCGTATCAATCATTTCCAAAATCCCCGAATAAATTAAGACATACTCTGATCTTTATAGGTCTTTCTCCCGCGTGTCAACGATGTTTCATGTTTGTTCCTGTGTCTTTTTAACTTCTAACGAATTCCAATGTTTTTTTAAGCACACTTTAAAAGATAAAAAAAATGATGTTTTCCTACCGCTTTGAAAAAGAGCGGTTTATAGCCACTTTTCTTAGTCAGCACGTTAATACCGATTTTCAAACAGCATTCTCTATCTAAGCGATCCCCATCCCAATCACCGTCAAAACGACAAAATGGTAAATCGATAATTTTGTATATGAAAACCACCCGGTTGTCGGGTGGTTGTTTTTACTCGCGAGGTAAATCATGTACGAGAAAAAGTTTAATAACTACAGTTATGTCGGGTGCGGGGAGTGCGGCATTACAGGGAAAAAGAAATCTGCCCAACCCCTTTATCGCAATCAGGATTTGAAAACGTATCTGACAAAGTATCAATGGGCTTACAGGAATGGGTGTTTTCTCCCCAGTTTGCCTGACAATTTACGGGAAATCTTTTACGAACTCAAAGGCATGTTCAATGTCGCGGCGGCTTCTATTGATGAAATGCTTGAAGCCGGTCGCTGGTTAAGGCAAGCCGCTTCTGAAAGTTCAAAACGCAACCATCATAACAGAAGAAAAGGATAAAGCCGATGACTAAAACATACAATCAGATGGAAGACCTGTTCGGGTCTTATTTTTTAAGCAAACGCGATACGGATATTGCCTTTCGGAACATAAACAAAAACGCGCTCTTGAAAGTCGTCAAAGGATATAAGGATTATCTGAACGACACAGTGACGTTTCCTGAAGACACTTATTACGAGGGCATCGGGATAGAAAGCAATGATGAGCAGATTTTGTTTTCGATAAACGACCTCTATCGTTTATGGGAGAAATCACCCTACTGGGTTCAAAAAAAGAACGGAGAAACTTTATATGTCTTTGGCATCAGTTTTTGTGAGAAACTGAACTCTTTTATAATCGGCGGGTACCTTGTAAATAAAAAAGGTGACGGGCGATTTGTAGCCATAACGTGGAAGCAGCCGGTCAATACCATCGCGCTTCTCATAGACGCGATAGTATCTGATTATGTTCCAGAGGGGGTAAGGTTCAAAAAACAAACTCCGCTTTATCGGCTGGT
>ERZ780207.3419-NODE-3419-length-10147-cov-8.574812_pt1 | contig 10147 bp, 11 predicted proteins | sample MGYA00510977_ERZ780207 | MGnify/ENA primary metagenome ERZ780207 (study PRJEB29588, sample SAMEA2151383) | human gut metagenome | biome: human gut; feature: human-associated habitat; material: faeces | place: Denmark | collected 2008/2010 ... | reverse complement strand
TGAGAAACGCCGCGGGAATGGCAGATCCATTCCCGCGGCACAGATCCTATGATGTTGTATTGTCCAGAATTCTGCGATAATTCCGCTTGGCGTACAAAATCCTGCGAATCTGTACAGTGTCTCCGGCGACCACATAGAACACCAGATAGCTTTCTACGATCAGATACCGATAGCCCTTGGCCGCCAGCGCAATATCACGCGGCTTTGGGCATCGAAACGGCATCTGCGAGAGGCTCTCGATTTCCTCAATGAGCAGATCGTAGTACCGAAGCGCAGCCTGCTGGGACAGTGTGTTCAGATAGTCGATGATCTCCTGTAAGTCTTTCTTGGCGGTCGGGTAGATTTTAATCTTATAAACGTCCATGCACAAGCCCTCGCAGCTCTCTGGCGACGCTTAAAAAGTCCTCACCCTCTGCGCCTTCGGCAATTTCTGCTTCCGAAACCGCAAGTTTGGCATAGAGGTCGATCAGCGCCTGCTGGCGCTCATACTCTGCCATGCTCTGCACGACCATGTCACCTGTGCCGTTTCGTGTAATGAACACAGGCTCGCGCGTCTGCTTGCAGAAGTCGGAAATCTCATTGGCGCTGTTGCGCAGATCAGAAATCGGTCGAATACTCGGCATACTGCATCCCTCCTTCACTTGCAGTATAGCAAAATATTGAGTATTTTACAACATAAATTTTGATTGCGAGGTGATACCATCTCAAGTGGAAACTGGATCATAGATAACCTCAATTCTTCGCTGGAAACATGGAACAGCAAACTGTCTGAGATCTGGACGCTGCTGACTACCAGCCCGGAGAATTTCAAAGGCGGCGGGATCTGGAATGTGATTGTCGGGATCAACGATGCACTAAAAGCCATCGCGTATGCGCTTTTGGTGCTGTTTTTTGTGATTGGCGTGATGAAAACCTGCGGCAGCTTTACGGAGCTGAAACGCCCGGAAGTGGCGTTCAAATGCTTCATCCGTTTTGTACTGGCACAGGCGGCAGTCACCTACGGCATGGAGCTGATGACGGCTCTGTTCTCGATTGCGCAGGGCACGATCCAGACGATCATGGGCGCGTCCGGTCTTTCGGCAATGGAAGCATCCACACTGCCAGCCGAGATCGCGTCAACGATTGAAGATGTTGGCCTGCTGGAGAGCATTCCGCTCTGGGCAGTGACGCTGCTCGGTTCGCTGTTTATCTGGGTGCTGTCGCTCGTCATGATTTTGACCGTCTACGGCCGCTTTTTTAAGCTCTATATGGCGACGGCGATTGCGCCGATCCCGCTGTCGAGCTTCGCAGGACAGCCCTCCAGCAGTATCGGTATGGCGTTCATCAAGAGCTACGCCGCCATCTGCTTGGAGGGCTGTGTCATTTTACTGGCCTGTATTATCTTTTCGCAATTCGCATCCAGCCCGCCCGTCGTAACGGAAGGACTTGCCCCGGCAACGGTCGTCTGGAACTACATTGGAGAGCTTGTATTCAATATGCTGGTGCTCGTCGGCTCCATCAAAATGTCCGACCGCATCATCCGGGAATTGATGGGTCTTGGATAAGAAACATCCATCCGCAGTTGGATGGAGGTTGTGAGCTATTCAGCTAAAATTCTCGTAATCTTTTGCTGCAAATCCGGAAAGTCTGTCACAGCCGTTTCGTAAACGTCTTCCATGCGCAGCGTCTGATATTTGTGTGCGGCAATATCCCGGAATCCGGCGATTTCCTTCCATGCTACCTCTGGATGCGACAGGCGGCATTCCTCCGTCAGATTCTTTACTAGCTCACCGACGTTGATTACCGTCATGCAGACAGCGCGCTTGAGCATCTCATTATCAAGAAATTCTGTCAGGGAACACCCCTTCATCATACCGGCGGCAATGTTCACCTCGGACAAAACCTTTTGAAGAATAATTCCGTCTCTACGATTCATACAACGCTACCTTTCTGTCGATCACGATCATGCTGTCTGAGGGCAGCGGACCGTGAATCACATCAACGTCCGTTTTCAGAATATCCTCCAGTCGGTACTTGATCGCGCTCAGTGTGAGCAGAGAAATGCGCGGGGATTTGAATTCCAGCAGAAGATCCACGTCGCTGTCTGGGCGGTTCGTGCCATTGGCATAGGAACCGAACAGTTCTGCTTTCTTGATCGGGTATTCCTGCGCAGCGAGTTGCACACCGTCTTTGATTTTTTGAATATCCAGCATGGCACAAACTCCCTTCTTAATTCTACTTCCATTATACCCAATTTGCAGATAATTTCAAGTAAAAGACGTTATCGGATAATACTGTGGACTTTCCACGCCAGCGACACAATCCACGAAATCAGCCCCAGGACAATGAGTGCATACCAGATCCCATTCGCCAGTGCGTAGTGGCTGTAATACCAGCCAGAAAACAGCGTCGGCACGATCAGCGCATACAAAAGCGGCAGACTAAGGTGCAGCAGCGACGCGGCATGAAATAATACGGACAGAAGCAAACAGCCAGCCCCAAATACAATCATCAACATGGCACGACCTCCTTTAGAGAATTTGTGCCATGTTAGCTTGGAACAAGAAAAAATGCAAGGGTCAATCCAAAGAAACTTAGAAATTGGAGGGATTCATCATCGAAGTTAAAATCAACAAAGAAATCCAGCGGTATCAGGAGAGCATTCTGTTCGGCTTATCTCTGCGGCAGATGGTGTTCGCGCTGCTTGCCATCGGCGTGGCGGTCGGCGCGTATTTTGGCTTGAAACCGCTCATCGGCGCGGCGGAGGTCGGCTGGGTGTGTATGCTGGCGGCGTTCCCGTTTGCCATGTGCGGCTTTTTTACCTACAACGGCATGCCTGCCGAGCGATTCCTGCTGGCGGTCATCCGGTCGGAGATCCTCTGCCCGCGAACGCTTGCATATCATCCACAGAATCTGTATGCGGAGCTTTTATTGGACAACAGTACAATGCGGGAGGTGCTGACACTTGATTAAAACCCTCAACAACACCATCAAGCAGGATCGAACGGCATATAAAATCCCGCGCAGCGTACAGGACATCATTCCCATCCAGCGGATCTTCGCGGATGGGATTTTTCAGTTCGGCACGAAGTATTCCAGAACGCTGCGCTTTTCGGACATCAACTATGCCATCGCGTCCAAAGAGGATAAAACGGCGATGTTCCTCGGTTACAGCGAACTGCTGAACGCTTTGGACAGCGGCTCTACCACGAAGCTCACGATCTGCAACAAGCAGGTCAACCGCCAGGCTTTTGAAGATACGGTTCTGCTTCCGCAGCGCGGAGACAACCTCGACGGATTCGTGGACGAGTTCAACGGGATGCTGGAAGGCAAAATCTCCGGCAGCTCCGCCAGCGTGGAGCAGGAGCGGTTTCTCACGGTTTCCGTTCACAAGAAAAACGTGGACGAAGCACGCACATTCTTCTCCCGCGTGACGGGTGAGGTTTCCTCTAAACTCTCGCGTCTCAACTCGTCCTCCAACGAGCTGGACGCCGCCGAGCGGTTGGATGTGCTGCGCGGCTTTTTCCGCCCAGATGAATCATCATTGCCGTTCGACCTGCAATCTGCCATGAAGCGCGGACATAATCTCAAGGATACGATCTGCCCGGACAGTCTGGAATTTCATCGGGATTATTTCAAAATGGGCAGTCAATACGGTCGCGTCCTGTTCCTCAAGGACTACGCCAGCTACATCAAAGACAGCATGATTCTGGAGCTGACCGACCTCAACCGGCGCATGATGCTCTCCATTGACATGATCCCCGTGCCGACCGACGAAGCGGTGCGCGAGGTGGAGAACAAGCTGCTCGGCGTGGAGACGAACGTCACCAACTGGCAGCGGCGGCAGAACAGCAACCAGAACTTCTCTGCTGTTGTGCCGTATGATCTGGAACAGCAGCGCAAGGAAACCCGCGAGATGCTGGACGATCTCACGACCCGCGACCAGCGGATGCTGTTCGCCGTGGTCACGCTCGTGCATCTGGCAGACAGCAAGGAAGAACTGGACAGCGACACGGAAACGCTCCAGTCTATCGCAAGAAAACACCTGTGCCAGCTCGCAAAACTGAGCTTTCAACAGCAGGACGGCCTGATCACCGCGCTGCCGCTCGGTTTGCGGCGCATTGACGCGCTGCGGACGCTGACCACAGAAGCCCTCGCGGTGCTCATGCCGTTCAAGGCGCAAGAGATCCGCCACCGGCACGGCATCTACTACGGGCAGAACGCGATCTCTAAGAACCTCATTTTGGCAGACCGGAAAGAGCTGCTCAACGGCAACGGCTTTATCCTCGGTGTCTCTGGCTCCGGTAAATCCTTTGCAGCCAAGAGAGAGATCACGGAGATCGCGCTGTCCACAAATGACGACATTATCATCATCGACCCCGAAGCCGAGTACCGCCCGCTGGTCGAGGGCTTGGGCGGCGAGGTCATTGAAATCTCCGCGACCTCGCCCAATCATATCAACGCCCTCGATATGGAATCCGGCTACAACGACGGTGACAATCCAGTTGTGCTGAAATCCGAATTCTTATTGTCCCTCTGTGAACAGCTCGTAGGGGCTGGGAAGCTGTCTGCGAAGGAGAAATCCATCATTGACAGGTGTACTGCCCAGGTCTACCGCGAGTTCATCCGAAACGGCTATCTCGGAGTTGTGCCGACATTACAAGACTTCCATGCCGCGCTCCTGGAGCAGCCGGAACCCGAAGCGCGGGACGTTGCATTGGCGTTGGAGCTGTTCACGGAGGGCAGCTTGAATACGTTTGCCAAGTACACAAACGTGGACACAAACTCCAGAATCCTCTGCTATGATATCCGCGACCTCGGCAAGCAGCTCTTGCCGGTCGGCATGCTGGTCGTACTGGACAGCGTGTTCAACCGCATCATCCGAAACCGCAAGCTTGGCAAGAATACATGGCTTTATATTGATGAAATCTATTTGCTGTTCCAGCACGAGTACAGCGCCAATTTCCTGTTCACGCTCTGGAAGCGGATGCGCAAATACGGGGCCTGCGGCACGGGGCTGACGCAGAACGTCGACGATCTGCTGCAATCCCATACTGCCCGCACGATGCTGGCGAACAGCGAGTTTTTGCTCATGCTCAATCAGGCGAGTACGGACCGAATCGAGCTGGCGCGGCTGCTCAATATTTCGGACAACCAGCTTTCCTACATTTCGGGCGTGGATTTTGGACACGGGCTTCTCAAGTGCGGCAGCACCATCGTGCCTTTCGTGGATCATTTCCCGAAAAACGGCAGGCTGTACCAGCTTATGACGACGAAACTATCTGAACGGGTGGAGCAGGCGTCGTAATGCGGGAGGTCAAAGAAAAATCACCGCTGAAAGCGAGAGCCGTCGAAACCCTCAAATCCGCGCCGCAGGCAGCATTCCGCCGCGGCGCGGATGCTTCCTTTCAGCAGCTTCGGCAGGAGCTGCGCGAGGCAGCGCAGGACGGTCAGCCGGAAGATCGCTACGAGAGCGGCAAGATCACAGACACCGCCGACCATGCCGTGCGGCAAGCCGAGCATATGGCAGAAAGGGCTGTCAACAAGCTGCCGAAAACAAAATCCGAACCGCAGCGGGAAGCCAGGACGGAATCTGTTCCACAACACGAACGTCCGCAGCCCCAGCATTCTACTACGAAACCGAGGGAATATCCACTACAAAGCCAACCACAGGGAAATCAGTCTGTGCGCGAATCGGCTTCTCCAATCAGGGAGAAGCCGGTTTCTCCGGCAAGCGACAAGCAGCCCAAAATGCGAGAGCATACACCGACCGCTGATGCGCCTGTGCAGCAGCCCCAGCATACAGCTCCGCAGATTCATGAAAACGTAAAGGCTGTTTCTACGGAAACGACACCATCGCTAACGGAGCGTTCTGTCCGAGAGGCGGTTTCTCCAGTTAAGGAGAAGCCTGTTCCTCCCGTAAATATCCCACAGCCCAAGATGCGGGAATATGCACCGAATGCTGACGTGCCTGTGCATCGGCCCCAGCATCCAGATTCGCGGATTCATGAAGGACCGCAGCCTGTTCACCAACCGCAGACAAATCGTTCTGTGCGTGAGTTGGAAACATCAGTAAGAGAAAAGCCTGCTGGGAAAGCAAGACCGGCAGAACAACGGTCGATTGGACAAGCCCCTGCCAGCACGGAACCGTCTGCTTTTACGACGGCTCCGACGGTGCAGCCATCAGCACGGACTCTGCCAAGAGAAAAAACGCCTGTTTCGTCTCTGCATGAACAGCCTGTCACACCCAAAACGGATACCACACAGTTCGCGCTTCCTGCAATCAAGACGAAAGAGTACATCCGAAAGAAGCGGCAAAAGCAGAATTTTCTCAAAGAAGAATCAAGCGGTATTGAAAACACAATTACAGATTCCGAAACATTTTCGCCGGTCATCCGTACACGGGAAACTGTTCGTGAACAGCAAAAACTCCACGTTTCCCATAGTGCGGAGCAGGAGCAGCCAGCTCTGCAGCAGATCCGAACACGGCAGCCGCAGGCGGCCTCCATGCGCGCCAATACGGAATCCGTGACGCCGGATACCCCGCAGACACTGCTGCCGGACATCAAGAGCAAGCAGAAATACATTGCAGCGCAGCAACCGACACAGGTAACGCCCGTGCAGGCAAATCTGCAACAGGCTGCGCGGCAAACTGGAATGAAAGCCGCTCACGGCGAACCGAAATTATGTCAACCATCATTGGCGAATGAAACAGTCCCCGTACCAACGAGCAGGAATGTCGCTCCGACAAAGCCTGTGCGCGTCCAGAAACAGGCGCGACCGGCTTTCGTAAAAAAGCAGAAGATCAAAACAGCACCAAACGCCAAAATCAAGTCCGCCACACCTGCCGCAAAAGCCTTGCCCAGCAAAGCGTCGGCAGCTCCTCCAAAGCAGGCCGCAACTGTCATCCGCAAAGGGCAGGTGCTTCGGGATACAGCAATCAAAGCGGCGAAGGTAGCAAAAGAGGCCGGAAGGAAGGTTCTGCGGGCAATCGTGGCAGCGGCAGAAAAGCTGGCCGCAGCGATTGGTGCAGGCGGTGCGGCGGCAGTTTCCGTTGTCGTGGTGATCTTGCTTGTAGGGATGTTGTTTGCTTCGCCGCTCGGTATCCTGTTCGCCGGTGAGGACACCGGCACGGAAATTAAAATCCCGGACGCGGTTGCGACGCTGAACGGCGAGTTTACCGATGAGATCTACCGTATCATGGAGGAACATCCATACGATGAGCTGGATATGCAGGAGGGCATGGAAGCGGCCATGCTGCAGAACTGGCGGAATGTGCTGGCTGTGTACGCGGTCAAGGTCTCAACCGACGAAGAACATGGGTTGGACGTTATGACGATGGATGAGGAAAAGCTCCAGCTTCTGCGGGAAATTTTCTTCGACGCCAACAAGCTGGAATACGAATTGACGACCAGAACCGTAGATGGCGAACGGGTCACAACGCTGCATATTTCTGTGCAGATCAAGGATGCCATGCAGATGGCAGACGAATACGGCTTCACCGACCAGCAGCGGGAGATGCTCGAAGAACTGCTGAAGCCGGACTACGACGACATTTTCCTTTCCCTGATCGGTAATTATCAGCCGGACGGCATGCCCATCGGCCCCGTCGACATTTCGGACATCCAAGGCACGCTGCCGGATGATCTTGATCCGCTGCGCGAATCCATTGTCCTGACAGCATATCAGCTTCTTGGAAAGGTGACGTATTTCTGGGGCGGCAAAAGCCTCGTTCTCGGCTGGGACAGCCGCTGGGGAACGCCGACGACAGTCACTGCACCGGGCAGCGGTTCGACCGGCAAGGTGCTGCCATTCGGACTGGACTGCTCCGGCTTTGTGGACTGGACATTCTATAACGCCACGAGCGGTGCATACCTGCCCGGACGCGGTGGTGGCGCAGCCTCACAGCATGGCTATTGCACCAACATTGCATGGGCAGACGCACTGCCCGGCGATCTTGTCTTTTACGCGGACGACAGCCACGTCGGGATCGTCTGCGGCTACGACAGCGTGGGCAATCTCCTCGTCATTCACTGCTCCGGCGGGCAGAATGGCGTGGTCGTGACCGGGCGCGAGGGCTTTGCCGTCGCAGCCAGACCGGATTTGTTTACGGATTAGTCCAATTTGCTTCGTTTGTGCGGCATTCTTTGTTGGCTCTGGTGAATAGCTTTCTTTCCTTTTTCCTGCGATACTTGGCGTACCAAAGCGAAAGGAGACTATAATGGAAACACGAAAAAACCTGTGTGCCATGCTGCCCGTCGCACTCCACACCAGAGTCCGGCAGGAGCAGGAAAAAGCCGGGATGACCCTCGGTGAGTATGTGGAAGCCATGATCACAGAATACTACGATTGGAAGGACGGAAGAATCATGACCGGAGAAATGAGAACCTTAGCCGCGCAGATCCCCGCAGAGCTCTTTGACCGCCTCGACCGCTACCTCAAGGAACGCGGCATCAAGAAGAAGGACTTCTTAGTTGACATCATTACCCGCGCGCTGGAAGAAGCCGAAGCCGCCGAACCGGTTACAGAAGCATCGCCCCAGGACGAGCTGGAGGAACAGCCAGAAGCGGACGAAACCTGATCCTATCCCAAGCCCCCGCAGGTCAAACCTGCGGGGGCAAACCTTTGTTGCAAGCTGTCAGCCGACACGCGCCCGCGTGTCGGCTTTTCTGCGTCCCGGTGGGGACGCTGCACCAGAAACTACAAAAACCGCGCGTTGGCGCGCGTGTGACGAAGTACAAAAACAGACGCACAGGAGGAAAGAAAACACAAATGCTATCTGAGCACCAAAACAAAAACGCAAATTTTCTCCGAATCCTGATGACACTCCGCGCCCTGCGGCAGCGCGGAGACATTACGGAAAAAGAATACCGCAGAGCCAAGAAATATTATCAGAACCTGACCGGCGCGGACATTGTCCTCGCAGATTAAACTGTAATTTGCACGGTTTCCACAAGAATTCCCTTCGCCGTTTCAGCGTTTGGTAGAATTCGGGACCGTTTGAAAGATATCAGTAGACTTGAACCTTTTCGCGGATATACTTGTCGTTGACAAACGGCATGGGAGGTGAGAAAAATGCCAGTTGCAAAACTGATTGCGCCAACGACGAAGCAGGAGATCCCCAAGCTGCGCGTGGCGGCATATTGCCGCGTGTCCTCAAACTCCGCAGATCAGCGAAATTCCTTTGCAACGCAGGAACGTGTTTATACGAAATACATTGCAGAGAAGCAGGAATGGGAGCTGGTCGACATTTTTGCCGACGAGGGTCTCAGCGGCATGAAAGCGGATAACCGTCCGGAATTTCAGCGGATGATCCGGATGTGCGAGCTGCACCAGATCGACCTGATCCTCACGAAATCCGTCTCCCGCTTTGCCCGCAACGTCAAAGAGGCGCTGAGCTACACGCGAAAATTAAAGCTGCTCGGCGTTGGGGTGCAATTTGAAGAAGATGGCGTCAACACACTGGCGATGGCCGACGAGATGTTGCTCAATACGTTTGCAGCCATTGCGCAGGAGGAATCCAAGTCCATCTCGCAGCATCAGCGGTTATCCATCGTCAAACGGATGGAACTTGGAGAGTATATTGACAGCAACGCTCCATATGGGTATCGGTTGATAAACAAAACACTGTCTGTCTACGAACCGGAAGCCATCATTGTTCGATGGATTTACCAGTCATATCTGAATGGTTGGTCAATCAGCGAGATTGCAAAAGACTTGTCTGTCCGCGACGTTCCCACAAAGTGCGGAAAGTCCACTTGGACATCCACACGGGTTTCCTATATTTTATCAAACGAGCGATACATCGGTGACTGCAAATACCAGAAAACCTGTCGTGAAGCAGTAGTTCCGTTCCGGCAATCCAAAAATCGCGGGCAGGAAGATATGTTTTATGCCAAGGAAACCCATGCGCCGCTTCTTGATAAACAGCTTTTCTATCAGGTGCAGGAGCTTTTAGAGAAAAAGAAAAAGCAGCACTGCACAGAAATTCCGCCCAGACAGTATCCTCTTACAAGCCGCATTCGGTGTTCCGAGTGCGGCTCTTTCTATCACCGGAAGGTGCGAAGTGGCGTAATCAAGTGGGTCTGTTCAAAACACGCGGCAGATACCAATGCCTGCAATTCCGGCTATTACAGTGAGGAACGTATTTACGACGGCATCATCACCA
>ERZ780207.3408-NODE-3408-length-10179-cov-3.388582_pt1 | contig 10179 bp, 12 predicted proteins | sample MGYA00510977_ERZ780207 | MGnify/ENA primary metagenome ERZ780207 (study PRJEB29588, sample SAMEA2151383) | human gut metagenome | biome: human gut; feature: human-associated habitat; material: faeces | place: Denmark | collected 2008/2010 ... | reverse complement strand
ACAAGCGAGACTCTCACCCCCGCGTCCTTTACCTCCGAGAGATAGGCACGGAGCTGTCGCTCATGGGCAGCGATAAGGGGGCGCCGTGAGCCCGGTTCCCCTCCGGCAACCTTGATCGTCAGAACACTCGTGTCAGCGCTCTCTGTCGCTACGGCGTGTCTGACAACACGCGCCTTCTCGATCTCGTCCTCGCTCATCCCCGACGTGTCATAACGGTCGCTGTCCTCCATCAGCTCCATGTCGGCCATGAAAGCCAGCGCCTTGTCGCGATACCACTTCGCCCGGTGTGGCATCAGCCTGTCAAGCTCAGCCTCAACCTCTGCCCGGTGTCGCCCGACGAGCTGCTCGAGAACCCACGCGCCGACGGCCCACGTATAGAACAGAATATTCTCCACGCTCGCCGCCGAAAAATATTCCGAAAACACGCTCCCGGCCCTGAAACCGTAACGCTCAGCCGCCTGCTCGTTCCTCATGAACTCCGCGGCGATCTCATCCTTGATTTCTTTTATGCTTCGTGCCATATATTTTACCGTTATTTAAAAACCGTTTAAACAATCTCGAAATCAATCTCGATCCCCATTTCGCCGATACCTCCGTAAGGACACCGCGCTATATCTTCGGCGCTCGCCTCGGTCGCCGGTCTGACACGGTCATCACTAAAGCGCGACAAAACCCTGTGGTCAACATTCTCAGTCACATCTGCCATATAAGGCTGCCCGTGAATGACGGTTCCTGTGGGCGAAAGTGAGTTAAGAGCACAAAACTCTATCAGACACTCAATTGTTCCCCCGCATATCATTGCAAGGTCAAGAATGCTTGCGCGGTCATATCCTGTAATTGTTGCTGTCATATCGTGATCTTCAGTTTTCCGTCTCTGACTTCTACGTTTCTGACGTCATGACCCATTGCCCGACACATATTTTTCAATCGGTTTGGCCAGAATCTCAAAACATTTCCATGAAACATTCTGGGCAGCTCGCCTCCTATGAGAGGGAATTCCTTGTACTCTCCACGCGCCGACAGTGTGATTTGCTCCACACATTGCAGTGTGTTATCACCAAGGGCTACAGACCCTCCGTGAATATCAATGTCGCCCGTTTCCCGATCTATCAGAATTGCGTTTGCCATTATCAATATTCTGTAGATGAAATAATATAGTCATCATCGCTTAGCGCGCTGATCTCAATTACCTGTCGGTTTGAATAGGTCTGCTGCTTTACCGAAAAGCCCGTTACCACAATATCGGAAATCCCGAACATATCGAGAAACGCCGAGCTGACTTCCAGAGCCTCCGGCCTTTCCATTATCTCGCGTAATTGGCTGACCGCCTTTTCCGGGTATTGGTCTATTATCTCATTCTTGCCGTCCACCGAAACGATGCCGACCGTCATGCTTAACTGATAATCGCCATCAGTAATATATTCTTTTATAGTTCCTTTTCGTCCGACGAGCGCAGTTTTTACGATCTCCTTCTGTAAGGCAACATTTATAACTATGTCGTTTATTGTCAATATTCCTTCTCCGGGAACATTTATCTGTAAATCGGTAAGGACATATCGCCCGAGCCAGTAGTCGCCGTTTCCGTTCCACCTTTCCTCACTGGCGTTTATCGGCGTGTATTCTCCCGTTCTTTTGGTAGGTATCGAGTATCCGGGAAGTGTGGCGAGCTTGTAGTCCTCCTGCTTCATAGCGTCGCGGTCTTTGTTTAGCCGAAGACGGTACGCAAGGCCCTTGGCCTGTATCGCCGCACCGGCGGCAACAAAACGAGCGTTTACTATGTCGAATGTATAATTCTGCATGGTGATATTATAAAGCGTAGTTGGCGTCGTTGACAGCCGAAAGCAATGCCTCGGCAACAGCGTCCTTTATGCGCTCCTTGCTTTCGTTGAGATTGTTTGTGGTGATGGTAAACTTGTCGATAAGTCTGTCGATAGTGATATTGATGTTCTTGACACGGTCGGTTTCTTTGGAAGCGCCGCCACCGACCCCACCGAGGGCGCTCCCGATGGGTGATGCGCCGCCGCCGTTGTCGGAACCGCCGTCAATGTTACCACCGCCTGCACCACCGGGATTGTCAACGGGCTGTTCGGGATGATCCGCAGCCCATGAGCGGCCGGCGGCCTCGCGGCCAAGACGGGCGATCTTGTCAAAATTCAGTTTCGAGGCTATCCAGTTGTATCTGTCGATAAACCAATTTATGAGGGCGTGGAACTTGTCGCGCACCCAGTCGATGATTCTGCCGAAGAATCCCTTTATTGCGTTGGCAACATTCTTGAACGCTGTCGCAAGAGGCTTGCAGATTGCACTGACTTTCGCAATTACGGCGTTGACTACATTGACCACAAAATTGCGGACAGCCATGATCCACGAGCGGATCTTATTGACAACGGCCATGAAGATATTGGCCACCCTCTGAGCCATAGCCTTGATGCTGTTCCACACACCGACGGCAAACTCCGCTATCCTTTGGGCTATGCCGGAGATTAGTCCCCATGCATATGAGAATAATGCCTTAATGCCCTCCCATGCCGTAAAGACGGCCACTCGAAACTCATAACACTTATCCCATAACTGTTGTATTACGGCAATGACAACGGTGATTGCGGCGGCTATCCATCCCACGATCGGGATGTTCATAATCGCCACGCCTATCGAGCGGCACACGTTGGTCGCCACGGCCTTGAACGCGAGCCAATAACCGCCGGAGGCAGTAACGGAGGCGTTCATAATTACCAGCCCAGCGCAGACGTTGCGTATCGAGGAAACTACGCCCGAAAAAGCGCCTTTGAAGTTGACACTTCTCAGAAAGATTATGGCCTTGGCCGCGCCCCAGATCAGAGGCACAAGCTGTGACAGCGGCATCAGTGCGCCCAATACCACCTGCGTCCATATCCCGAGATCGCCGCAGCAATTGAAAATTGAAATTTTGAAATCGTCGAACCGGGCCTGAACGCGGGCGAGGCGCTCGTTATAGGTCGCCATCACGATGTCCGCCTGGTCGATGGCGGTTGTCGTGCCTGTGATTGCCTCCGTCCATTGCTGAACCTTGGGGACGCCCTGCACAAGCGCCATTGCGGCGGCAGAGTTCTCCTTGCCGAACAGCTTGCTGAACAGCGCGTCGTCGGCCATTACGGGCTTAAGGACTTCGAGGCGCTCCGCGAGTGATTTGGACTTGTCGGTTAGATTGTTGACGCTAATCCCGGCGGCGGCGAGTTCCTCGCGCACGTCCTTGGGAAGAAAACGGCCTTGCGCGAGTGTTGACATGACGTTGCGCAGGGCCACACCGCCCTCGGATCCTTTCTTGCCCGCCTTGTCGAGCACCTGAATGGCGGCGTTCGTTTCCTCAAACGACACTCCGGCGGCTTTCGCGGCCATACCGCATTGTTCGAGGGCGACCTTGATGGCGGGCAGCTCTGCGGAACCCTCGCGGGCGGCGGCGGCCATTGTGTTCATCATCTCCCACATTCGGTCAGACGCCGCCATCGGGTCGTCGAGCGATACCCCGTATTGGTTCATGGCCGTAGTCAGAACCTCGGCAGCGGCAGTCGCGTCGCCGCCCATCATCTTGCTAAGGGTGGCTACGTTTTTGCCCATGTTGTTGAGCGCCTCGCTGTTTTTGGTCAGTTCCGGCGAAAGCTGCGAGAGCAGTAGCTTATAGGAGTTGACGGCGCCCGCCGCTGATACGCCGAACTCCTTGGCCGACGAGCGGGCGTATTTCTCCAACGTCGCATATTCCTCGGAGGTAACGCCCGCAATGGCTTCCAGTTCGGCGAGCTGCGATTCGAGCTGCGCGCCCGGAGCAAGCGTCTCGTTCATCGCCTGACCCAGGTTCTGAACGTATTGCGTGAGCTGATTGAACGCCAATATCTTTCCCTCGAACGTATCCCACAGCGACGTGGTCGCACGTAGATTCCTCTGGAGGTTCTCGACCCCTCCCGAAATCTCGGCGACCACGGCATTGCAGTTGCCGCTTATGTTGAATGCATAATTGAAATTGTAGTTGCTCATTCACAGCGGTTCCTTATTCTTCAGGTGAGAATAGTCTGGCGAGTATTCTTGCGGTATTTTCGAGACGGAAGTTCTCAACCCATACAGCTTGTTGGAAAAGCATAGCCCATTGCTCGTCGTCAAGCATGTTTGGATCTATATGGAAATTGGCCCGGATCAAGGCGCATCCTTTGGCTATCTCCCCGGGGTCGTTTTCCTCCACGCCCCCGGAGAGTTGGTGCGCCTCTACAAGTTTTTTAGCTTAGAGACACACTTGCCGAAGATGTTCTGCAGCTCGCCGACGGCCTGCAGCTTGTAGACGGCATCGATCTTCATCATTGCCGAGCCGCCGAGCCAGCAGTTGTCGAACATCACCTCTGCGGCCTTTACGTCGTTGCTCTTGGCAGTGGCCGAGAACGCCTGCATAGTCTTCATGTCAGGGCGGCGGAAGTAACCACGGTGAAGCTCCCCGAATTCCTGATCGGCCACCTCGATTTCCACAACGCGCCCGTGTCTGGTTTTCAATGCCGAAAGCTGATCTTCGGTCATGTCGCCGTTGATGATTTTGTAGCCGGAGGTGTCGATCTCGATTGTCATGTTTTCCTGATTCATGTTTTGCGGTTTTGTGCCGGGTCGGGGCGATTCTCTCTCCTTGCTCCTGCCCCGGCGGGTTATTGATTTTTGTTTTAGCGTGTGGCCTTTAGGTCACACACCGTCGGGCTTGCCGTATTCGATATGACTCGGAAGCAGCGGCAGCTCCACCTGTTGGTTCATGTCGCCCTCCTTCCAGTCGCGCACGTTCTCCGTGAACTCGCAGTTGCGGATCTTGTCAACCACGATCACTCCGTTGGGCGGCATATACGCCACCTCGATGTCAAACGGCGCGATGTCCTGCAGTCGTCCCGTCGGCGAGTTGCGGCTTATCGCCACCACCTCGCTCATGTAGAGCGTGATTTTTGCCTCGGGGGTGATGCGCCCACGGCTGCGGCTCACCGGGTGGGGCCCCGAGCCGTAGTTGTTCTGTTTGTCCTGCTTATCGGAGTAACTGATGGCGACGATGCCCGTGACGGGCACACCGTTGATGCAGGTCTTGATGTCGCCCCACGAATACTCTTCGCCGTTGATCAGGGGCACTCCGTTATAGGCTGCGTCTATTGCGTTCATTACTTTGGTCGGTTAGTTGGTTAGACACCTGCGGCGTAGCCGATCTCAAGATCGAGATTGCGCATCACGCCGACAGGAACATTCTTGATAACTCCGCGCACACGCGACGTCGAAAGTATGTTCTGGTCGGGGTCGATGTAGAATCTGTAGCCGCTCAGCTCACCGTCGCGCTCCATCTCTTCAAGAGCCTTGTTGCCTGTGGTGATAAGATGCTCCACGGTGGTGCGCTCCAGTTTCCCGGTGCTTGCGTCCGCTTTCATAGGTCGGCCGAGTTTCGGCAGAAGGTAGCTGCGGATTGCGCGAACTGCCTTGTCCATAGTGCGCACGTCACTGATGTAGGCATAATCACTCGTCGGAAGATCGAGGGTGTGGTTGTCGTTGAAGAATGTTCCCGCGAATCCCTCATAGGTGCGACAGAAGATGAAACGGTCTGCGTCAAGTTCCTCTATGGTGGCTGTGTCGAGATCGCGGTATCTGGTGCCGTCGCCGAAAGCCGCCACCGCTATGTTTGTCGGGAACTGCTCCACCCACGCGATGCTCTGATGCACTTTGGCCTTACTGACCGCACCGAGCAGATCGCCCAGAGCCGACACGCTCGCCTTGGCTGCGTTCGCCGCGTCGCTGTATAGAGCTGCGGCAACCCCCTCACCATCCTGCGCGATGACAACCGACACATTCTTGCGACCTGCCTTGGCATAACTCTCAAGTTGTGTCACATCCGTCACCTTGGGTGCATAGAGTACCGACAGCGGCTTGTTCTGCGCCTCGAGAGTTGTGGCCACGGATTGCAGGGAGTTGACGATGGTCTCGCTCAGCTCCGCCGCGCCGTTCCATACGCCAACCTGACGCAGACGACCTCCGACGAAACTCTGGAGCTGCTTGATCTCTGAGAATGCGTTTGCGCCCGCTGCGGGCTTAAAGATCCCCACATAGAGGCTCACGCCCGGGTTCATGTTGAAGATTGACGCGAGGGTGTAGTGCAGCACCTTGGTTTCCCATGCCTCAGCGTCGGCGGTGATGCCCAGCTTCTCGGCGGTCTCTATCGTCGAGATCGCGTGAATGCGTTCCGTGTCGGTGAATCCCTTCACGCCCTCGTCGGCCACGGGAAGTGTCGCCGAATAGAACACAAGGCCGCTGATATGGTCTTCGCCCGCGAGCGACCGCACCAGATTGCCGTTGGTTCGGGTTATGGTAAGGTTCTGCATTATGCCTCGACGTTTTCGGGTTCGTTATTGATGGGTTCCCCCGTCAATTCGTCTACCTCCGGCTCGTTGTCGGCGCGTTCCGACACGTCGGCTTTGCTCGCCTTGCTCGCCGCTACTGCGGCCTTTAGTGCGGCCTTTAGTGCGGCGATCCCGCGCTTGGTGCTGAACACATCGCGGTTCTGCAGTGTGTTTGCGTGATTCTGAGCGTCGTTGCGGGTGTAGAATGCGGCGCCGTCAGAGGTAACGTGAACCTCGTTGATGTCGGGGTTCTGTTTCAGAACGTCGGCGGCTATCTTTTCGGCGGCTTTAGAGGCCACGGTGGCCGGGGCGTTTTTTGCGGTTTCTTTTTTCTTTGCCATTGGTGTATGGGTTAATTGTTCTTTTGTCTGTGGATAATCGCTTTGACAACGGCCGCTGACAGCCATAGAAAGAAACAGGCCATTATCAGTCCGGCGAGTATTCCGGCTATCGCGGTGCCGACCGCTGTGCCGCGTTTCTCGCTGCTCCGGGTCAAGCTGATCCCCGAAGCCGTTGCATTGCTTTTTGTCGTCGTATTATTGTCGGCTGTTACTGTAGTCCTGATGTCGGCTGAGGCACTGTCGCACTTTGCAAGAGCCGTCTTTGCCCGGCTGTCGCTCCGGCTTCTGGCTTCGTGCCTCTCCCGGATGCGGGCAGAGAGCGGTGGTGTGCCTGTAGCACTGTCCGATGGCTGTGCCGTGTCGAAAATCTCGGTTACGCGCTCGGTCGATTCGTCCCGATCCTCCACTCTGAGCAGCCATGCGGCGAGCCATTCATTCAGATGAAGCTCGGCCGCTATCGACATGCTGTCCGTCCGGTGGGTGTCCGTCGAGGTCGTTTGCGACTGCGACAAGCGCGTTTGTGACTGTGACTCCGACGCTGTCCTTTTTTGCGTGGCGCAACTCGTGGCTGACAGGACAATTGACAGCGTGAGGGCAAGAATTGACTTTTTCAATCGCATTAGTGAGAATGTCTACTTTTTCCTGCAACTGAACCATATCCTTGCGCAGCGGCTCGACCACCAGTTCCATTATCATCTGTATGGCCTTTTTGTCGTTGTCGAGCTCATGCCCGCGCACATCAGAGAGTGTTTTCTGAACGTCGGCGCGGAGCTGATCTACCTCGGCTTTATGCTTTGATCTGAGAAAAATGGCCGTCAGCAGTGCCGAGAGCGGCGCGGTGATGATCGCCACCACTGCGGCAAGGATTGTTTCAGTCATTCGTTATTATTGTTTTATTCCGATCTCTTTGAGCCACGCCGATACTTCGAAACTCGGACACGCTTTCATCCACTCGAAAGGTTCGATGATGCCGTTGCCGTTACGGTCAGGGCTGAGGTCGCGGTGACCTATGATTTTCACGTCGGGATGCCGGGTGTGGAAGTCACGCACATATTTTGCCATCGCGCTTTTTTGCGCTGCCGTGCGTGTGTCCTTTGGCCTCATGTTCCTGTCGCATCCACCGGCATAGGCGATATGTCGGCTGACGCTGTTATATCCGGCTGCGCCGTTGGTGACCTCCCATGGGTCAACCATCGCGTCTTCGTTGTTGTCGACGAGGCGTTCGATTCGTCCGTCGAGCCTGATGAGGTCGGTATAGCCCGGCTGTTTCCACCCGCGACCGCCCGCCGATTTGGGCGCGGTGTGCATCCGTCGGATGTCGGCTGCTGTCACGTCGCGCCCCTCGGGAGTGGCGGTACAGTGGATAACGAGATATTTAAGTGCTTTTTTCATTTATGTAGGGATAGCTGTTATCAGCCGTTGCCACCCTGAGCGGTTGCGGCAGGTTTGGGTGCGCTGACGATGGCGCCCAGGCCCTCGGCCTTCTTGGGAAGACACAGTGTGTAGGTGCGCATGGAGAAGAGGTTCTCCTGTGTGGTGGGATTGCTTGCCGCCTCCTGCAGATAGGTCTTGGTCGAGCCGTTGGCCTTCATGGTGCGTTTGAGCGAGAACGCCACGGAGCTCTGACGGTCGGTCGTCGTGGGGATGGCGCCGTAGGACAGTTTCTTCTTTGTCGTTGTGTTGAAGTAGGGGCAGGCGTTAAACTCGTAGACCTCGAAGCCGTAGAGGCGGGAGATTGCACCGCTCTCATAGTTGTAGTACTGTGCCGCAAACTTCTGATCCTGTTCAAGAAGGTCGGCCACATGGTCGGCGCAGAGAACGAGAATGCGTCCCTCGGCGGGTACCTTTGCCTTGTCGAATGCCTTCTTGAGCGCGATGATGTCGGAGCGGGTCAGTCGCAGGCGGTCGTCCACGACCTCGCCGGTGGTGAGCAGCACCGGGGTCGCCGTCTTGTTCTCGGCGGGTGCGATCGAGTGGATTGCACGGTTGAATTTTGTCTCCAAGAATGCCTCTTTGTGGCGTTCCACCACCGAGGCCATCTTGTCATAGCCCAGGGCATGGAGTTCGTCGTCGGTCACTCGGGTCGGCTTGGTCTGGAATTTGTCGAGCCTCACGGCGATGTCCCCGTCCTCCAGTGTCTCGATCTCGAGGGGATAGGTCGTGTTGTTCACAAGCACCTCGGGGTCGGCGCCGATGTCCACCATGTGGATGGTGTCTTTTTCAACATATTGGTCATAGCTTTGGATCTTGTTGTACCAGCCTACAGCGGCCTCGGCGGCGCGGAACGCCTTTACAAGTTCCCCCGTCCACACCTCGGGGTATAGCCCGGCGCGGAGTGCGCCCGCAGGGGCGAGTCCGCCCATGAGCGACGTGCCGATGGCGATGGAGTCGAGTGTGAGTGCCCCGACCGCGGGTGTCACTCCCACCGTTGCGCCAAGGGTCGCGCCCATAACGCTTGTGGCCGTAAGACCGATAATCATGCCCATAAGGGCGAGAAGAAATCTTTTCATTCGTCTGTCTGATATTTGTTGATGTTATTTGTTGGTTGCGGGTCAGAATTCCGGGGCGAAGCCGAAGTGTTCGCGGTATAGGCGCACATATTCTTCGCGATTGTTGTCGCGCAGATCGGCGAGTTGGTCTGCTGTGGCTGTCGCCCATGTCAGCTTTACATTGGTTGCGGTTCCCGCACTGCCGACGGTCTTCACGAGGTCGAGGGGTTTCTGTGCCGGGGTCATGTCGGCGAAAAGAGCGTTTAGGCTGTCAAGGCCGATCTGCTTGCCCAGATTGAGATACTTGTCTTTCTTGTCGGCGGTGATGCGCTTCTCCTTGATGGCCCTATCTACCGAATCGGTAATGCGGGCGAGCGTCATCGTAGCTTTTTCTTCCTGCAGTCTGCCGATGGCGGCAACCGCTTCGTCTTCGGTCGCGCCGGTCGCGAGGCCGAGTTTCAAAAGAATTTTTTCCATGTTCTTTTTTTGATTGTTGTTTTGGGGTTGTTTTTTGGGATCTTTCGGGGTCGACAATGACAACAGCGGCAGATGGCTGTTTTCCTCTCCGGCGGCGAGAGTGAGCAGCTTCCCCTCATGATAGAGACCCACCTGCAGCGCGTCGTCATTAGCTCCGATGTCGACCACCGACACCTCTATCAGTTTGCTTTTCGTGATTGTCGGCCTTGTCTGTCCGGCCACGAGCAGCTTGGGATCCTCGCTCCATTCAATGATGTCAAGCCCGGCGCTCAGCATACGCAAGGTGCCGCGATCCCACTTTTTTGAGATGTTGCGTTCGTCTTCAGTGTCGTCGTCAAATTTCGGGGTGCCGTATAGTATGCCGTTCTCCACCCGAAGATTAGTCATTATGCCTATGGGCATATCCTCTTTGCGCCCGCGTCGGTGCATAAAGAGGACAATCGGATTTTTCTCGTACTGCGTGAGGTCTATGCCTGCTGTCAGCACTCGCGAGCCGTA